>JACCDK010086508.1_pt1 | contig 30156 bp, 30 predicted proteins | sample 7445871 | NCBI WGS metagenome assembly JACCDK01 (sample SAMN15323436, study PRJNA562643) | freshwater metagenome | isolation source: river surface water | place: USA:Blue River Watershed | collected 2017-08-15 | reverse complement strand
TCGCTCACGCCTCCGGCATTCATCAGGATGGCATTCTCAAAGCGCGCGATACCTATGAAATCATGCGGGCCGAAGATGTGGGCTGGAGTGCCAACAAGATCGTGCTGGGCAAGCTCTCCGGTCGTAACGCATTCAAGCAGCGTCTCGATGAATTGGGCATTACCCTCGACTCCGAGGCCGAAGTGAACGCGGCTTTTGCGCGTTTCAAGGAACTGGCGGACCGCAAGTCGGAGATTTTTGACGAGGACATCATGGCGCTGGTGTCGGATGAGCAACAATCTCATGAGAAGGAGCATTACCAGTTCGTGTCGCTCTCCCAGCGCTCGGAGACGGGCGAGAAACCACATGCCAGCGTTGTTTTCTCTATGGGCGGCAGTGAGGTGAGTTGCGAGGGTGATGGTAATGGCCCCGTAGATGCCATTGTCAATGCGATTGAAACGCAGACCCAAAGCGGCGCCGAGCTGCTGTTGTTTTCGGTGAATGCCATCACCACCGGGACACAATCGCAAGGCGAGGTAACGATGCGTCTTTCCAAAAGCGGTCGTATTGTCAATGGCGTGGGCGCGGACCTTGACATTGTCGTGGCCTCCGCCAAGGCTTATCTGTCAGCCCTGAACAAGCTGCATTCCAAGACCGAGAAGCTCAATCCGCAGATGTAAACGTCCCGAAGATTGCCGGGTAATAGCTTTTTGAAAATAAATTGCCTATTTCCCGGCCATTTGCCTCCCCGCGCTGTGCCGGGGAAGGCATTTCCGCTATAATCCTGCCTTGGCCTGATTCAGGCCAGATTTTTTATGTTGTCACGGCGCTAAGGGTTTCGACTCTGGACGCCGCATGTGAAAGGTAAAAACTATGTCAGTAACTAAAGAAAGCAAGGCCGCCGTCATCGCGGCCAATGCACGTGCTCAAAACGACACGGGCTCGCCGGAAGTTCAGGTGGCTCTGTTGACCGCACGTATCAACGAACTCAACGGTCACTTCAAGGCTCACGCCAAGGATCATCACTCCCGCCGCGGCCTGATCATGATGGTCAATCGTCGTAAAAGTCTTCTGGCTTACCTGAAGCGCAAAGACGTTGACCGTTACCGCGCACTGATCGAAAAACTGGGTCTGCGTAAGTAATTTTTACTAGCCGCCCAACCACAGATGCCTGTATCAGTTCTCTGATGCGGGCATTTCGTTTTTTAAAGCAATGCGTATATTGAAAATTGAGTCTGTAGAAGCAAGGCGACCCTAGGGATCGCCCGTGGTGAGGTGAACGACAGCGCCTGAAAATCTGTCGGCAAAAATAGAAAGGAACTACCCGATGTTCAATAAAGTTACGAAAACCTTCCAGTACGGCCAACATACCGTGACGCTGGAAACTGGTGAGATCGCACGCCAGGCCTCCGGCGCCGTGATGGTCTCGGTCGAAGATACCGTTGTTCTTGCCACGGTGGTCGCACGCAAGGACGCCAAGCCCGGCCAGGATTTTTTCCCGCTGACTGTGGATTATGTTGAAAAAACCTATGCTGCCGGTCGCATTCCCGGCGGCTTCTTCAAGCGTGAAGGCCGTCCTTCCGAAAAAGAGACGCTGACATCGCGTCTGATTGACCGTCCGATTCGCCCGCTCTTCCCCGAGGGTTACCTCAACGAAGTGCAGGTCATCATTCATGTATTGTCGGTCAATCCCGATATCGATCCGGATATCCCCGCAATGATCGGTGCCTCAGCAGCGCTGTGCGTGGCCGGTATTCCATTTAATGGCCCGATTGGTGCAGCACGCGTTGGTTATATCGATGGTCAGTATGTGCTCAATCCTACCGTTTCTCAGTTGCCGAACTCCCAGATGGATCTGGTCGTCGCTGGCACCGAAACGGCTGTGCTGATGGTGGAATCCGAAGCCAGAGAACTGTCAGAAGAAATCATGCTCGGCGCGGTGGTGTTTGGTCACGATCACATGAAAGCCGTGATCGATGCGATCCATGATCTGGTGCGCGACGGCGGCAAGCCCGAAGTGTCATGGAGTCCTGCACCTAAAAACGAAGCATTGATTGCACGCGTAACCGAACTCGCCGAAGCCAAACTGCGTGAAGCCTTCGCGACCAAGGAAAAGCAGGCGCGTACTGACAAACTGCGTCAGATCAGCAGCGAGGTCAGCGCTGCATTGGCCGCAGATGCTGCAGCGGCAGGCACCTCGGCACCGGATTCGGCAGATGTCGGCAATGTGATGTTTGATCTCGAGTCCAAGATCGTTCGCTCGCAGATTCTCGATGGAGAGCCGCGTATCGATGGTCGTGACACACGTACCGTGCGCCCGATTTCCATTCGCACCAGCGTGCTGCCACGTACGCACGGCTCCGCACTGTTTACACGCGGTGAGACTCAGGCGCTGGTCGTTGCGACCTTGGGTACGGCACGTGATGAACAAAAAATCGATGCGCTCACCGGGGAGTACAGCGATCGCTTTATGCTCCACTACAACATGCCTCCGTTCGCCACGGGTGAAACCGGTCGCGTGGGCTCACCTAAACGTCGCGAGATTGGTCACGGTCGTCTGGCCAAGCGGGCGCTGATTGCTGCCTTGCCTGCTGCGGATGAATTCAGCTACTCGGTGCGTCTGGTATCTGAAATCACCGAGTCGAATGGCTCCTCATCGATGGCATCGGTCTGTGGCGGCAGTTTAGCGCTGATGGATGCTGGCATGCCTCTCAAAGCGCACGTCGCCGGTATCGCGATGGGTCTGATCAAGGAAGGCAGCAAGTTTGCGGTCCTCTCCGATATTCTGGGTGATGAAGATCATCTGGGTGACATGGACTTCAAAGTGGCCGGTACTGCCAATGGCATTACTGCGCTGCAGATGGACATCAAGATTCAGGGCATCACCAAAGAAATCATGCAAGTCGCGCTCGCACAGGCAAAAGAAGGTCGCGTACACATTCTTGGCAAGATGCAGGAAGCCATGCCGCATGGCCGTACCGAGCTGTCGAATTTTGCGCCACGTCTGATCACGATTCGCATCAATCCCGAAAAGATCCGTGATGTGATCGGCAAAGGCGGTGCGGTTATTCGCGCACTGACTGAAGAAACCGGTACCCAGATCGACATCACCGATGAAGGCGTGGTCACCATTGCATCGGTGGACGCTGCAGCGGGTCAGGAAGCCAAGCGCCGTATCGAAGAACTCACAGCCTCCGTTGAAGTCGGCAAGATCTATGACGGCGTTGTACTCAAGCTGCTGGACTTCGGTGCGATTGTTCAGGTCATGCCCGGTAAGGACGGCCTGCTTCACATCAGCCAGATTGCGAACGAGCGCGTGAATGCCGTCGCTGACTACCTGAAAGAAGGTCAGCAAGTACGTGTCAAAGTTCTGGAAACCGATGACCGTGGTCGCCTTAAGTTGTCGATGAAGGCAGCAATGGCAGAAGACGGTGGTGAGGTCGTGCAGCAGTAACTAAACGGGTCGCTGAACTGCGACCATGAAAGCCGTCCGCTGTGCGGACGGCTTTTTGCTCTTTATGGCCAACCGTCAGAGCGCTGAAAAAACATAGGAGACACTCATGCAAGCGATAGAAATCGTCCAACCCGGTGGTCCAGAGGTGCTGAAACCTGCCGAACGTCCCATGCCTGTGCTAAAGGCAGGCGAGGTCATGATCAAGGTGCATGCGGCTGGCGTGAATCGGCCTGATGTGCTTCAGCGTACTGGCAACTATCCCGTACCGCCGGGCGCCTCTGATATTCCAGGCCTTGAAGTAGCGGGCGAGATTATTGATGGTGATCTCGCCGGTAGCACACTGAAAAAAGGCGATATGGTTTGCGCGCTGGTGCAGGGCGGTGGTTATGCTGAGTACTGCGCAGCCCCCGTCGCGCAATGTCTGCCCGTACCCAAGGGTTTGTCTTTGCTGGAAGCAGCCTCGCTGCCTGAAACATTTTTCACGGTGTACAGCAATCTGTTCATGCGAGCCAAGCTTTCGGGTGACGAAACGCTGCTGGTGCAGGGTGGTAGCTCCGGAATCGGTGTGACGGCAATACAGATGGCGCGTGCCATGGGTCACCGGGTTTTCGCGACAGCCGGTACCGATGACAAATGTCGTGCTTGTGAAGGTTTTGGAGCAGAGCAGGGCATTAACTATCGCACCGAAGATTTTGCGGAAGTCATCAAATCCGCGACGGGTGGTGCTGGCGTGAATGTGATCCTCGATATGGTGGCGGGTGATTACGTCAACCGGGAAATCAATTGTCTGGCCGATGATGGCCGGCTGGTGATCATTGCCTTGCTTGGTGGTGTCAAAGGTGAAGTGAATTTCGGTGAGATCTTGAGGCGACGGCTGACGGTCACGGGGTCGACACTGCGGCCGCGCCCGATTGCCTTCAAACAGGAAGTTGCGCAACATCTGCACCAGAAAGTCTGGCCTCTGCTCGAAAATGGCGAAATCAAACCCGTGATTTACCAGACCTTCCCGCTGGCACGGGCCGCCGATGCACATGCACTTATGGAAACCAGCACGCACGTGGGCAAAATCATGCTGACGGTCGTCTGATACTGGTTTGACCGGTTTTCAGCCCACAGGATAAAATCACGGGTTAATCATGAAACAGACAACGATGCGGCGCACACTCATTGCCGGCAATTGGAAAATGAACGGTAGCGTCGCCGCCAACGCGGTACTGCTCGATGGCATACGCCATGGCGCCAACGGGCTTGCTGCAGATCTCGCTGTCTGCGTGCCGTCACCGTATTTCGCACAGGCCCAATCGGTGCTTTCTGGCTCGGTAGTGGCCTGGGGTGGTCAGGATCTCTCGCTGCATGAGTCAGGCGCCTATACCGGTGAAGTATCGGGCGCCATGTTGCATGATTTTGGCTGTCAGTTCGTGATCGTTGGACACTCCGAGCGTCGTAGTCTTCACGGTGAGACCGATGCCATCGTGGCTCACAAGGCAAGGCAAGCTTTGGCGTGCGGGCTCACCCCCATCGTCTGTGTTGGCGAAACCCTTGAAGAGCGTGAAGCCGGCCATACCGACACTGTAGTATCCCGCCAGCTTACGGCTGTATTGGCTGTGCTTGGTCAGCAGTTGGGAAAGATCGTTATTGCGTACGAGCCGGTGTGGGCTATTGGTACGGGAAAAACCGCCACACCCGAGATGGCCCAGCAAGTTCACGCGCACCTGAGGGCATTGCTGGTCGGCGTTGACCCTACCGCCGGTAGTGGTGTTCGTCTGCTTTATGGTGGGAGCATGAAGCCGGACAACGCACGTGACCTGTTGGCGATGGACGATATTGACGGCGGACTGGTAGGCGGGGCCTCGCTCAAGGCGGAGGATTTTCTCGCCATTGCAAAGTCTGCCTGAACAAGATGGTTTTTGTGTACTCCAATGTGCTGACGGTCGGGAACGTTGAATAAATCCCGGTTTTGTGGCGAGTCAGAGCAGTTGAGCGATGCAGTGGTTCGAAAAATCTAAGACTTGGCGCTGTTTTTGAGCGACAAAAAATTTGCGGTGTCATTTAATTAACGCCTCATTAAACAAAAGCAGCAAAATATTATTAAAATGGAAAAATTCTTAACATGAACAATCTTTTCGCAATCGTCATCGTCATTCAGGTCGTTACGGCGCTGATTATTATCGGTTTGGTGCTGCTGCAGCATGGCAAGGGTGCGGATATGGGTGCTGCCTTTGGTTCTGGTGCATCCGGGAGCCTGTTTGGCGCAAGCGGATCCTCAAATTTCCTCTCAAGATCTACTGGTATTGCCGCAGCTGTGTTTTTTGCGTCGACACTCGCGCTGAGTTTTATCGGTAGCAGACCGGCCGCCTCATCGGGAGCGGGTGTGATGGATCAGGTAACGACACCGGCCAAGCCTGCAGCGACCGTACCCGGCACGCCAGATGCTTCGAAACCACAAAATAAATCGAACGAAATCCCGAAATAATCTCTTGGCAATGAATGCTGCCAAATGTGCATTGAGATCAGGAGTCAAAGCGGGTTAAAATGCGAGGGTTTTGCCGACGTGGTGAAATTGGTAGACACGCTATCTTGAGGGGGTAGTGGCGAAAGCTGTGCGAGTTCGAGTCTCGCCGTCGGCACCAGTTAAAACAGGAACAGGAATCCCGGTGATTCCGAGCAGGCCAGCAGGGGATGCCCGAGCTGGCTTTTTGCTGAGATGACCGGCCTGACTGTCTGACTGGAAATTGATTTGTTGCAGGGAGACGCTGAAAAAAATCGGCGTTTTATAGCGAGCCAGCGTAGCTGTCCAGCGCGGCCGTCAGGAACATCAAGCTCCTGGCGCCGGTTTTGCAGCTACAAAAGTTTCCGGGTTTGTTTGACCAGTGCTTCCACAAACACAATCATCGTTTTGAACTGAGGATATCGTGAACCTCGAAAATTACCTTCCAATACTGCTCTTCATCGGTGTCGGTATTGCCGTTGGTGTTGCACCGCAGATATTGGGTCGTTTGCTTGGACCGCATCAGCCTGATGCAGAAAAAACGTCCGCTTACGAATGCGGCTTTGAAGCTTTCGAAGACGCGCGCATGAAATTCGACGTGCGCTATTACCTTGTTGCGATTCTTTTCATTCTCTTCGATCTCGAAGTCGCTTTCCTGGTGCCCTGGGCGGTTGCCATGAGTGACATAGGCTTGCTCGGTTTTTGGGCGATGATGATTTTTCTGGGTGTGCTGGTCGTTGGCCTGATTTTCGAATGGAAAAAAGGCGCTCTAGATTGGGAATAAGCGATGGCAATTGACGGAATCATGAACGAAGGCTTTGTCACCACGACAGCCGACAAACTGATCAACTGGACGCGCACTGGTTCATTGTGGCCGATGACCTTCGGCTTGGCCTGCTGCGCGGTTGAAATGATGCATGCAGGCGCGTCACGTTATGACCTCGACCGTTTTGGTGTCGTATTTCGCCCATCACCAAGACAGTCGGATGTGATGATCGTCGCCGGTACGCTCTGCAACAAAATGGCGCCAGCCTTGCGCAAGGTGTACGACCAGATGGCCGAGCCACGCTGGGTGATTTCCATGGGCTCTTGCGCCAATGGTGGTGGTTACTATCACTACTCTTATTCGGTGGTTCGAGGTTGTGATCGCATCGTGCCAGTCGATATTTACGTCCCTGGCTGCCCACCCACCGCAGAGGCGCTGCTTTACGGCATCATGCAATTGCAAAATAAAATTCGGCGAACCAACACCATTGCACGCTGAAACGACAAGCCAGGATCATGACAACCAAACTTGTAACACTGGAATCGGCGCTTCAAGAAGTCTTGGGTGATCGCATCCGTTCGGTATCCGTCGCGCTCGGCGAAATCACGATCGTCGTTGCTGCGAACGATTATGTATCGGTGATGCAAAGCCTGCGTGACCATGCTTCTTTGCGTTTCGAGCAATTGCTCGATTTGTGTGGTGTTGATTATGAATCCTATGGTGATGGAGCATGGGACGGTGCGCGCTTCGCTGTCGTCTCGCACCTGATGTCCATCACTCACAACTGGCGCATCCGTGTGCGTACCTTTGCCCCAGATGATGATTTGCCTGTCGTTCCCTCAGTGAGCGAATTGTGGAATTCGGCTAACTGGTATGAGCGTGAAGCCTTCGATTTGTTTGGTATCTTGTTTGAAGGTCACGATGACCTGCGCCGTATCCTGACCGATTATGGTTTCATTGGCCATCCGTTCCGAAAGGATTTTCCTGTCAGCGGTTATGTCGAGATGCGTTATGACCCTGAGCAGAAACGCGTGATCTATCAGCCCGTCACCATCGAGCCTCGCGAGAATGTGCCGCGCGTGATTCGCGAAGAGAATTACGGGATTAAATAATCATGGCTGAAATCAAGAACTACACGCTCAATTTTGGCTCCGGCCGCGCGCGCTGCGCGCTTAACTTCGCTTGCGCGAAGTTAGCCTGCACCGAAATTGAGAGATACACCGGCCTGCGTAACAAAACTTTGTTGAGGGAGATGCGTCGTGGCTGAAATCAAGCACTACACGCTCAATTTTGGCCCCCAGCATCCTGCTGCGCATGGGGTGTTGCGTCTGGTGCTGGAGCTCGATGGCGAGGTCATCCAGCGTGCCGATCCGCACATCGGCTTGTTGCATCGTGCGACCGAGAAGCTGGCTGAAACACGCACCTATTTGCAGTCCGTGCCTTACATGGATCGTCTCGACTATGTGTCGATGATGTGCAATGAGCATGCGTATGTGATGGCCATTGAGAAGCTGCTTGGCGTGGAAGTGCCGCTGCGCGCGCAATACATTCGCGTGATGTTCGATGAAATCACGCGTATCTTGAACCATTTGCTTTGGCTTGGTGCGCATGCGCTTGATGTGGGTGCGATGGGCGTGTTCCTGTATGCCTTCCGCGAGCGAGAAGATCTGATGGATTGCTATGAAGCCGTGTCGGGTGCGCGCCTGCATGCGGCTTATTACCGTCCGGGTGGCGTGTATCGTGACCTGCCCGATAGCATGCCCCAGTACACAGCTTCCCTGATTCGGAATGACAAAGCAATGGCCCGGCTGAACGAAAACCGTCGCGGTTCCTTGCTCGATTTCATCGAAGATTTCACTAATCGTTTCCCGACGTATGTCGATGAATACGAAACCCTCCTGACGGACAACCGTATTTGGAAACAGCGTTTGGTGGGTATCGGCGTCGTCTCGCCTGAGCGGGCTCTGGCGATGGGCTTTACCGGGGCCATGCTGCGCGGCTCGGGTATTGCGTGGGATTTGCGTAAAAAGCAGCCCTACGAAGTCTATGACCTAATGGATTTTGACATTCCCGTGGGCGTGAATGGTGATTGCTATGACCGCTATCTGGTGCGTGTCGAAGAAATGCGCCAATCCAATCGCATCATCAAGCAATGTATCGAATGGCTGCGCAATCATCCCGGTTCGGTGATGAGCGATAACCACAAGGTCGCACCGCCGTCACGCGTCGACATGAAGTCGAACATGGAAGAGCTGATTCACCACTTCAAGCTGTTCACCGAGGGTTTTCACGTACCCGAGGGTGAGGCCTATGCGGCCGTGGAGCATCCGAAAGGTGAGTTTGGTATCTACCTCGTGTCCGATGGCGCGAACAAGCCTTACCGGCTGAAGATACGCGCACCGGGTTACGCGCACCTGCAGGGACTCAATGAAATGGCAAAAGGGCACATGATCGCCGACGCAGTGACGATTATTGGAACCCAGGACATCGTGTTCGGCGAGATTGATCGCTGACACGTATTCATCCACAAGGCAAAAAATGCTGTTAACAGAGCAATCGTACAAAAAAATAGATCGTGAACTGGCAAAGTTCCCGGCGGATCAGCGTCAGTCGGCGGTCATGGCCGCGCTCGCGATCGCGCAGGATGAAAAAGGCTGGCTGGCGCCTGAGGTCATGCAAGACATCGCCGATTACATCGGCATGCCCGCGATTGCGGTGCAAGAGGTGGCGACTTTCTACAACATGTACAACCTCAAGCCTTTGGGCAAGCAAAAAATTACGATTTGCACCAATCTGCCTTGCGCACTCTCGGGCGGGGAAAAAGCAGCGCTCCATTTAAAGGAAAAACTTGGTATCGGCTACCGTGAGACGACCGAAGATGGCAACTTCACCCTAGTAGAAGGCGAGTGCATGGGGGCTTGTGGTGACGCGCCCGTGCTGCTGGTCAATAACAAGCGCATGTGCAGCCATATGTCCAACGAAAAAATCGATGCCTTGCTGGAGGAGCTTAAGAAATGAGCAGCCTTCACGACCGTCACATCAAGCCACTGATACTTGCTGGACTCGATGGCAGCAACTGGCATCTTGCTGATTACGTCAAGCGCGGTGGCTATTCTGCGTTGCGCCGCATCTTGACTGAAAACATCACACCCGAGCAAGTCATCGCCGAATTGAAGGCATCCTCGTTGCGGGGTCGTGGTGGCGCAGGTTTTCCTACCGGCCTGAAGTGGAGCTTCATGCCACGTCAGTTCCCCGGACAGAAGTATTTGGTCTGTAATTCCGATGAGGGTGAGCCGGGTACTTTCAAGGATCGCGATATCCTCCGCTATAACCCGCATTCCGTGATCGAAGGCATGGCCATCGGTGCGTATGCGATGGGTATTTCAGTTGGCTACAACTACATTCACGGCGAAATCTGGGATGTCTACGATCGCTTTGAGGCCGCCCTGGATGAGGCACGCGCAGCAGGCTTCCTTGGAGATCGTATTCTTGGAACCGATTTCAGTTTTCAGCTACATGCCTTCCATGGCTACGGTGCTTATATCTGTGGCGAAGAGACTGCTTTGCTGGAATCCATCGAAGGCAAAAAAGGTCAGCCACGTTTCAAACCACCTTTCCCTGCGAGCTTTGGTTTGTATGGCAAGCCAACCACGATCAACAATACCGAGACCTTTGCGGCAGTACCGTTCGTGATGAACCTCGGTGGTGAAGCGTATCTGGCGGCTGGCAAACCCAATAATGGTGGCACCAAGATTTTTTCCGTGTCGGGTGATGTTGCGCGTCCTGGCAATTACGAAGTCCCGCTCGGTACTCCGTTCGCGACCTTGCTCGAACTGGCCGGTGGTATGCGTGATGGCAAGAAGATCAAGGCCGTCATTCCCGGTGGATCATCGATGCCGGTCTTGACCGGTGAAGTGATGATGCAGACCGACATGGACTATGACTCGATTGCGAAAGCCGGATCCATGCTGGGCTCCGGTGCAGTGATCGTGATGAACGAGACGCGTTGCATGGTGAAATCGCTGCTGCGTTTATCGTATTTCTATTATGAAGAATCCTGCGGTCAGTGCACTCCTTGCCGCGAAGGCACAGGCTGGCTTTACCGCATGGTGCACCGTATCGAACACGGGCAGGGCAGAGCAGATGACCTCGACATGCTCAATACTGTCGCCGATGGTATTCAGGGTCGGACCATTTGCGCATTGGGCGACGCTGCTGCGATGCCTGTTCGTGCGATGGTCAAGAATTTTACGGATGAATTTGCTTATCACATCGAGCACAAGCGTTGTCTTGTGCCCACGTACCTCTGACCGGACTCGCCATGGTTGAGATTGAAATAGACGGCAAAAAAGTCGAAGTGCTTGAAGGCAGCATGGTGATGGATGCTGCCAACCAGCTGGGTACCTATATCCCGCACTTTTGCTATCACAAGAAACTGTCGATTGCGGCGAACTGCCGTATGTGTCTGGTCGAAGTCGAGAAAGCACCCAAGCCGCTGCCCGCCTGTGCAACGCCCGTCACGCCGGGCATGGTCGTGCGTACCCACAGCGAAAAAGCTGTGCGCGCGCAAAAAGATGTGATGCAGTTTTTGCTGCTGAATCATCCGCTGGATTGTCCTATCTGCGATCAGGGCGGTGAATGTCAGCTGCAGGATTTGGCCGTTGGTTATGGCCCCTCTGCTTCGCGCTATCACGAAGAAAAACGTGTTGTGCATGCCAAGGATGTTGGTCCCTTGATCTCGATGAAGGAAATGAGCCGCTGCATTCACTGCACGCGCTGTGTTCGTTTTGGTCAGGAGATTGCCGGTGTCATGGAGTTTGGCATGCTCGGTCGCGGCGAGCATTCGGAAATTACCTCGTTTGTTGGCAAGACGGTCGATTCCGAATTGTCCGGCAACATGATCGATTTGTGCCCGGTCGGTGCGCTCACTTCCAAACCCTTCCGTTATAGCGCCCGTACTTGGGAGCTGTCACGCCGCAAATCGGTGAGTCCGCATGACAGCCTTGGCTCGAATCTCATCGTGCAGGTCAAAGGCGCGAAAGTCATGCGCGTACTGCCGTTGGAAAACGAAGCGATCAATGAATGCTGGCTGTCTGACCGAGATCGTTTTTCTTATGAAGGCCTGAATAGCGAAGAGCGTCTGACTGCGCCCATGATCAAACAAAATGGTCAGTGGCAGACAACCGACTGGCAGACCGCGCTGGAGTATGTCGCCCATGGTTTGCGCAATATTCGCCATGAGCATGGTGCCGATGCCATAGCGGCACTCGCGACGCCGTACTCAACACTGGAAGAATTATCGCTCTTGCAGAAACTGGTGCGCGGACTGGGATCAGAGAATATTGATTTCCGTTTGCGTCAGACTGACACCATCGCTGATATTAAATTCACGCCATGGCTGGGCATGTCGGTTGAGGCATTCAGCGAGCTCAAGCGGGTATTCGTGATCGGATCCTTCCTGCGCAAGGATCATCCGCTGCTGTCGGCAAAATTGCGTAGCGCCGTGCGTCGTGGTGCGAGTCTCTCTATCCTGCATGCGGCCGATGACGATTTGCTGATGCCCGTTGCGAACAAGATGATTGCCGCGCCCGGCGATTGGGTTGCGCAACTAGGCGAGGTTGCTGTTGCCGTCGCGCAGAGCAAAAATATTGCCGCGCCCGCCGAGCTGGCCAACCTGCAGCCGTCAGCAACGGCCAAGCAGATCGCAGCCAGCCTGCTCTCGGGTGAGCCGCGAGCCATTTTTCTAGGTAATGCCGCAGCCCAGCATCCTCAGGCAAGCCAGTTGCACGCACTCGCGCAATGGATCGCTGCTCAGACGGATGCAAGATTCGGTTATCTGACCGAGGCCGCCAACACCATCGGTGCGTATCTCGCGAATGCACGTCCATCTGGTAGCGGCAATGCCCACAGCCTCGTCGCGCAGGCGCGCAAGGCTTATGTGCTGCTTCATACGGAACCAGAACTGGATTGCGCTGATCCGCGCACCGCGCACGCTGCAGTCAACCAGGCCGAGATGGTTGTGGTCATGTCGCCTTTCAAGCACGCGATGGCATTTGCCGATGTGCTCTTGCCGGTCTCGCCGTTCACCGAAACCTCGGGTACTTTTGTTAGTGCCGAGGGTCGTGCGCAAAGCTTCAACGGCAGCGTAAAGCCATTGGGTGAAACGCGTCCCGCCTGGAAGGTGCTGCGCGTATTGGGCAACCTGTTATCGCTCGAAGGTTTTGCCTACGAGAGTTCTGAAGACATACGCAATGAAATTTTGGGTTCAAGTAGCCTGGACGATCTGGATCTCACTGCGCGACTGAACAATCACGCTGACATAGCGCTTAAGCCGTTGCAGCGCTCGCAAGGTATCGAGCGCTTGGCCGATGTACCCGTGTATTTCAGTGATGCGATGGTTCGTCGTGCAGAATCACTACAGCAGACCAGCGATGCGCGCGCCCCTCACGCCGTGATTTCAGCTGGGTTGGCTGAAAAACTCGGCGTGACCCCGGGTGCGAAAGTCCGCGTGAGCCAGGGTACGACCACAATTGTGATTGATTGCGCGGTTGATCGCGGACTGCCTGACAATGTCGTTCGCATCGCCTCTGCACATGTGTCCACAGCAGCGCTCGGCCCCATGTTTGGTGCAATCTCAGTGGAGAAAGCCTGATGGATGCGCTGCTCTCCACATTGACCACGATGGGCGCAGGGCTCCTTGGTCCTGTCTGGCCTGTGGCATGGACCTTGATCAAAATCGTCGCGGTCGTGCTGCCCCTGATGGGTTGTGTTGCTTATCTCACGCTTTGGGAGCGCAAGATGATCGGCTGGATGCATGTGCGTCTTGGTCCGAATCGCGTAGGCCCAGCCGGCCTGCTTCAGCCCATTGCGGATGCGCTCAAGCTGTTGCTCAAGGAAATCATCGTTCCGGCCAAGGCAAACAAGGCTTTGTTCGTGCTCGCGCCCGTGATGACCATCATGCCGGCACTGGCCGCGTGGTCTGTCATTCCATTTGGGCCTGAAGTCGTTCTGGCCAATGTCAATGCCGGCCTTTTGTTCGTGATGGCAATCACCTCCATGGAAGTGTACGGTGTCATCGTCGCTGGTTGGGCGTCGAATTCGAAGTACGCATTTCTGGGTGCGATGCGGGCCTCGGCTCAGATGGTGTCTTATGAAATCGCGATGGGATTTGTGTTCGTGATCGTGCTGATGGTGTCGGGCAGTCTGAATCTTTCGGAAATCGTCGCCGGACAGACGCGCGGTGTGTTCGCCGATATGGGTCTGAATTTCCTGTCTTGGAACTGGCTGCCTCTCTTGCCGATGTTCGGGGTTTACATCATCTCGGGCATTGCGGAAACCTCACGCCATCCTTTCGATGTGGTTGAAGGCGAGTCGGAAATCGTTGCCGGACACATGGTTGAGTATTCCGGTATGTCGTTTGCAATGTTCTTCCTCGCCGAATACGCGAACATGATTTTGGTTTCCATCCTGGCTACGCTGATGTTCCTGGGTGGATGGAGTGCACCGCTGGAAATTTTGAGTTTCATCCCTGGTTGGATCTGGCTGGGTATCAAGACCTTCCTCGTTGTATCGATCTTCATCTGGGTACGCGCTTCTTTCCCGCGCTATCGCTATGACCAGATCATGCGTTTGGGCTGGAAGGTTTTCATACCCCTGACTGTCATCTACCTCGTCATCGTGGCGATCTGGATGCAGACACCATGGAATATCTGGAAGTAAGCGTTGCGTTCGAATGGAATGCGACTCAGAGAATTGAATATAGAGGCTGAATAATCATGGAAGCGATCAAGGATTTCTTTGGAAGCCTGATGCTGCGGGAGCTCTTCAAGGGGCTCGCGCTGACAGGCCGCTACATGTTCGCGCGCAAGATCACGGTGCAATTTCCGGAAGAAAAAACGCCGCAGTCGCCGCGGTTTCGCGGATTGCACGCCTTGCGTCGCTATCCCAATGGCGAAGAGCGCTGCATTGCCTGCAAGCTGTGCGAAGCGGTTTGCCCGGCCATGGCCATCAGTATCGAATCCGAGCAGCGCGATGATGGATCTCGCCGCACCACGCGCTACGACATCGACCTGACGAAATGTATTTTCTGCGGGTTCTGCGAAGAATCCTGCCCGGTCGACTCGATTGTCGAGACGCACATTCTCGAATACCACGGTGAGAAGCGGGGTGACCTGTACTACACCAAAGACATGTTGCTGGCGATTGGCGACAAATACGAAGCCGAGATTGCGGCCAACCGGGCAGCCGATGCCCGCTATCGCTGAGATCATTCATGGAATTTACGACCGTACTCTTTTATGTTTTCTCTGCGGTGCTGATCTTCGCAGCATTGCGGGTGATCTCGGCCAGTAATCCTGTGCATGCCGCGCTGTTTCTGATTCTGTCCTTCTTTTCAGCGGCAGCGATCTGGATGCTTCTGAAGGCCGAGTTTCTCGCTATCGTGCTGGTACTGGTCTATGTAGGCGCGGTAATGGTGCTGTTCCTGTTCGTTGTGATGATGCTCGATATTGACATGGCCAAGCTGCGCGCCGGGTTTTGGAGCAATCTGCCATTGGCATTAACAGTAGGTGCCATCATTGCAGCGGAAATGGTCACTGTACTGGTGCGCGGGTTTATCGCGCAGGGGGCAGGCCCCGAGGCGGCAATCAACATCGGCGATACCCGCGAGCTAGGCAAACTGATTTACACGCAATATCTGTATGCGTTTGAAATCGCGGCCATTATTTTGCTGGCAGCAATGGTCGCAGCGGTAGCGCTGACGATGCGCCGGCGCAAGGATACGAAATATTTCAATCCGGGTGATGCCGTGAAGGTGAAAAGCGCTGATCGTATCCGCATCATCAGCATGCCTGCTGAGGCGCGCGAATCGGCTGATCAGGCCGTCGATAAATCATAAGAGGCAAAGATCGTGACACTCACCCTCGCACATTTTCTAGCGCTCGGCGCCATCCTTTTTGCGATTGCAGTGGTCGGTATTTTCATGAACCGAAAAAATCTCATCGTCATTTTGATGGCCATTGAGCTCATGCTGCTGGCGGTGAACATGAACTTCGTCGCTTTCTCGCACTATCTTGGCGACGCGTCAGGTCAGATCTTTGTGTTTTTTATTTTGACCGTCGCAGCCGCCGAGTCGGCGATTGGTCTGGCGATTCTCGTCGTGCTGTTCCGTAACCTCGATACGATCAATGTGGAAGAACTTGATCGCCTCAAGGGCTAAAGCAAAACAAGGACAAGGTTTTTATGGCTGGGCAACTTAACCCAAACCTGCTGCTGTGTGTCCCGTTGGCGCCTCTGGCGGGCTCTCTGATCGCCGGCCTTTTCGGTACGCGCTTTTTTGGCAACCTGATCGGCCGCACTGCCTCGCACACAGTAACGATTCTGGGCGTGCTGATTGCATTCCTGATTTCTGCTCAGACTCTGCAGCAAGTGATTGACGGCGCCACCTACAGCGGTACTTTGTACACTTGGATGACGGTCGGTAGCATCAAATTAGAAATTGGCTTTCTGATTGACAGTCTTACCGCGATGATGATGTGCGTCGTGACCTTCGTATCGCTGATGGTGCATATTTACACCATTGGCTACATGCAGGACGATGAAGGCTACAACCGGTTTTTTGCCTATATCTCGCTGTTCACCTTTGCGATGCTCATGCTTGTGATGAGCAATAACTTCCTGCAGCTGTTCTTTGGCTGGGAGGCAGTGGGCCTAGTGTCTTATCTGCTGATTGGTTTCTGGTTCAAACGGCCCACCGCGATATTCGCCAACATGAAAGCCTTCCTCGTTAACCGAGTGGGTGATTTTGGTTTCATCCTGGGCATTGGCCTTTTGCTGGCGTATGCGGGTTCGATGAATTACGCCGAGGTATTTGCCAAGCGCGAGGCTCTCGCAGCCATGACTTTGCCGGGTAGCGACTGGATGCTGATTACCGTTGCCTGCATCTGCCTGTTCATTGGTGCGATGGGCAAGTCGGCGCAGTTTCCTTTGCATGTGTGGTTGCCTGACTCGATGGAAGGCCCAACGCCGATCTCCGCGCTGATTCACGCAGCGACCATGGTGACCGCAGGTATCTTCATGGTGGCGCGCATGTCGCCGCTGTTTGAATTGTCCGATACCGCCCTGTCCTTTGTGCTGGTAGTCGGATCGATTACGGCGCTGTTCATGGGCTTCCTCGGGATTATTCAAAACGATATCAAGCGTGTTGTTGCCTACTCAACGCTGTCACAGCTAGGCTACATGACCGTGGCGCTGGGTGCGTCCGCCTATTCAGTCGCCGTGTTTCACCTGATGACGCACGCGTTCTTCAAAGCGCTGCTCTTCCTTGCTGCGGGTGCAGTCATCATCGGCATGCATCATGACCAGGACATCCGCAATATGGGCGGGCTCCGCAAATACATGCCCATTACCTGGATTACCAGCTTGCTGGGATCTTTGGCCTTGATCGGAACGCCTTTCTTCTCCGGCTTTTATTCCAAGGACAGCATCATCGAGGCAGTTCACGCAACGCACATCGCAGGTAGCGGCTTTGCAAATTTTGCCGTAATGGCGGGCGTGTTTGTGACCGCCTTTTATTCCTTCCGCATGTACTTCCTCGTGTTCCATGGCGAAGAACGTTTTGGCAAGGCGCATCATGATCATCACGATGCCCATGGCGATGAGCATCACGGCCTTGCACCGGGCGAAAAGCCGCATGAGGCACCGTGGGTGGTGACCTTGCCGCTGGTGCTGTTGGCTATTCCTTCGGTCGTGATTGGCTTTATGACGATTGCACCCATGCTGCACGGTGTTTTTTTCAAGGACGTGATTTTCGTCGCTGACCAACATCCGGCGATGGCTGAGCTCTCGCACGAATTCCATGATGCGGTGGCCATGGGCTTGCACGCGTTTACGACGCTGCCGTTTGCGCTCGCGCTAGCTGGCGTGGTGAGTGCCTGGTACTGCTATCTGATCAATCCGGCAGTGCCTGCCTGGTTCTTCCGTACCTTCAGCCCGCTGCACAAGCTTCTCGATAACAAGTACTACATGGACAAGATCAACGAGTTCGTGTTTGCCGGCGGTGCTCGCAGACTCGGCGGTGGTTTGTCTTCTGTGGGTGACCGCACGCTGATCGATGGCCTGATGGTCAACGGCAGTGCGAAGCTGGTTGCGTGGTTCTCCACGATCACGCGGACCTTGCAAACCGGTTACATCTATCACTATGCATTCACGATGATCGTCGCTGTAGCCCTGTATCTGGGCTATCTGCTGATGAGCTCGTGACCGATCCGAAAAAATTAGCCGCCCGCGAAAAATACTATGCAGTCAACACTTCCCTATCTGAGCCTGGCCATCTGGGTGCCCATTGCCTTCGGTGCTCTGGTACTTGCCGTCGGCAGTGACAGTCGGGCGAATCTGGTTCGTGTACTGTCGCTGGTCGGCGCAGTTGTCAGTCTGCTGGTGACACTTCCGGTGGTGAGCCATTTTGATCCGGCAGCTCATGGGATGCAGCTGGTCGAAAAGTCCGCTTGGATAGCACGCTTTAATGTGTCCTATTACCTAGGTATTGATGGCTTGTCTTTATGGTTCTTGCCACTGACCGCATTCATTACCGTTATCGTCGTGATCGCCGCTTGGGAGGTCATCGAGAAACGGGTAGCCCAGTACATGGGGGCTTTCCTGATCTTGTCGGGTGCGATGATTGGGGTGTTCTGTGCGCTTGATGGTGTGCTGTTCTATGTATTTTTCGAAGCAACGCTGATACCAATGTTCATCATCATTGGTGTCTGGGGTGGACCGCGCCGCGTGTATGCGGCGATCAAGTTTTTCCTTTACACCTTTCTCGGTTCGCTGCTGATGCTGGTGGCGCTCATTTATCTGTATTTTCAGTCGGGCAGTTTCGACATACTGGTATGGCATCAGCTTCCGCTGGCGCTGGATGTGCAGCAACTGATCTTCCTGGCGTTCCTCGCGGCCTTTGCTGTCAAGGTGCCGATGTGGCCAGTACATACGTGGTTGCCTGATGCGCACGTTGAGGCGCCAACCGGCGGATCTGTGGTTCTGGCGGCGATCATGCTCAAGTTGGGTGGCTATGGCTTTCTGCGCTTGTCATTACCGATTGCGCCAGACGCTAGTCACAGTTTGTCCGGCCTAATGATTGCGCTGTCACTGGTTGCAGTGATCTACATTGGCCTAGTCGCGCTGGTGCAGGCGGACATGAAAAAGCTGGTTGCCTACTCATCGATTGCACACATGGGTTTTGTGACCCTGGGCTTTTTCTGCTTCAGTGACATGGCCGTGCAGGGCGGCCTGATACAAATGATTTCGCACGGTTTCGTTTCGGGTGCGATGTTCTTGTGTATCGGCGTACTTTATGATCGTGTGCATTCCCGTGAAATCGCGTCCTATGGCGGTGTGATCAATACGATGCCGCGCTTCGCAGCCCTGTTCGTGATGTTCTCACTGGCCAATGCTGGTTTGCCCGGAACATCGGGGTTCATTGGTGAGTTCATGGTCATTCTGGGGTCAGTCAAATACGATTTCTGGATAGGCGCACTCGCAGCGACGGCCCTGATTCTGGGCGCGGCTTATTCGCTGTGGCTGGTCAAGCGCGTCGTTTTTGGTGAGGTGGCTAACAAGGAAGTCGCAGCACTGCAAGACTTGAGCCTGCGTGAATTTCTGATGCTGGGCATTTTGGCGATTGCCGTGATCTGGATGGGTATCTATCCAGCCCCCTTTACTGACGCCATGCAGACTTCGGTGAGCGATTTGCTCAACCACGTCGCAAACAGCAAACTACCCCAATAATTTCAAGGCGAGAGCGGCCGACAATGAATGAACTGAACCTGATTCCGGCCATGGCTGAAATAGTCCTGGCGATAGCCATCACGGTAATTCTGGTGGCAGGCCTCTTTGTTCGTGAAGAAAAGCAGCCGCTCAGTCACTGGCTGTCGCTGCTGGCGATTGTGATCACTGCGTTCGTTGCTATGTCAGGTTTCGGTTCTGGCGGCACCAGTTACACGTTCAATCAGATGTTTGTCAGTGATCCCATGGCGAAGCTTCTGAAGCTATTCGCCTGTATTGCGACGTTCGCCACCTTGATTTATGCGCGACAGTACACGATGGTGCGCGGCATGTTAGGTGGTACGCTCAGCGGTGAATTTTATGTGCTGGCGCTGATGACTTTGCTGGGTCAGATGATCATGATCTCCGGTAACAGCTTCCTGATCATTTATCTGGGCCTGGAACTGATGTCACTGTCATTGTATGCGCTGGTCGCGCTGCGTCGTGATCATCCGATCTCCACCGAAGCCGCGATGAAATACTTTGTGCTTGGTGCGATGGCATCAGGCTTTCTGCTGTACGGCATGTCGCTGCTGTATGGCGCGTCGGGTTCGCTGAATTTGATGCAGGTGGCTGCAGCGGTGTCTTCTGGCACGATCAACAAAACGGTGCTGGTGCTGGGCGTTGTCTTCTTGATGGCGGGTCTGGCATTCAAATTGGGTGCGGCGCCTTTCCATATGTGGGCACCTGATGTTTATCAGGGTGCTCCCACCTCGGTGACCCTGCTGCTGGGTGCGGCACCCAAACTCGCGGCATTCGCTATCTGCATGCGCTTGCTGGTGGGTGCGTTGGGTGCCATGGCAGCGGACTGGCAGCAGATGCTGATCGTGATGGCGGTCGCCTCCATGGCTGTGGGAAATATCACCGCAATTGCGCAGACCAATATTAAGCGTATGCTCGCTTACTCCACGATTTCCCAGATGGGATTCATGCTTCTGGGTCTCATCTCGGGTGTTTTTGAAGGCAGCACGACTGCTGCGACGGCGAACGCCTACAGCGCTTCCATGTTTTATGCGGTCACCTATGTACTGACAACACTAGGCAGCTTCGCCATGATAATGCTGCTCTCTCGTAGTGGATTTGAAGCCGAGTCGCTGGAAGATTTCAAAGGCCTCAATCAGCGCAGCCCTTGGTTCGCGGCTGTCATGATGGTGCTGCTGATGTCCTTTGCGGGCGTTCCCCCGATGGTGGGATTTTTTGCCAAGCTCTCGGTGCTGGAAGCGGCGCTCGCTGCAGGTCATTTGTGGCTCGTAATTGTCGCCGTGCTGCTGTCGCTGGTCGCCGCCTACTACTACCTGCGTATCGTGAAGCTGATGTATTTTGATGCCCCAACAGACCTGTCGCCCATTGTTGCTGATAGGAGTATGCAGATCACCTTGTCTGTCAACGGCATTGCCGTTGTATTGCTAGGGATTTTGCCAGGTACACTCATGACAGCGTGTTTGCAGGCTGTCTCACAGGCGCTTGCCAGCTAAACGGATTAATCCATTGAATAACTCTACAGCAGCTTGGATCATCATTTTTCTGATGGTGGTTGCGGCTAACTTTCCCTTCCTGACCGAGTCGCTATTCGGTGTAAGGCGCTTGAAACAATTGGATAAACCCTTTTTTATCAGGCTGCTTGAGCTGATAGTGCTGTACTTCGTCGTACTGGGTATTGCACGACTCCTCGAGTCGAATGCTGGCAATGCTTTCAGTCAGGGCTGGCAATTCTATGCAGTGACAGTTTGCCTGTTTCTCGTTCTGGCCTTTCCGGGTTTCATTTTTCGTTATTTGCGCCGTCGACCTTCCTGACTGAAAGCTTGTCAGAGATCGCACCTGCCTGACTATTGCGTATGGATGACAAACACCTGAGAGAAACGCTCGTCAGCAGCGAGATCGTTTATGACGGTTCGTTTCTGCAAGTGCGTCGCGATCGGGTCAAGCTGCCCGATGACAGTGAAACGCATCGTGAGTATTTTCGCCACCCGGGCGCCGTCGTAATACTGCCGCTGTTTGAAAATGGCGACGTTTTGCTTGAGCGCCAGTTTCGTTACCCGAATGCGCAAGTCTTCGTTGAATTCCCGGCCGGGAAGCTCGAGCCCGGCGAGGATCCCTTGTTATGCGCGCAGAGAGAGCTACGCGAAGAGACGGGTTATACCGCAAAGCACTGGCAGTTTCTGTGCACCATACACAATGCCATTGCCTACTCGGATGAGCATCTGGATATTTATCTCGCAGAGGGACTCACTGCGGGTGAACGTCAGCTGGATGAGGGTGAGTTCTTGGATGTTTTTAAACTGCCGCTTGATGAATTATTGGAGTGGATCAGGGGCGGAAGGGTCACGGATGTAAAAACCCTGATTGCAGCATTCTGGCTGGATAAGTGGCGACGCGGGGATCAGTCGGGGTTGTCGATTAACACGTGACGTATCCTGATTCTGCATCATGAAAAAACCCGCTTGCAAGCAAGCGGGTTTTTTTACGAGCATCAAACAGTTAAACGATCTAGTGTCAGCGCTGCGTTTCCACCTGAACCAATGGCTCGTTAGACACCGGCGCCACGGGTTTACGCTCACGTGGCACACGTGTTTTCGGGGTCACGTTATCGCTGGCGGCTTGCACCGCGCGCAGCTTTTCCGGATCAGTGACTGCCATCATCAATCCAGCTTCTCGAAGCAGTGTATCGATGTCGGTGGAGCTGGGTTGGTGGGCGGGCTTCGGTTCCGCTTGCACGACGCTCGCAGATGCTGGCGGCTGAACCGGCGCGATCTCGGGCTGGACAACCAGTACTTCAACGTCATGGATAACAGTCTGATTCGATGCGGCTGGCTCGGACACGGGGTTTGCTTCCGGCGTGGTGTGCACGACAGATTCGGTGGCCAACATCTCAGTTCCCGCGGGTATTGCAACAGGCGCAGCCGTTACAGGTGCTTCGGCATTAACCAATGTCGGTTGCGGTGCCGGGTGCTCTTGGTATGTCGGTGAAGTGTGCACTGCGTGCGAGCTCTCCGAAATCCGAGCTGCCTCAGCTACCTCGGTACCCTCTGCGCCCTCGGCAAGTTCGTTGTCCTGGTCACCCGGCATTCCTTCACCATTCGTACGGTCGCGACGATTACGGTTGCGACCGCCACGACGACGACGACGACGTGGTGCATCTTCGCCATTCTCTACGGCGCCGCCTTCAGTTTGTGGCGCGAGCAGATCAGGCTGAACGGCATCGTGGTCAAGACCAGTCACCGGTGTGGCTATTACTGCTTCATCAGCCTGTACTGGCTTCCGTTCCTCGCGAGGCGCACGAGGCTGACGCTGACGTCCTTCACCGGCTTCGCGTGGTTCACGTGGTTCGCGCTGCGGTTTGGGTTGGCGCTGGTTAGTTGCCTCTTTGGGTTCGCGTGCTTCTTTCGGCTCGCGCTGCTCCTTGGGGGCTTTAGCTTCTGCGCCTGTACGTTCTTCCTGTTTGTCGCGACCGCGACCGCCGCGACCACGGCCACGACCGGAACGGCCGCCACGATCATTGCGATCGCGTGAAGGTGCTTTGGCAGGCGAGGCTGTTTCGGAAGGTGCACCGGATTTTTTGCGGAACAAACCGAAAAGACGCGAGAGGAAACCTTCGGCGGCTTCATCAGCGGCAGGGCTCGCAGCCGTCGTACGCTCTCGGCGTTCGACAACGGGTGCGGGCTGATCAGGTGTGATGGTCTTGACCATGGCTTCCTGACGGGGCTTGCTTTCTTCCTGCTTGCGTTTGCTGTAACCCACATCCGTGTTGGCTTCTTCTGCCATCGTATAGCTGGTCGCCATAGCGTCCAGACGAGGGTCGTCATGCTTGAGACGCTCAAGTTTGTAATGCGGTGTTTCGAGATGCTTGTTCGGGATCAGCACGACGCTGACGCGATGACGTGTTTCGATTTTCAGAATCTCGCCGCGTTTTTCATTGAGCAGGAAGGCGGCAACATCGACCGGCACCTGCACATGAATCGCGGCAGAATTTTCCTTCATTGCTTCTTCCTGAATGATGCGCAGGACTTGCAATGCCGAAGAGTCAGTGTCACGGATGTGGCCGGTGCCGTTGCAGCGCGGGCAGGTCACGTGACTGCCTTCAGACAATGAAGGGCGCAGACGCTGACGCGAGAGTTCCATCAAACCGAAGCGGGAGATCTTGCCCATTTGAACGCGCGCGCGATCGTAGTGCAGCGCATCTTTCAGACGGTTCTCGATCTCGCGCTGGTTTTTGGAGTTCTCCATATCAATAAAGTCGATCACGATCAGGCCACCCAAGTCACGCAAGCGCAACTGGCGGGCCACTTCATCGGCGGCTTCGAGATTGGTATTGAATGCCGTGGTTTCGATATCACTACCGCGAGTAGCGCGTGCGGAGTTGACGTCCACAGACACCAGTGCTTCGGTGTGATCGATAACGATCGCGCCACCTGAGGGCAGGGCGACGGTGCGGGAATACGCGCTTTCGATTTGATGCTCGATTTGGAAACGCGAGAACAGGGGCACATCGTCGCGATAGCGCTTCACACGCTGAACCATATCGGGCATGACATGGCTCATGAACTGCTGCGCCTGCTCGTAGATATCATCGGTATCGATCAGGATCTCACCGATGTCTGGCTGGAAGTAATCCCGGATAGCACGGATGACGAGTGAGGATTCCTGATAGATCAGGAAGGCACCCGAGGCCGACTTGCTGGCACCGTCGATGGCGCTCCACAATTGCATCAGGTAGTTCAAATCCCACTGCAGCTCATCGACATTGCGGCCGATGCCGGCAGTACGAGCGATGACGGACATGCCCTGAGGCAGATCCAGCTTGTCCATGGTTTCACGCAGTTCCTGACGGTCTTCGCCTTCGACGCGACGGGAGACGCCGCCACCGCGCGGATTGTTGGGCATCAGCACCAGATAGCGGCCTGCGAGGGACACGAACGAGGTCAGAGCAGCCCCCTTGTTGCCGCGCTCCTCTTTCTCCACCTGCACCATGATTTCCTGGCCTTCGCGCAGCGCATCACGGATGCTGGCGTTGCGTACATCAACACCTTCGCGGAAATAGCTGCGGGCGACTTCCTTGAATGGCAGGAAGCCATGGCGTTCTTCGCCGTAGTTGACGAAGCAGGCTTCGAGCGAGGGCTCGATGCGCGTGATGACGCCTTTGTAGATATTGGATTTCCGTTGTTCGCGACCGGTGGTCTCGATATCGATATCGATGAGCTTTTGCCCGTCGACGATGGCCACGCGCAATTCTTCTTGTTGCGTGGCATTGAACAGCATGCGTTTCATTTTATGGCTCCGCGGCCGGTGAAGGCCGATGTTTGCAGCGCGTGGCGGAAAACGCCTCATTGCGCAGCAAAGTCATGGGATGTATGCGGAGAACGAAAGCCCGGGGGAGGAGTATTGCCGTGACGTGAGCGGTGCGTACAACTAATAACGCACGCACCCACAGGGCGCGGATGAAACTGGAGGCTTGCTGCTTGCTCTAAACGATCGAATGTGCCGCGATTGAATCTGCACACACACGCAAGCCTGCCGCAGTGGGCTGCTTGCTGATCGTGTGGGCTGTGAATTCAGTCATCGGGCGTTCAAATCTGCTTATAGTCAAGTCGGGCAAAAAATCAGTCACATCTGCCAGCGAGCCTCTCAACCATGAGCGGCTTGCCAGACTAATCCTTACATTTCAGGCTTACTGTTCCATCATTCCAGCGCACTGTCCGATCACATCTCGGGTGCGACCCTGACGGCGCAGGAATAATGCATACACAGCTCTTCCATCGAATTTGCAAAACGGGCGAGGCCGATGGAGACGCCCCTGTGTAGAATGGCTTTTTCATCGAAGCACATTCAGCGAAATTATTTCGCCGAATTGATTATATATTCAAAATGAAGGACTTAGGGAAGGTTTGCATGAGGAAAAGTATGACCGGGGTCGGCTTGAGCAGCGCCCTGCTTTCCGCAGGTCGGTCCGTCGGTTCGCCCGAACATGAGCAGCCGTCCATGGGCGGGGTACTGAATTGACGTCCCTCGCGAATACCGATCCCAGCCCGCCCCGAACCACGGAGGGACCCAGCGTACGCTTGTTGACCATAGGGCCGGATGATGCTGGACAGCGCATCGATAACTTTTTGCTAAGAGTTTGCAAAGGGGTTCCCAAAAGCCATGTTTATCAGGTGCTGCGGTCCGGGCAGGTCCGAGTCAACAAAGGACGCATAGCGCAGACCTACCGACTGGTTGAGGGGGATACGGTCCGCGTCCCGCCCATGCGTCTCGCCGAGCGAAGTACGGTGCATGTTCCCGGTGCTGAATTTGCCATCCTTTTTGAAGACAGTCATTTGCTGGTCATCGACAAGCCAGCCGGCGTCGCCGTTCATGGTGGCTCGGGAGTGAGCTATGGCGTTATCGAGCAGCTGCGCGCTGCGCGCCCTGATGCGCCTTTTCTGGAACTTGTACATCGGCTGGATCGCGAAACCTCGGGCATTCTGATGTTGGCAAAGAAGCGCAGCGCGCTAACGTCCTTGCATGAGCAGATTCGTGCCGGCTTGCTCGACAAGCGCTATCTGGCCATGGTGAGTGGTGTGTGGCCCAATCGCCGCCAGCATGTACGCTTGCCGCTGCACAAATACACCACCCCCGACGGCGAGCGCCGGGTGCGTGTTCAATCGGATGGCATGCCATCGCATACCATCTTCAATCTGGTGCGCCAGTGTGCCGGTTATGCCTTGCTGGAAGCCGAGCTGAAAACTGGCCGCACCCATCAGATCAGGGTGCATCTGGCTTCGTCGGGTTTTCCAATTGCTGGTGACGACAAATACGGTGATTTTGGTCTTAATCGTCAGTTGCAAAAAGCAGAACCGGGACGGCCGGCATTGAAGCGCATGTTTCTGCACGCATTTCGGTTGAAGTTCGAACATCCCGCCACCGGCGCTGCCATTGCGCTGGAGTCGAGACTGCCGACAGAATGTCAACAATTTCTCAAGGCCCTAGGAATTGATGGCGCAGTCGGAGCTGAACCGATACGATGATGGCTGCAGTGCAATTTAATACCCCCGATACCCTGATTGAAAGCAAGACTCTCGTCCGAGCTGCCTCCCATGCCCAGAAAAAAATTTGACCTGATCGTATTCGATTGGGACGGTACCCTCATGGATAGCACGGCGACCATTGTCGCCAGCATTCAGGCGGCTGCACGCGATCTCGGGTTGGCCGTGCCAGACCATCGCGCTGCGTCTTATGTCATTGGTCTGGGGCTGGAAGATGCGATGCGAGTGGTTTTGCCGGATCTGGATCCCAAATCCTATCCTCGTGTGGTGGAACGCTATCGCTACCATTATCTTTCGCAGGACAAAAGCCTGACCCTGTTTGATGGCGCGCACGAAATGCTGCAGGATTTGGCAGCTCAGGGGTACTTTCTGGCAGTGGCTACGGGTAAAAGCCGGGTGGGACTCAATCGTGCGCTCAATACATCGGGGCTGATGTCGCTGTTTGATTCGACCCGCTGCGCGGATGAGACTTTCTCCAAGCCGCATCCGGCCATGCTCCAGGAAATCACGCGCGAGCTCGGCCAAGATATGAAACGTACCGTGATGATCGGCGACACCACTCATGATTTGCAAATGGCGATGAATGCAGGTGCGGCGGCGATCGGTGTTCACTACGGCGCACATCCTGCGCATGAGCTTGAGGCGCTTAGTCCGCTGTTCGGCGCAGATTCGGTGACATCACTTCATCAGTGGTTGACGGAGCATGCGTGAGTACGGAAATCTTCATCTGCATGGCTGATGCGCTCGCGGACGGCGGCAAAGGTGTACGCTTTCCGGTCACAGCTTATGGTGAAGATGCAACGGCATTTGTGGTGCGGTATGGTCAGCAGCCTTATGCGTATCTGAACCGCTGCGCACATGTGCCGATGGAGCTGGACTGGACAGAGGGCGAGTTCTTCGAGTCCAGCGGTCTGTACCTGATGTGTGCAACCCATGGTGCGCTGTATGAACCCGATACAGGCCATTGCGCCGGTGGACCATGTCGTGGCGGCAGACTTCAGCCACTGCAGGTGATCGAGCGAGATAATCAGATTTTCTGGCTACCTGATGACAGCATCAGTGCAACACGGGCTTGAAGCGAATAACTTGAGTAGGCGATAGAAATTTTTTACGACTCTCATTTCATTAAACCCATCAACGACAAAAATGTGCAATGGAAGATACAACCAACGATAGCGGTAATGAGTCTGCCCCCCAGCCTCCAGTGCCACCCCAGTATGTCGCGCTCGAGAAGCTCGCGCAGGAAATCCTGAAAGAGCAACGTATTAGCCGACGCTGGCGGAATATTTTTCGCTTTGTGGGTGTTGGAGTCGCGATTTTTGCCGTTTGGGCTGCGTTTGATTTCAAAGGGGCTTCAAAGCAGGATAGCGCGCGACATACCGCTCTCGTAGAAATTGATGGCGAGATCGATTCGAGCAGCGCTAATGCATCCGTCAATTCGATACTACCCGCTCTCAACGAGGCCTTTAGTGATCCTGGTTCGGTCGGTGTGATTCTGCGCATGAACAGTCCTGGCGGAAGCCCGGTCCAATCCGCAATCGTCAACGACGAGATCACGCGCCTGAAAGCAATGCATCCTAAAAAGCCGGTGTATGTCGTTGTTGAGGATATGTGTGCTTCCGGCTGCTATTACATAGCGGCAGCAGCTGACAAGATTTATGTCAGTGAGGCGAGTATCGTCGGATCGATCGGCGTGCTGATGAGCAGTTTCGGCTTTAAAGGATTGATGGATAAGTTGGGTATCGAGCGCAGACTGATGACAGCGGGTGAAAACAAGGCCTTGCTCGATCCATTTTCTGCCGAAAATCCCAAACACAAAGAATTCACGCAGACGATGTTGAAGGAAATTCACCAGCAGTTCATTCGCGCGGTACGCGCGGGCCGAGGCAAGCGACTCAAAGAGTCACCCGAAATTTTCTCAGGGCTGTTCTGGACGGGTAGTCATGCGATTACGCTTGGACTCGCCGACGGTCTGGGTTCGGTCAGCAGCGTCGCTCGTGATGTTCTTAAGGCAGAAGATATTATTGATTACACCGTTCGTGAAGGCCTGTCCGACCGGGTCTTGAAGAAATTCGGGGCCGCAGTAGGCGAGTCTGCAGCAAAAGTGCTGGTGGTCGAGACCCTCAAGGTGCGCTGAATACCGGATCGAGTTCAGGTAGCGAGCAGCAGAAACACAGAAGGCTTCTTGCGGAAATCCGGCATACGGTTTTCCGCAAGCTCACGTTTCCATGACTGCGCCGACATGCGTTGTATGAATTCATCCTCCAGGGTGAGATGCGTCGCAATGCAGATCTGCGTGCCTGCCTGACAATGCGTGCTTAGCGCCTGCAGCAAGGCCTCATTGCGATACGGCGTCTCGATAAAAATCTGTGTCTGTTGTTCCTGTTTGGAGCGCTGCTCGAGCTGACGAATGCGGGTGGCGCGCTCGGTGGCATCCGTAGGCAGGTAGCCATTGAATGCAAAATTTTGTCCGCTCAGTCCACTGCTCATCAAGGCCAGCAGAATGGATGAAGGCCCTACCAACGGACGTATGCGGATGCCGCGCTCATGGGCAATCCGAACCAGATCTGCGCCGGGGTCAGCGACGGCGGGCACGCCAGCCTCTGACACCAGTCCACCGTTACGTCCTGCCATCAATGGCGCCAGAAGTTCAGGCAGTGCCGATGCGGGTGTTTTTACGTTCAACTCGCGTATCTCGATATCCTGCAGGCGCAAACGCAGCGGGTGCGTCAGCGCTACCTGATTCAGAAAAGCGCGCGCCGTTTTTGCGTTTTCTGCGACGAAGTAATCCAGATCGGCTGTGATTGCTCGAACATCAGCAGTCAGAACCTGATCCAGAGCGCCCGTACCCAGGCTATTGGGGATAAGAAAAAGCGTGCCGGCCATCGCGTCAGCTCTCAAAAAAAACGACACCAGCGCGTCGCAGCATGTTCGTCAGGGCAATCAGTGGCAGTCCCGTTAGTGCCGTTGGATCGTGGCTGTCGATGCTCTCGATGATTGCAATACCAAGCCCTTCATTTTTTGCGCTGCCAGCACAGTCATATGGCTGCTCGATTCTCAGGTAGGCATCGAGCTCGTTATCAGGCACGTCACGCATATGAACGATGGTCTGAATATTCGCCAGTTGCAAGCCATGCGCCGCGCCTGGCCGGCTGTCGAGCAAACATAGCGCGGTATGAAAAATTACGGCTCGGCCGCGCATTTTTTTTAATTGCTCAAGCGCGCGCTCGTGGTTTCCCGGCTTGCCGATATGTTCGCCATCAAGAGTCGCCACTTGATCTGAACCTATCACGAGCGCCGGCCCGACCTGATTGACGATCGCTTCGGCTTTGGCTCGGGCAAGTCGCAGCGCAGTATCTGGTGGCGTTTCGCCAGCGACCGGTGTCTCGTCCAGATCGGGCGGCATCACCTCAAAAGGCAACCTAAGGCGTGCCAACAGTTCGCGCCGGTAGGCAGAGCCTGAGGCTAGAATCAGTCGGGGAGGGTGCTGGGATGGCATTGCGAACAAATGGGCGGGAGAGGGTAATAAATTGGCCAGCCCACTATGGGAATCTGGAATAAACCCTGCTATCATAGCTGGTTTTCCGAAGCAATCCGCCGCAATGAGCGCCAAGATCGTCGACAGCTTCGA
>JACCDK011411096.1_pt1 | contig 30281 bp, 21 predicted proteins | sample 7445871 | NCBI WGS metagenome assembly JACCDK01 (sample SAMN15323436, study PRJNA562643) | freshwater metagenome | isolation source: river surface water | place: USA:Blue River Watershed | collected 2017-08-15 | reverse complement strand
ATCAATTGGGTACGCCCCTTTCCTCCTTGACCGCGTGGGTTGAAATCCTACGGAATGAACCAAACATCAATCCGGAAATAGTCGTCGAACTTGGAAAAGATATCCAACGCCTCGAGACGATTACGACTCGTTTCTCGAATATTGGATCGACCCCAATCTTGAAGGAAGAGGATTTAGAGGAGTTGATTTCCAGCTTCATCAATTACCTGAAAATTCGAATTTCGACGAAAGTATACATTGAAATTAAATCGTCATTGGTACCGGGTCAATTAGCGAATGTCAATAAATATTTGTTTGAATGGGTCATTGAAAACATCTGTAAAAATGCAGTAGATGCGATGAGCGGAACGGGCGATATGTTGATTTACCTGCACGAAGGGAAAAACAACATGATTCATATCGACATTTCTGACACCGGGAAAGGAATTATCCCGGCGAATATGTCCAAAATATTCAACCCAGGTTACAGTACCAAAAAACGTGGATGGGGCCTTGGCCTGACACTTGCGAAACGTATCGTGGAAAATTACCATCAAGGCAAACTAACTTTAAAATCAACCGAAATCAATAAAGGAAGTACATTCCGGATTTCACTCCCTAAACCACCGAATAAGGACGCATGAACACGACCAACTTGGTCTTCGGATCCGCATTAATCATCATTGGAATTGGCTATCTGTTGAAAAGCCTCAAATTCATTGAGCCCCAAGATGCGAAATCCATTTCCAAATTCTTAATGCACACAACCTTTCCGGCATTGGTCTTTACAACCATGTTGAAGGTCAAACTGTCCGCTGCTTTAGGTTGGCTCCCCTTAATCGCCATGTTATTTGGCTTTCTTTCTTCCTATATAGGATTTCTATTTTTCAAGAAAGAAGCACCCACGCATCGTGGAATTTTAACGATGGGATCAGCCGGTTGGAACCTCGGATTATTCGCCTACCCACTTATTGAAGGCATTTGGGGATGGGAAGGATTGACTTATGCGATCATGTTTGATTTGGGGAATTCTGTTATCAACTTCATGGTGAATTACGGCATGGGCACCTATTTGGCAGGGAATCATGGCACAAAAAACCCTTACAAGCATGTATTAAAAAAGATATTTACGCTCCCGCCGTTTCAAGCGATGCTGATCGGATTAGCTTTCAATATTTTCAAAATACCTGTTCTACCGCTTGCGTCAGATATCATTGACACCATTGCTAAAGGCAACAAACCCATGGTCTTGTTGCTCATGGGTATCTACTTCAGTGTTCGATTGCCTAAAACAGCCTATACCAAAGTTTTCCAGGTCTTAGGTTTACGATATGTTTTAGGACTCAGCATCGGTTTATTACTTTACTATACCGTCCCATTCGAATTTCAATACCGCAACATGTTGCTCATCTGCTTGATCCTTCCCGCAGGCATGACACTCATCACCTATTCAGATGAACTAAATTTCGACACGGGAATCGCGGCAGCCATCGTCAATTTCTCAATGCTAATTAGCTTTGTCATCATGTGGACCCTAGTGGGTATTTTCAGCATGGCGCCCCATTAAACCAAATAAAATTGGTATTTTTGTGTAAACAATTTGCCGAACATCAACGTTAGGACTAGGCAAATCAATCAATGCTATGGTCGTTCCCTACAAAAATCAAAACAAAGGTAAAAAAGAACAAGTCGCTGACATGTTCAATTCCATTTCACATAAATACGACTTCCTAAACCATTTATTAAGTGGGGGGATCGATATTATTTGGAGACGAAAAGCGATCAAATTACTTAAGAACAAAGGCATCAAGAAAGTATTGGATATCGCCACGGGTACCGGCGACTTCGCAATCGAGGCATTAAAAATCAACCCTGAAAAAATAGTAGGAGTCGATATCTCAGAAGGCATGTTGGCCTTTGGAAAAGAGAAAATCAAGAAAATGGGATTGGAAGATAAAATCACCTTGCAATTAGGCGATTCAGAAAAACTTCCATTTTCCGCCAATAGTTTCGATGCGATCACCGTTAGTTTTGGTGTACGTAATTATGAAACCTTGGAAAAAGGACTAAAAGACATGTTTCGGGTGTTAAAACCGGGAGGCTATTGCCTCATCTTAGAATTTTCGAATCCGAGACATTTCCCAATGAAGCAACTTTATAATTTCTATTCGAAATATTGTCTACCGCTATTGGGCAAGCTTATTTCCAAAGATCCTGCGGCATATACTTACCTGCCTGAGTCAGTTCAAGCGTTTCCAGACGGCCCTGATTTCATTAAGATTTATGAATCTTGTGGATTTTCAAAAACGCAATGGATTCCCATGACTGGAGGAATTTGTTCCATTTATTTAGGCCAAAAAGCAAAATAATCGTGCGCATCATTCGAAATATAGGAGCATGTTGCTTGTTATTGCTAACCTTCCAATCTTGGGGACAGCATACCAAATACACGCGTATATTTCACGAATATTACGATGAGAAACCGATTCACTTTGGTTTCTTGTTTGGCTTTGCGTCTTCGAATTATTTCATGCAGGCAGACCAAAACATCTTAGGTACAATCGATTCCGTTCGATCCCCACGTAATTTTGGATTTCAAATTGGGGGACTTGTGAATTATGCATTCGACAAACATTGGGAGCTAAAATCGGGCATTAATATCGCACTTTATGAGCGTGAAATCCAATTCAAAAGTGAAGCCAACAACCCGTTGTGGAGAGAATCGACTTGGCTAGAAGTACCCGTATTATTGAAATTGCGGTCGCTAAGAAGGAAAAATCACCGCATGTATGTTATGGGTGGACTCAAGTTAGGTATCGAAGCCAATGTCAAGAAAAAAAGTACGGCTTTAAGCGCGAATACCGTAGACCTATCGCTCGAATATGGATTTGGCCTTGAACAATATTTTCAGTTTTTCAAATTCACCCCTGAGATTCGGTTTTCGCATGGGCTAATGAATCTGTATGTTCCTCCATCCGTAAACGGCCCATACGGTAGATTAAATGATATTCGTTCACATACCGTGACGCTTGTCATCAACTTCGAATAAATTAAGGCAAATTCTTTCTCGCTTTGCTAGGGTCAATACTTGTCTCTAAAGAACTAACTGCAGACACCCCGAACCAACCCGCACCTTGTAAACTCGAGTTGCTATTCGTATTCTTGATGTTGCTTGGAATATTCGCGGCAGGTCGTGAAAATAAACCTGCATTGTTTAATTCCAATCGGGCTTGCGAGTAGAAACTAAATTGGTCCAGTGATATCGAAAATAACTCTACTTTCACTTTATCATTAGCTACATATAGTTCAGGATTAATCGCCGCCCGAATCGGTAGATTGAACATCAATCCATCCGTTCCTGATACTTTCTGCAAGGCAGAATCATAAAACACCACAATGTTGGATGCCGCATTAAACAATTTGCCATTCTTATAAAATTTCAATCGGTAGCAACTGCCCTCTCCTTTAAGATCGTTGGCAAACCAACGCGCCTCAAAACCTTCTTTGGGTTTTCCATCCCCTGACTGACGGGGGTTGGCCGTTGCGGTTTTGTAAGCGATCGAGTCGATCGGTGGAACGGGATTCATGGTTGCGGAAGCAATGAAGGTGTCATTTCCAGATTTCACCGATAATTGATAGGTTCTACCTACTTGGCCGAATTGCGGCGAGGAAGCAGATGGCGCCCAAACATAGACACCTGGATTTTCTGCACTTTCCACAAAGCGAAATGTATTGGAAGCATCATCTTTAACCACAACCTCTGCTCCTTTTATCCCAGGCGCATTACTATTGTCAAAATAATCTTGAGATTGTGTCAAGATGATTTTCTGAGGACCTGGCAAATTTGTCAAGGTAGATTCCACCACCAAATAATGATTGGACTTAGGACTATCCAAGGTAACAACTTCTTCACATGAAAATAAAAAAATCGAAAATATTAGGATGAAATAGCGCATCTTAAAAAGTAAAATTATAAGTGACAGCAGGTACAAAAGATCCAATAATTGACAATTGAACCGCTTCCGTTTTTAATGTATTCGTATCATTTGCTTGCGTGTAGATTGAGAATGGATTCTTCCGATTGTACACATTGTAAACCGAGAATACCCATTCAGAAGACCCTTTACCAAACAAAGCTTTCTTATTTTTCTTCGTTGCCGAAATATCAAGACGATTGTAATCCGGAACACGGATGTTTCCGCGAGTTCCTACAGCTGTCTGAGGATAAGCGATTCCCTCATAGATATATTTCTGTGATGGAATCGAATAAGGAACACCAGTGATGTAGGCGAAATTGGCACCCAATGACCATTTGGCCGACAAAGCATATTGGCCTACAACATTCAACGTATGTGTCCGGTCATAACGATTCAAATACCAATCATTGTTGTTCAAACCCTCGATTAATCGTTCAGTTCTGGCAAGTGTATAGCTCAACCAGCCCGTTAATTTTCCTACATTCTTTTTTACAAAAAACTCAACACCGTATGCACGACCTTTTCCGAAAAGCAAATCCTTTTCAAACAATGGGTTCAAAAATAAATTCGCCCGATCTGCATAATCAATTTGATTTTGCATTTCCTTGTAATATACTTCGACCGAAGTCTCATAATCGTTGCCGCTTTCACCCAAGTTTTTAAACAAGCCCAAAGCGACTTGATCTGCAATCTGAGGTTTGATGATGTTGGTAGATGAAGTCCAAACATCTAAAGGTGTAGAAGCAGCCGTATTCGACATCAAATGAACATATTGCGCCAAACGATTGTAAGATGCTTTTAGGGATGTGTTTTCCCCTACTTTTAAGTTGGCCGCAAACCGCGGTTCCCAATTCCCATAATTCGCCACCGATTTCTTAGGTGAAACTTGAACCAATTTCAACGTATAACCTGTTGGGTTTTCAATCGACACAGGCACAGGAACGCGTTCGTAATATTCCCCATTATCACTCTTGTAATCATAATTCGAATACCTTACTCCGTATTGAATGGAAATACGCGGACTAATTTTCCATTCATCACCGATGTAGGCTGAAAGTTCAACGCCGCTCTTGTCTACCTGACCAAACTCTCGTTTGTCACCATTGGAAGAAGCTGATGCTTTACCTGGAGAGAATTGATAACTCAATACTTGCGCACCAAAAGTCAATGTATTATCCGGACTAACATAATAGGTAAAATCTGGCTTAAAACTTAAGTTCTTAATGTTTGATGTCCACCGAAATGCATCCGATGGTCTTTTGTTTTTCAAATCAGAATCCAACAAATAATCGTAATTACTATAGAAAGTCGTGGCGTTCATGAATAACTTATTAGAAAACACGTGATTCCACCGAGCTGAAATCGTGCTATTTCCCCAATTAAACCCAAACCCATTCCCGAAGACATCACGACCAAAATATCCCGACAAGAAAACAGTATTCTTCGTATTGATATTATAATTCACTTTGGCAGTCAAATCATAAAAATTAAATGCGGCATCGGCATTGTTCCCCGTCAAAAATGGCTGAGCTAAAACATCAATATATGACCGACGAGCCGCAACAATAAAAGAAGCCTTATCCTTGATTAATGGAGCTTCTATGGAAAGCCTAGAAAATATTACTCCGATACCTCCATTCACTTCCAGTTTTTTGGCATTCCCCTCCTTCATCTTCACATCCAAAATCGATGAAACACGCCCACCATACTGCGATGGAATACCACCTTTAAATAACTTAACGTCCTTGACCGCATCCGGATTAAAGACCGAAAAGAAGCCAAATAAATGCGAAGAATTGTAAACCGGTGCATCGTCAAGCAAAACTAAGTTTTGATCAACTCCACCACCACGCACATTGAAACCCGATGCTCCTTCTCCCACCGTAGATACGCCTGGCAACAACTGAATCGCTCGAACTAAATCAACCTCACCTAATAAGGCTGGAATTTTTCGTATTGTTTTAATATCAATTTTATTCACCGACATTTCAATACCGCGCACATTTTCATCAACCGCCTTAGCCAAGACTTTCACCTCCGCTAATTCATTCGACTCAGGCTGCATTTCAATGTTTAAGGTCTGACTTTTACCCGAAAATGTCACCTTGCGCTCCTGTTTCGCAAATCCTGATGAGGAAAATACTAAAGTAAATTCACCCGGCTGCACAGACAAACTATAAAAGCCATACGTGTTTGTCACATTTCCTACCTTCAGTTCTTTGATGTAAATACTTGCACCGATCAAACCTTCCCCATTCGAAGCATCCTTCACATAACCACTCAATGTAGCTTTCTGAGCTATTAAACTCAAGGGCAAGAAACTCAAAAAACACAAAACTATTTTTCTAATAATCATATCGCTCAATTCAAAACACAAATATAACTGCCACTAGGCCTAAAAGTTTTACCGACTATCACATTATCACAATTAATTGAATTTAACAAAATCAATGGTAACATATTACCGAAAAAAAAATAAAACAAATACTTTTATTACATTTGCCCTACACGAATCAAAAAAATGGATTTAACAATTTTTGGTCAGATCATTCGCGAAAAAAGAAATGCCCTGCGCTTAAAACAGGAAGACCTTAGTATGCAAAGCGGGGTAGCCGTAAAAACCATTCATTCCATTGAATTAGGAAAAGGCAATCCTGCCATAAAAACTATATTACGCTTATTTGAAACACTAGAACTCGACTTCATTGTCGTATCAGCCAAATCCCTCTAAACGGAACCATTATGGAACAAGCCATCAGTTTTGAACGTATCCCAACGCGTATTTTTGACGATTCAGAAAAAGCCTCAAAAGCCGTTGCACACGAGATCGCAGCACTTATTAGACAAAAAAACAAAGAGGGAAAGCCTACAATTTTAGGCTTAGCGACTGGATCATCCCCTAAAAAAGTGTACCAAGAGCTCATCCGCATGCACAAGGAAGAAGGCCTGAGCTTCAAAAATGTCATCACCTTCAATTTGGACGAATATCATCCGATGGAACCGGATTCAATACAAAGTTATGTTCGATTTATGCGCGAACAACTCTTTGATCACATTGATATACCGGTAACAAATTACCATATTCCGGATGGAACATTAACAATTGAAAAAATCCCAGAATTCTGTCGGGACTACGAAGCCAAAATTGAAAAACTAGGTGGTTTCGACTTTTACTTGCTTGGAATCGGCCGCAATGGACACATTGGTTTCAACGAACCTGGTTCGGTCATCAACTCCAAAACACGTTTGATGACACTTGACATCACAACGAAGATTGATGCAGCTATTGATTTTGGCGGATTAGAAAAAGTACCTAAGCGTGCAATCACACTGGGAATTGATAAAATCATGCAAGCCAAACGCATCGTTTTATTAGCCTGGGGAGAGCACAAAGCACAAAGTGTCGCCAAAGCCGTAGAAGGTCCTATCACATCTGACATCCCTGCCACTTATTTACAGCAACATCCGAACACACTTTTCATTCTCGATGAAACGGCTGCATCCCTATTGACGCGCATCAAAACACCTTGGTTGGTCGATTCAGTTACTTGGGACCGCAACATGATTAAAAAGGCGGTAACCCACCTTTCCCTTCATTTAGGGAAACCCGTATTAAAGTTGACGAGTAAAGATTACAACGAACATGGTATGTCGGACTTGCTTTCTTTGTACGGACAAGCCTACGACATCAACATTGAAGTATTCAACTACTTACAACATACAATTACAGGCTGGCCGGGCGGAAAACCGAATGCGGATGACACACACAGGCCTGAACGCGCTTTCCCTGCCAAGAAAAAAGTCATCATTTTTAGCCCCCATCCGGATGATGACATCATCTCCATGGGAGGAACTTTCCAGCGTTTGCATGACCAAGGGCACGACGTGCATGTAGTCTATCAAACATCTGGAAACATCGCCGTTGCTGATGATGAAGCTTTACGATTCGCGGAATTTGTCGTCGACTTCAATGAAAAATTCGAAAGCTCGAACGCCAAGGCCAACAAAATCTACAAGGAGGCTGTTAAGTTCTTAAAAAACAAGAAAGATTCTGAATTAGATATTCCAGCCGTTCGCGAAATTAAAGGCCTTATCCGACAAGGCGAAGCAAAAAATACCTGTCGGTTCGTGGGCATCAAAAAGGAGAATGCACACTTCTTGCACATGCCTTTCTATGAAACAGGAACTATTCGCAAGAAACCCATCGGAGAAGAAGATATCCAATTAATTATGGATATCATCGAAGAAATCCAACCGCATCAAATCTATGCAGCAGGCGATTTAGCGGATCCACATGGTACACATAAAGTTTGCCTAGATGCCATTTTTGAGGCAATCCAACGCTTAAAACATCGTGAATACATGAAAAATTGCTGGGTTTGGTTGTACAAAGGCGCATGGGCTGAGTGGGATATCGACCAAATCGAAATGGCAGTTCCCATGTCTCCCGACCAAGTGTTTAAAAAACGTATGGGTATTTTCAAACACCAATCACAAAAAGACGGTGTCGTTTTCCAAGGGGAAGATTCACGTGAATTCTGGCAACGTGCAGAAGAACGAAACCGAGGCACTGCTCAAATTTACAATGCACTCGGTTTAGCTGAATACGAGGCCATGGAGGCCTTTGTTCGTTGGAAATTCTAAGCCAAAGCCTCAAATAACACCTCGGCGGTATGCTTCGCATGGCGTTGCGTACCGTCGTGGATTTGATGTCGGCAGCTCGTACCCGAAGCCACAATCTCCACTTCGGCAGGCTGAGAACGCACCGTAGGGAACAACACTAATTCCCCAATCTGCATGGATAAATCATAGTGCTCTTTTTCATATCCAAAAGAACCCGCCATCCCACAACATCCTGAAGGAATCAATTGAACCTCAAAATTGGCCGGCAAAGACAAAGCCTTTTTAGCGGCTACCAAAGAACTCATGGATTTTTGTTGGCAATGCCCATGCAACTTCAATAATTTCTTTTCGCTTGAAAAAGCCTTGGCATCAATTCGTTTGGCATCCGCCTCCCGCGCAATAAACTCTTCTAATAACAATACATTTTTACTTAAAGCTTGCGCCTTCTCTAACCACGCATCCGACACTAAATCCGGATATTCATCGCGGAAAGTCAAAATAGCGGAAGGCTCAATCCCTACCAAAGGGGTCTCAGCAGTAGCTAAGCCCGACCATAACTCAACATTTTTCTGAGCTAAATTACGTGCCTCATCCAGCATTCCCTTAGACAAGAATGAACGCCCAGAAATCGGATGCTGCAAGGTACGCACCTCATATCCTAAGGCTTCAAGTAATAACACGGCCTTACGTCCCACTTCAGCATCATTGAAATTCGTGAATTCATCCACAAATAGATAAACAGCTTTGGCAGATTGAATCGATTTACGACCTTTCAACCATGACCATAAAGTTTGTTTAGCCATTAATGGCATCGTACGTTCCGGATGAAATCCGACCATACGGTTAGAAATCCGACGTAAGAAAGGCGTTCCCATCACCAAATTATAGAGGAAAGGTACACGTGATGCATAAGAAGATACGGAAGCAAAATGACCCACAAGCCAACTGCGTAATGGTGTACCATTTTCCTTTTGGTATTGGTACAAGAATTCCATCTTCAATTTAGCCACATCAACATTGGAAGGGCATTCTGCCTTACAACCCTTACAAGCTAAACACAAATCCATCACCTCCTTAATTTCTTTGTGATTAAAGCGATTTGCTTGCGTTGAACGTGTTAAAAATTCCCGAAGAATATTGGCACGTGCACGTGTTGTTTCTTTTTCATTTCGTGTTGCCATAAACGACGGACACATCGTACCGCCGGAAACAGGCGTTTTCCGACAATCCCCCGAACCATTACATTGCTCGGCATGTTGCAAAACATCTTGATCCTGATAACGGAAGGCCGTTTTAAATTCAGGGGTTTGTTGGCCTGCCTCATAACGCAAAAACGTGTCCATCGGAGGCGTATCGACAATCTTATTCGGATTAAAAATCCCCTTCGGATCCCACCAAGATTTCAGCTCCCGCATCAATTGGTAATTGGCCTCTCCTACCATCCAAGGAATAAATTCACCACGTAAACGGCCATCACCATGCTCGCCAGATAAAGACCCTTGGTATTTCTTCACTAAATGAGCAATCTCCTCTGCAATGTGTCGGAATTGTTTATGGCCTTCTGCTGTCTTTAAATTAATAATTGGTCGAAGATGCAATTCCCCAGAACCCGCGTGGGCATAGTGAACACAATACAAATTATTTTCAGATAAAATCTCATTAAACTCGGCAATAAACGCAGGCAAGTCATTCACGTCGACCGCCGTATCCTCAATTACCGCAACGGCTTTTTCGTCACCTGGCAAATTTGACAAGAGACCAAGACCCGCTTTTCTCAAATCCCAAACCTTTTTCACATCTCCACCCGTCACGAATGGGAAATGATAGCCGAGGTTTTCGGCCAACATCGCTTCTTCCACGGCTTTCGCCTGAATAGCTAAATCATCGGCATTATCAGAACGAAGTTCCACAACCAGAATCGCACCTGGATCGCCATCCACGAAAAAGCGATTTTGACTCTGTTCCGCATTCGCTTTGGTACACTCTAAAATATAATGGTCCATCAACTCGGAAGCAGATGGATTAAATCGCAAGGCAATCAAATTTGCGCGTAAGGCCTCATCAATGTTATTAAAATGCGCACAAACTAATCCCAAATGGGCCGGTGGCAAAGGGTCAACATGAACTTTGATACGTGTCACAAAACACAAAGTTCCTTCTGAACCCGCTAAAAGTGCACAAAAATTGAAGGCTGGCGTATCAGCCACAAAAGCATCTGTATTTAACAACATATCCACCGCATACCCCGTATTTCTACGCTTAATACTTGGCTTCGGAAACTCGTCGTTGATATTTTTTTGATTTTTCGGATTCGAAAGGGCAGCCAATGTCTGCGCATAAATATTATGCAAACGAGAACCCGGCTGCAATGTTTGTACCGTTTGATGCGGATCTTCGGCTTTAAAATGAACGAAAGTTCCGTCCGACAAATAGCCCTCAACTTCCAAGATATGATCGCGCGTAGAGCCGTAAACGACGGAATTCGAACCACAAGAGTTATTTCCAAGCATACCGCCAATCATCGCACGATTTGCCGTTGAAGTTTCAGGACCGAAAAACAAACCATGTTTTTTCAATTCCACATTCAACACATCACGTACAACACCTGGCTCAACCCATGCATAGGATTCTGCGGAATTTACTTCTAGGATTCGATTGAAGTGTTTGGAAACGTCTACGACTAATCCACTTCCCACAACTTGACCGGCTAATGAAGTACCAGCGGTACGCGGGATCAACGGAATTTGATGTTGGTCAGCAAATTGAATCAAGGTCTCAATGTCCTGAATCGTTTCGGGAATCGCAACGCCCAAAGGCATCTCCCGATAGGCGGATGCATCTGTGGCATACAATGTTCGCATCACGTTATCCGTGTGCAAAGCACCTTGTAATTGACTTGCTAATTGATTAAGAACTTGAGCATCCATGTACGTGTAATTATCGCTGAAGATGCAATTTACACAAAGCGCGGATTAGTAGCAATTGAGCTAGAATATAAGTGGACATGACCGCAAAGGAATTCCACGGATATTCAAAATAAAACTTACCAAAAGCTAATAAGCTATCAGAAACTACGAATAAAAAAGCGCCACAACGGAGTTTGATATTAGGAATTTGAAAAGCAAAATACAGCATGGAGCCCAAAGCCAAGGCATAGACAACGACAGGTGGCACCAAGGCTGCAGGAAGATTTGGAAATAAAAAGCCTAAAAATCCGATGACATAAATCAAAACAGGAATCAAAAAATAGGACCAACGTAGTGCACCTAGCTTGACAAACTGTCGAATATAGGCAATTTGCATAACCAAGAAAGATCCTAAGCCTAATTGGAAATATAACGCAGAATCACCCGGAATCAACAGAAAAACGTCCCCTAACCAAGCAAAAAGCAAGGCAAACAGGAGGCCATTGCGTGATGCGGGTTTTAAATTATACGCATAGACATAAATACCTAGCAAAATCATCAACAAGGGCTTAGTCGCATAGCGAATAGAAGATGAAATAAGCGGGGAAAGCAATTCCAACGCTCCGATTACAAAATAAGCCATCAATATCTTTTTCTGCTTCATTTTTATACTAATACCTATGAGGATTTTTACTAAAATCAAATAATAAAACGACCTTACCATTTGGCCTTTTTATTAATATCGAATCTTGATTATTTATTTCGATTTTTTGAAGATAGCTCGCATTTTCCGGCAAGTACAAATTAACTAATTGAGCATCAGCTGTATTATAAACTCGTATTAACGTATCATTTTGAGAAAATGCCACACGCTGTACTGATGGATAAATTACCGTATCACCCGGTTGATATAAATCGATAATTTTTGATGCAATCCGAGGATAAGGATTTGAAGCACGATTATTTGAAAACGTATACTTCTGAGGAGAATCGCTATACAATGCCCTAAAAATTTCGACTTGGAAATACATTTGAATAAAGATATAGAGACTCGCTAAAACGCGAATCCAAATTGTTTGATTGAACAAATGTTTTAAATATCCAACTGATACAAAAATTCCTAATGGCAATGCAAAACTAGCATATCGAATAAAAAAGCCTGTAGTTGTTCCCGCGTTTATCGCAGCAGCGATTAACACAATGATTGGTAAAAAAATTTGAATCAAGCAGAAAAGATAGAAATTGACCAATTGTTTTCCCTCAACTTTCAACCAGCGATATACCCCATAGCTAAAAAGTAATATCGCAACACCGCCGAAGCGATATCCTTTTTTCAGGTAAATATCATTTGTCCAAAGAAACTGATCACTCACGATTGAGATGGTTCGCTTTGTCAAATTTCCCATTGTACTTGGTTCGATCCAACCAGCTATGGGGCCATTTTCTTTAATATATAGCAAATATTTAGCCGCTGCATCTGCTTGATAACCTAAAAAATGCTTCCCTGGCCCTATCAATATCCACAACAACATGGGTAAAGCAGCGATAATACCCCCAAAAAGCATTGTGAAAAATACTTTTTTTGTTGGGAAACGCATGCATAAATAAAGCCCTTGACCCACGAGTACAAGTGCAGTCAGATAGGTTGAAAACAATGCGCATGTGGAGGCAATGATCCACCCTATTACGTATTTTCTGCGATTAGCTGGTCCATTTTGTTTCATCACGAGTACCCAGAAAAAATAGTTGGATAGCGTTGAGAAAAAAATAGAAGTCGTATAATTACGCGCCTGTTGGCTATATATTACAAAAAAGGGCTCGATTACAGCCAGTACTAAGACAAGCAATTGCCAGCGCGATTGGCCGGCAAACATTTTACGATACCAATAAAAAAGCAACCAAACGGTTAGCAGATTAAAAAAAACGGAGACTCCTCTAAACACGGCGTCAGAACGGCCAAATAGGTTGGCAAATACTTTAAGCATCAAATCATGCACTAAACTATTTCCACTTACATCTCCCCGAGCATCTGCATCCAACCAAGCAGATATACCTCGGTCCGCCCAGAAATGACTCGGGGTAAAAGTTTCCCCCTCCTTGAGCACATTGGACATCCCACTGATGTTAGTATTTGCAACGCCAATCAATACACTTTGTTTTTCATCACCAAAGAGACTAAATCGGTCGATACTATGCACCCGAATAAAACAGGCTAAAATCATTAACGCGGTAAAGGCAATGAAGATGTATAGTTTGTTCTGCATTATACCAATTAGTTAAAATGAAAAATCACCTAATCCGGGAATTAGGTGATTTTAAAAAATGAATTTATCTCATTTTTATGATCCACAAGCCTCACATGCTTCTGGATTATCCAAAGAACATGTCATGTCTGCACGATTTTGCGCATCATCTGTTTGGAATGAAGCTGCTGCAGCTGCTTGTGCTGCGTGTGCAGCATATTGCAATTCTGTTTCGTGCACATCATTCGATTGCTCGATTGCCACCTCAGCTTGTTTCTCGATCGTAAACTTAATCGCGTCTGCTGCAGCTTTCGTACGTAGATAATACATACCAGTCTTCAAACCTAACTTCCAAGCGTGGAAGTGCATCGACGTTAATTTACCAAAGTTCACATCTTGAATGTGGATATTTAAACTTTGAGATTGACAAATGTAAGCACCACGATCTGCGGCCATTTCTAAGATGGTTTTTTGCTTAATCTCCCAAACAGTCTTGTAAAGATCTTTCAAGTTTTGTGGAATCTCTGGGATGTTTTGAACAGATCCGTTGGCAGAGATCAACTTGTTTTTCATGGTTTCATTCCACAAGTTCAACTTGATCAAGTCTTTCAACAAGTGCTTATTCACAACAGCGAACTCCCCTGACAACACACGACGTGCGTAGATATTCGATGTATATGGCTCAAAACATTCGTTATTACCCAAAATTTGACTTGTAGAAGCCGTCGGCATTGGTGCAACTAACAAGGAGTTACGCACACCGTGCTCCACAACTTGTTGGCGTAATTTCTCCCAATCCCAGTTTCCTGAAGATGGTGACACATTCCACATGTCAAATTGGAAAATACCTTTTGAGATTGGTGAACCTTCCCATGTTGAGTAAGGACCTTCTACCTTCGCAAGCTCCATCGAAGCTTCCATCGCAGCGAAATAAATCGTCTCAAAAATATCTTTGTTCAATTGTTGTGCTTCTGCCGATTCGAAAGGCATACGCAACATAATGAACACATCCGCTAAACCTTGAACTCCTAAGCCGATAGGACGGTGACGTAAGTTTGAATTACGTGCTTCAGGAACTGGGTAGTAGTTGACATCAATGATCTTGTTCAAGTTGACCGTTGCCGCCTTCGTTACTTCATACAACTTTGCGTGATCAAACTCAGAAACCCCTTGCTCGTTCGTACGAACATACTTAGGCAAGGCCAAAGAAGCAAGATTACACACAGCTACCTCATCTTTCGATGTATATTCCATAATTTCAGTACACAAGTTCGAAGACTTGATTGTACCTAAATTTTTCTGGTTCGACTTATTGTTTGCATGGTCTTTGTACAACATGTAAGGTGTACCTGTTTCCGTTTGCGACTCTAATACTTTAAACCAAAGCTCTTGCGCCTTCACAGTAGCACGTGCTTTGCCTTCTAATTCGTATTTGTGATACAATGCCTCAAATTCCTCACCGTATGCATCCGAAAGACCTGGACACTCATGCGGACAGAACAATGACCAATCTTCATTGCTTTCTACACGCTTCATGAACAAATCTGGAATCCACAAGGCATAGAATAAGTCACGCGCACGCATCTCCTCTTTTCCGTGGTTTTTCTTCAATTCCAAGAAATCGAACACATCTGCATGCCAAGGCTCTAAATAAATCGCAAACGATCCTTTACGCTTTCCACCCCCTTGATCCACATAACGAGCTGTATCGTTGAATACACGCAACATAGGAATAATACCATTCGATGTACCATTCGTCCCTTTGATATATGAACCCGTTGCACGCACGTTGTGAATGCTCAAACCGATACCTCCTGCCGACTGTGAAATCTTAGCCGTTTGCTTCAAGGTATCATAGATTCCTTCAATCGAATCATCTTGCATCGCTAACAAGAAACAAGAAGACATTTGAGGCTTCGGTGTACCTGCATTAAACAAGGTTGGCGTTGCATGTGTAAACCAACGCTCCGACAACAAATTATACGTATGAATTGCAGCTGCGATGTCAGCTCCGTGAATACCTACAGCCACACGCATCAACATGTGTTGTGGGCGCTCCGCGATCGCTCCATCCAACTTCAATAAATAAGACTTCTCTAATGTTTTGAAACCGAAGTAATCATAACCGAAATCCCGGTCATAGATAATCGCTTCATCTAACTCGACTGCATTCTTCTTAATGATGTCAAAAACCTCCTTAGAAAGCAATGCCGCATTTTGACCCGTCTTCGGATCAATGTATGTGTAAAGGCGCTTCATTGTTGCAGAAAACGACTTTAACGTGTTTTTGTGGAGGTTTGAGATGGCGATACGCGCAGCTAGTGTTGCGTAATCTGGGTGCTTTGTTGTCAAAGAAGCCGCAGTTTCCGCTGCTAAATTATCCAATTCAGTCGTCTTAACCCCATCATATAAACCCGAAATAACCTTTCTTGCCACCTCTAAAGGTTGAACAAAAAATGGATCCAAGCTGTAACACAACTTCTCTATACGAGCTGTGATTTTGTCAAATTTGACAGATTCGCGACGACCGTCTCTTTTAATTACGTACATGTGTTTCTATAAAATATAAATTAGAATAATCAATTTGTTACAAGCTAAACTAAACACAATAATAAGCCACCTAAGAATTTGCTTTTTCTTAATTTTATCAGACCCTTTTATGGCTAAAATTAGTCTGTTGGCGGTTTTGTTTTATTGCTTTTCGTAAGCTGAAAATTGAAGCACTTTCAGCGGCTTGGGCACTATGTAAAATTAGAAAAAAATGAGAGGCCATGCAAACATTTTTCTAAGCTAAAAAGGATGAAAATAAATGCATATTTAAAATACACTATGACATAGCGCCATAGGAAAATCCAATGGCAGTATCCCTCTTAGAAAAGTACCATAAAATATTTTTGAAAAAAAATTTCGAGACATCAAGGCTTTGATTTTATTGAAAATTATATAAGCGCATGATTTGTATTTTATGTAGATAATAATTAATTTTGCAACCCGAATAAACGAAGTCCATTCCCAGGGATTTTCCATTAATTTAAAAACAGACGGCAGGGAATCGTCATTATACAAACACAATGAAAAAAGATATCCATCCAGAATACAAAGAAGTAGTATTTCACGATTTATCAGCTGATTACAAATTCTTAACTCGTTCTTGCGTTCAAACAACTGAAACAACTGAATTCGAAGGAGCAACTTACCCAGTTTACAAACTTGAGGTTTCTTCTCAATCACACCCTTTTTACACAGGTAAAAATGTATTGTTAGATACAACAGGTCGTGTTGACAAATTCAACAAGCGTTACGCGAAGAACTAGTATTCTTTACAGTATACAAAAAAAGCCTCCACATGTCTTCATGTTGAGGCTTTTTCCGTTTATTTGCAAGATGTGGAAGACAAGCCAACTCCTTGATGATGTACAAATAAGCATACAAATGCGTCCGCTGACTTATACAAGAAAGTTAAGCGAGCTATGGGTAGGACTTAGTACGATCGAAGCCAAATGGAAATCTTTTGAAAATACCCTTTCGTCAGATACCTATATACTAGGTTCTGTATTGCCGGGCGAAGATCTCATCCAACAAATCCTTCAATTACCCTCGGACTCAGCCCTATATTGGGAAAGTCAATGGATCGCTTTTCGAGCTTCGAGTCCACAAAGCGAACATAAACAACTTATATACCTCAAGGACCGACCCGCATTCATTCAATTCCCGGAAGATTTGCTCGAAAACAATAGTCAAGCATTAGTCAACGAAATCAAACCGAACATATTTGACCTTAACAATTTTGCTGAACGCGGCAATACATGTATCAATTCCAAAAACTGCTACATTGACCCTAGCGCATCCATTACCGGATCAATATTAGATGCCAGCCAAGGACCTATCTACATCGGAAAAAACGTAACATTACAAATAGGAACCTACATCCAAGGACCAGCAGCCATCTTGCAGGATAGCATGACAAATCTAGGTGCTAAAATTCGACCCTTTACAACCATCGGCCCAGGCTGCAAAGTAGGCGGTGAAATCAGTGCAAGTATCTTTTTCCCTTACAGTAATAAATCACACGAAGGTTTTATCGGCAATTCTGTCATCGGCTCATTCTGTAACTTAGGCGCATTGACTACCTGTTCTAATGTGCGCAATGATTTAAAATCAGTTCATCTTTACAATTACGCCACAAACAACCAACGCGACACGGGACGAAAATCCTTTGGCATACTGCTCGGTGATTACGTAACAACAGGCATTCATACCAAATTTAACACCGGAACGGTCGTAGGAAACCATTGCAACATCAGTGGCACGCAATTTTTACCCAAATTCATCCCTTCCTTAACCTGGGGCGAGTATCCAAACTTTACACCCTACCGGACGGATCGTGCAGCAGAAAATGCCACGGCATGGATTCATGCCAAAAAACAAGAAATCCCTGAAAATCTGCACAGCAGCATCGAACAAATTTGGAAAGAGGAAGCAAATGCCCGAAATTAGCTTTTTCATTTTTTAGGGAAACCGCATGCGCTTTCAAGACATCCCCGGATTACAACAAACCAAGAAACAATTGAGCCAATCAGTTCTCAACGAACACATTGCACACGCTCAATTATTTCATGGTCCTGTGGGTGGAGCTCAATTAGCCATGGCAATGGCATTTACGTCCTTTTTATTCTGTACAAACCGACAAGGCGAGGATTCTTGTGGAACTTGCCCAAGTTGTCAAAAAGTACATAAAGGAATTCATCCAGACATTGTTTACCTATTCCCTAGTGTTACAACTAAAAAGATCAAAGAGGCAGAATCCGATGTCTTCCTACCTGAATGGCGTAATTTTATCACAGGAGGTCTCTTTCGCGTATTACCCGAATGGCTAGCAGCCATGGGCGCCGAAGGAAACAAACAAGGCAATATTCCGGTCGAAGAAACCCGAAAACTCTTAGGCAAAATAAGCCTTAAACCTTTCGAGGCTCCTTTCAAAGTGGTCATTATTTGGAACCCTGAATCGCTGAATTTGTCTTCCGGAAACGCTCTACTTAAAACTTTAGAGGAGCCACCCAGTGACACCCTATTTTTATTAGTTTGTTCGGATGCCCAAAAGCTGTTGACTACTATCTTATCTAGAACGCAACGCATTGCGATTCAGGCTGTCGACGAAGCATCTCTGGCTGAATTTTTAGTCAAAGAAACGGGGACGAACCTCGAAAATGCGCAAAATTTAGCGATCAGCTGCGAAGGAAATATCGCCTGGGCTTTGGACAAGGCGAAGTCGGAGAATTTAAGCACTTCTACCTGGTTTGCCGACTGGATGCGTGCCGTATATCAAAAGAATCTAAGTAAGCTAGTTGGCCTCGCCGACCAATTCGATGGCCTCGCAAAAGAGGACCAAAAAAGCTTATTGGAATACGCATTGCACATTTTCAGACAATGTTTATATCAAATTTCGGAAGCCCCAACGTTAATTAAAGCATTGGAAAAAGAGAAGGCTTTTATCGCCAATTTTTCCAAAACGTTGAACCGTCAATCCATTGAAAAAATAAGCGAAAAAGTATCCACAGCACATTATCATTTAGAAAGAAATGGTCGGGCAAAAATGATCCATTTGGATTTATCTTTACAAATAATTCGAATAGCTAATGCCAACAAATAAACTCATCCGAATTGGAACGCGAAATTCAGCACTTGCCATGTGGCAAGCGAGGCATATCGCAAGTTTGTTGGAAAATGCAGGCTACACGGTAGAAATCGTTGATATTGTTACCATCGGAGATAAAATTTTGGATCGTTCGCTTTCCAAAATAGGTGCCAAAGGCGTATTTACCGAGGAATTAGAGACCATGTTGCGAAATGGGGAAATAGATATTGCCCAACATTCCGCAAAAGACCTTCCGTCTACTTTGGCTGCAGATTTGCCATTAATCGCTTTTACAAAACGGGAAGCCGCGCATGATGTGGTTCTTAGTCTAAATCCAGATTTCCGTTTAGCTTCGAATAAAGGAGCTGTTGTTGGAACTTCAAGCACACGCCGACGCGCGATGATGGCGAAAGAATTTCCCCAACATAGCTTGGTGGAAATGCGAGGTAACCTCCAAACAAGATTGGAAAAATTAAAGAGTGGGACTTGCGATGCAATGATTTTGGCATTTGCCGGCGTACATCGCATGGGAATGGAATCTTATATTGTGGAACATTTGCCCATCGAGACATTTACACCTGCTGTCGGACAAGGATCCGTTGCGATTCAAGCCTCTAGCCGATTAGATCCTGCATTATCAGCATCTATACGAAAGCTTTGCAATGATGACGCAACGGAAGCCTGTTTGTTGGCTGAACGACATTTATTAGCGCAATTAGACGGAGGTTGTAGTGTTCCGGTATATGGACATGCACAACAACTTAAGGACGGACTATATTTACGAGGTGGGGTCCTTGGCTTAAAAGGAGAAGTTGAAATGGTAGCATCTGCCACAGGATCTAACCCAGAACAGCTAGGAAAAGCAGTAGCTCAAAATTTAATTGGACAAGGTGCACAAACTCTTTTACAAGATATCAGGAAACAATTAGCATCATGAAAAAAACCATTCTCATAACGGGATCAAATGGCCTATTGGGGCAAAAATTAGTTGACCTACTTAGCAAAGAGTCGGCCGTTAATTTGATCGCAACAGCACGAGGAGAAAACCGTTTGCCTAATCGAGATGGATATACCTATCATTCACTTGACATTACGGACCCACAAGCCGTAGAAGATGTTTTCGCGACTTATAAACCTGAAATCGTCATTCACACAGCTGCAATGACCAATGTAGACACCTGCGAAAGTGATTTAGTTGGATGCGAAAAACTTAATGTTAAAGCCGTAGAATACATCGTTGCTGCTTGTTCAAAATATGACACATTTCTCTGTCATTTATCAACTGACTTCATTTTCGATGGAGAGGCAGGCCCTTATGATGAAGAAGCTGTTCCAAATCCAATTTCTGTTTATGGCGAAAGTAAATTAAGAGCAGAACAAATTGTTCAAGCATCCTCCATCCGCTGGGCCATTGCGCGGACCGTATTGGTTTTTGGAATCGTCCCGGATATGAGTCGGACGAATATTATTCTTTGGGTCAAAAAATCCCTAGAAGAAGGCAAGCAAATCAATGTGGTTACCGATCAATTCAGAACCCCTACCCTAGCGGAGGACCTCGCGATTGGCTGTTGGCTCATCGCCCAGAAAGAAGCTGAAGGTATTTTCAATATTTCAGGAGAGGAGCTATTAACACCCTATGAAATGGCGATTAAAACGGCGGAATTCTTTCATTTACCTACGAATTTAATCCAGCAAGCTGATTCGTCGACCTTTTCTCAACCAGCTAAAAGACCTCCAAGAACAGGTTTTATATTAACGAAAGCCAAATCGGTTTTAGGCTATAAACCGAGAACGTTTAGCGAGGGAATTGCCTTGATGGCAACCCAGATACAATAAAAAAAGGTCGTCCAATTGGGCGACCTTTTTTATGCATTATAAAGATTAAACTATTCCAATTCTTCTTCAGGATCATTTTCGATGGGTGCTTGTGGTAGAATTTCGATTGAGCTTTCCACTTGTTTGGCAACCTCTTTATTTTCTTCCTGCAAGGTTTCCCAAAGTAAGTCCTTCAACTCTTGAATTCCGGTATTCGTAACAGATGAAATGAACACCAAAGGAAGGTCTTTTGGAAGACTCTCCCGCATTTCTTCCTCCATTTCGGGAATGGATAAATCCATTTTAGAAACAACGAGCACGCGACGTTTATGCAATAATTCGGGGTTATATTTTTCTAACTCTCCCACTAAAATCTTGTATTCATCGCCCCAGTTTTCTGCATCAGAAGGAATTAAAAAGCAGAGGATTGAATTCCGCTCGATGTGACGCAAAAAGCGTAAACCGAGTCCTTTCCCTTCTGCGGCTCCTTCGATAATTCCTGGAATATCGGCAACGACAAATGATTTATAATCACGGTAAGCTACAACGCCTAGGTTGGGAACTAAGGTCGTAAAAGGGTAATCGGCGATTTCTGGCTTAGCAGCTGAGAGAACTGATAAAAGTGTGGATTTCCCAGCATTCGGGAATCCAACTAAACCGACATCGGCTAAGACTTTTAATTCCATAACCACCCAACGCTCCAAACCCGCTTCACCCGGTTGGGCATGACGTGGGGATTGATTGGTAGAAGATTTAAAGTGCGTGTTTCCTAAACCGCCACGACCACCTGGTAATAACAAGACTTTTTGGCCTTCTTCTGTTACTTCAGCTAAAAACTCGTTGGTTTCTGCATCTTTAACAATCGTTCCTAAAGGAACTTCAATGAAAATATCTTCACCTTCCATTCCTGAACGACGACCACCTTCGCCACCTTTGCCATTATCGGCAATGATGTGTTTTTGAAATTTCAAATGCAGTAAAGTCCAGTGTTGACTATTTCCTACAATATAGACATGACCTCCCCGACCACCATCACCTCCGTCTGGGCCGCCTTTGGGAACGTGCTTTTCTCTTCTAAAGTGAGAGGAACCACTTCCACCGCGCCCAGAACGCAAGTTAATTTTAACGTAATCAATGAAATTTGATGTCATAATTTAGTCATTAGTCGGTAGTCCGAAGTCAAAAGTCCAGAGTCATTTCAAACACCTCTTAACTCTTAACTCTTAGTTCTTAGTTCTTTTCAATAATGGAAACAATTTGAGCGAAAATTTGCTCAATTTCTCCTACTCCATTGATGCCTGTAAATTTACCTTGGTTGGCATAAAAATCAGCTACAGGGGCTGTTTTCTCGGTATATTCTTGTACGCGCTTACGAATTAAATCTTCGTTTTGGTCATCAGGTCTTCCTGAAGTTTTACCACGCTCCAAAAGACGTTGCGTTAATTCTTCATCCGCTACCTCTAAGGCAATCATTTGAGAAATCCCTACGCCATGTTGGGTTAATAATTCATCCAATGCAGCAGCTTGAGCCACAGTACGCGGAAAGCCGTCAAAGATAAAGCCGGCTGCGGATTTATTTTCGTTCAACTTATTATCGATCATGCCAATAACCACAGCATCCGGAACTAATATCCCTTGATCCATTAATTTTTTGGCTTCTAAGCCCAAGGTCGTGCCTGCAGCAATTTCAGCACGCAACAAATCGCCCGTAGACAAATGAATTAATCCATATTTCTCAATCAATTTCGCCGATTGAGTTCCTTTTCCGGCACCTGGAGGGCCAAACAAAACCAAGTTTAACATAAGCTTTTCTTTATAATATAAACGAAAGACAAAGTTACGCAAAGCATTGAGATTTACCTATGAAGAATATGCTAATTACCTGATTATTAAGAAACCATAACCTTTCCATAAATTTTATAACAATTTCAAAAAATAATTACAAAACAGTATAGCATGGGTTAATTTGTTTTATATATTGCTAGACAACGTCGACGTGATTGGTATTACATCGACTATCACTCAAACCTTATATTTTATGAAAAACAATTTCTACGTAAGCAGAGTGGTCTTTCTAATGGCCTTCATGTTAACCCTATCATGGGTGGCCTTTGGACAAGACCGAAAAGTTACCGGTAGTATCCAAGATGCCAAGGGCGGAGGAATACCAGGTGTTTCTGTTGCTGTCAAAGGTACAACTACCGGAACAACAACAGATGGTAATGGAGCTTTCTCCATTAATGTGAAAAGCGGAAACGCTGAATTAGTCATTACTTCGGTTGGCTATGTTTCCAAAAGTGTTGCCGTTGGCAATCGTACAAGCATCACAGTTAAACTGGATGAAGACGTTAGTCAATTGAGCGAAGTAGTCGTAACAGGTTACTCATCCCAACGTAAAAAAGATATTACGGGAGCGGTATCTGTTGTAGGTACTAAGGAACTTAATGCAGTTCCTGCAGCATCTGTAACGCAAATGTTACAAGGTCGTGCTTCCGGTGTAACTGTTGGTAATGATAATTCACCGGGTGGAGGAACGATGGTTCGTATCCGTGGATTTGGTTCAATCAACAACAACTCTCCTTTGTATGTAATTGATGGTGTTCCTACTCAAGGTACATTGAACCAGATTAACCCAGCAGATATCGAATCGATGCAGGTATTGAAGGATGCATCTGCAGCTTCAATCTATGGTGCACGTGCAGCAAATGGGGTTGTGATTATCACGACAAAACGTGGTTCTGAAGGTGAACCTAAAATCAATTTTGATATGTATACAGGAACACAAGATGTGGGAAAAACACTTGATTTGTTGAATACAAAAGAATTAGGACAATACTATTATGAGTCTGAAATTGGTGCAGGAAAGCCAGCAGGAACTTCTCCTTCAGCGCAGTATCGTTTCGGCGCAGATGGTTCTCAAACGATTTCAGATTATATCTATCCAAACGTTTTTGGTGAGCTTCCAGCTAACTACACTTACACAAATGATATTGCTGATCCTAACTTAGGAAAAACAGCATTCAATATTTCAAAATCAAACAAAGAAGGAACGGATTGGCAACATGCGATTTTTGGCCCAGCTAAAATCTCCAACTACCAATTAAGTGCTACAGGTGGCACTAAAGGTGGTAAATATGCTATTTCAGCAAGTTACTTCAATCAGGATGGTATCTTAAAGTATACGGGATATTCTCGTTATTCTGTTCGTGCAAATACAGAATTCAAAAAAGGGAAATTAACTTTTGGTGAAAACTTTACTGTAACATATGATGAGAAAATTGGTGTTCCATCAGGAAACAACAACGAATCCAATCCGATCATGTTTGCGATTCGTATTCAGCCAATCATTCCTGTATTTGATATCACGGGTGGCCCTCGTGGCTTAGGTGGCACAAATACATCTGACTTAAACGGATTTGCGGGTTCTAGAGGTTCTAATTTAGGTAATGCTCCTAACCCATTAGCACGCCAATGGAGAGAGAAAGATAACCCAACAAAAGGTTCTCACATCTTTGGAAACGTTTTTGCTGAAGTTGAAATCATCAAAGATTTGAAAGCTCGTACAAGTTTAGGTTTCGAATATAACAACTCGAATCAATCGGTTTATTTAAACCGTGATATTGAAGCAGCTGAACCACGTTCTTCAAACAGCTTAACGGTTTACAACAACTATGATCGCGCGGTAACTTGGTTTAACACCTTGAATTACAACAAAACTTTAGGGGATCATACAGTGAATGTATTAGTAGGTACGGAATCTGTTTCAACGTATGGATTTGGATTTAATGCAGCACGTTCAAATTTCGCATTCGATGACTTATCTTATCGTTATTTGAACAATGGATCCGCAGCAGGTTTATCTAATGCTGGATCTGGTGCAACTATTACAGCCTTATTCTCACAATTCGGAAAAGTAAACTATGCTTACAAAGATTTATTGTTAGCCGACTTTACATTGCGTCGAGATGGTTCATCTCGTTTTGCTGCTGATTATCGTTATGGTGTGTTCCCTGCGTTTTCTTTAGGAGCTCGTTTAACAGAATTAGCATTCATGAAGGATTTAACTTTTGTGAACGAATTGAAAGTTCGTGGTGGTTGGGGTAAAACGGGTAATCAGTTGATTCCAAACGTATATAACGCATATACATTATTTACTCCCGATCCTAACAACAATGCATACGATATTTCAGGTTCAGGTAACTCAATTGCTACCGGTTTTGATATCGCGCAATTTGGAAACACAAACGGCCGTTGGGAGACAAATACATCTACAAACATTGGGGTTGATGCAAGCTTCTGGAATAATAAATTAGACGTAAATTTAGATTGGTACACACGTACAACGTCTGACATGTTAACGCAAGTACCTATTCCAAAAACAGCAGGTTCAGCAACCATTCCATATGTGAATATTGGAGAAGTAAACAACACAGGTATTGACATTAACGTAACTTACCGTGATCAAATTGGAGATTTACGTTACAGTATCTCTGGTCAATTCAGTCAATACAAAAACAAAGTGGTAAAATTGAATGATGACCCGAATGCAACAGTATTTGGATACTCTACGCGTCTTCCAGCTATCTCAGTTACAAAGGCAGGATTACCACTTGCTAGTTTCTATGGCTATATTGTGGATGGTGTAATCAAGGATGATGCAGAAGCAGCAGCAGCTCCTAAGTTTGGAACTTACACGCGTGCAGGTGTTTTCAAATTCCGTGATGTGAATGGCGATGGTGTAATCACAGCTGCAGATAAAACGATTATTGGTAATCCGCATCCAGATTTCACATATGGATTAAACTTAAATCTAGGGTATAAAAACTGGGATTTAACGGTATTTGCTCAAGGTGTTCAAGGAAATGAATTGTTCAACTACTTGAAATATTGGACTGACTTCAACACATTCCAAGGTAACCGTTCAAAAGATATGTTATACAACTCGTGGAAAAAGCAAGGGGATGTAGCACTTCTTCCTCGCTTAAACTCACAAGACGGAACGAGTCAACAAATCTCGACTTATTTTGTAGAGGATGGATCATACATGCGCATCAAGAATATCCAATTAACATATAATGTTCCGAAGGTATTCTTAAGCAAAATCAAATTGAGCTCTTTACAAGTGTATGTTCAAGGTCAAAACTTGTTCACGTTCACGAAATACAAAGGCTTAGATCCAGACATCAACTTGAGAACTTCAGGTAATGACAATCAAGATATTCACAGGGGTATTGATGAAGGTGCATTCCCTGTTGCTAAATCATACAATGTTGGTTTAAGAGTAGGATTTTAATTAGATATATCATTTGAAAATAAATCAGATATAAAATGAAAAAGTTAATCATAATCGCTTCATTAGTCGCGACAGTAGGTGTCAACTTTTCTTGTTCAGATAGTTTCTTCGCAATTGAACCACAAGGTGCCGCGTCGTTGACTTCATTGAGTAATAAGAATGGTGTAAACGCCTTATTAATTGGAGCCTACTCCCTTATGGATGGTGTAGGTGCTGGAAATACAGGACGTCAGTCCACAATTTCAAATTACGTTTTTGGCGGTATTACTTCCGGTGATGCTGTAAAAGGAACGGATATTGGTGACCAGCCAGAGCAAGAGTACATCGAGCAATTCAACTGGCTTTCAGATAACACGTACTTCTTAGGTAAATGGCAACATTCATATGATGGTGTTGCTCGTGCAAACGAAGCATTGATGTTGGCCAAAAGTGCTGATGTAAAAGACATGACTGATGCTGAAAAAACACAAGTTGTTGCAGAAGCTCGTTTCTTACGTGGTCACTACCATTTTGAAGCAAAGAAAATGTGGAACATGGTTCCCTACATTGATGAGAATGTATATAAACGCGATGATCCAAACTCAACTAAAATTCCAAATGACAAGGACATTTGGGCGAACATTGAGGCGGACTTCAAATTTGCAGCAGATAACCTTCCAGCTACTCAAGCACAAAAAGGTCGTGCAACAAAGTGGGCAGCTAAGACGTATTTAGCTAAGGCTATGATGTTCCAAGCATCTAAGAATCCTGCAAAATATGCTGAGGCGAAAACATTGTTATTAGATGTCTACAATAATTCTGGTAAAAAATTAATGCCAAATTACCATGACAACTACCGTAACATTACGAACAACAATGCAGAATCTATTTTCGAAGTGGAATTCTCTGTGAATGATGGTTCTACTGGGAATAATGGTAACGCTGGTGATAACTTGAACTGGCCATATTCAGCCAACTCACCAGGTCGTGGATGTTGTGGTTTCTATTTGCCATCACAAAACTTAGTGAATGCATTCAAAACGGATGCAGATGGCTTACCGATGATTGGTTCGAAAGCAGATGGTACAGCTGACAGTTATAATGCTGTTGATTTACCTAACGATCAAGGCTTGAAATCAAACCAAGCTTTCGATTTGAAGAAAGATGTACCGGTAGATCCTCGCTTGGATTGGACAGTAGGTCGTCGTGGTGTAAACTTCCTAGACTGGGGTAAAATGCCAGGCTATGATTGGATCCGTAACCAAAACTATTCAGGTCCTTACATCGGTAAAAAATGGATGTATTATTTAGCAGACGAAGGAAGCTCTACTCACTCAACAAGTAGACGTGCGGTTAACAACAATTACCGCTTGTTGAAAATGTCATCCGTTATTCTTTGGTTAGCGGAATGTGAAGTTGAATTGGGTAATTTAGGTGAAGCTGAAAAATATGTCAACTTGATTCGTAACCGTGCAAAAACGGGATCTGTTCAAGATGCAAGTGTGAATTATGTAGTGAACCCTTATCCTACAGGTACATTCGCTTCAAAAGGCAAAGAGTATGCACAAAATGCCGTTCGCATGGAGAGCCGTTTAGAGTTTGCTATGGAAGGTCACCGCTTCTTCGACTTAGTTCGTTGGGGTATCGCTCAGCCATATCTTCAAAAATACATCGAAGAAGAGTCTAAAAATGGCACGGACTTAACAGGTAGAACCTATAACAAAAGAGGTTATTTAGCAGGTAAAAAAGATAACTTCAAAGTAGGAAGAAATGAATATTTCCCATTGCCAAACGATGAGATTCTAAATTCACAAAAAGCAGGTGCTGCTACCTTGAAGCAAAATCCTGGATATTAATTCGTTATTTTGTTTTGTTTAAAAGTCAGGACTTCGGTCCTGACTTTTTTTATTTAATCTCGACAAGAATTAACCTATATTTGAATAAATTATACCCTCTATGCTAGCTGAACAATTTGAGCAAATCATCCAAAAAAGAAGATCAAATCGCCTCTTTGACGTAAATATCCCTGTAGACGATTCCGTTATTCAGCGCAGTTTAGAACGTGCCATATTATCTCCCAACAGTAGCAATATGCAATTATGGGAATTTCATTGGATTCACAGTCCTGAGAAAAAAGCTGAATTCCATGCCCTATGTTTAGGACAATCAGCGGCTAAAAATCCCGCTCACTTAGTTGTATTCGTCACACGTCAAGATCATTGGAAACAACATGCCCAATGGAATCTTGATCAAATAAAAAATAGCCTTCAAGGCAAAGAACCTGGTAAAAGAGAAAAAAGAGGCTTGCAGTATTATGGCCAATTGATGCCCTTGCTTTACCGACAAGATATCTTCGGAATATTCACGCTCATCCGGAAATCCATGTGTTTCTTCATGGGTATACGTAAACCATTCATGCGTTTTGGGGGAAAAGCAGACCAACGCGTCATGGTGCACAAATCGTGTGCTTTAGCCGCACAAACGTTCATGTTATCGATTGCCGCCGAGGGTTTTGACTCTTGCCCTATGGAAGGGTTTGATGCCGTTCGTGTTAAAAAGGCATTAAATTTACCTTCAGGAGCAGAAATCAACATGATTATTTCGGTGGGTAAAGGTACGCAAGAAGGTGTTTGGGGAGAACGTTTCCGTTTACCTTACAACGATGTCGTGATTAAATACTAAAGGCAATCCACATCGGGTATCACCTGCACGCCCTTGAAAATAGGTTTGCTTGGTAACTCATCAAGAACTAAGCGAAGATCCACTTTAAATTGGGCTAAGGATACTCCCTTTTCCAATTTGATTAGGATTTCCATGACGAATTGATTCCGTATACGCTCAATTAAGGGACGCTCCGGACCCAAAATCCGTCCATGACCATATTTAGCCTTTAGTATCGCACCTAATTCATGTGCGGCTTTCTCTACCTGATTGGATTCCATGTGGCGAAGCGTCAACTTAATTAAGCGAACAAAGGGCGGATAATGATATCCCTCCCGCTCCACAATCTCATCCGCATACAAGGCAGCATAATCTCCCGATTGAATAAATTGAAATAAACGGTGACTTGGTTGGTTGGTTTGAATAAACACTTGGCCTTGCTCATCTCGCCGACCGGCTCGCCCGGCCACCTGCGTGATTAATTGAAACGCGCGCTCATGCGCCCTGAAATCCGGAAAATTGATAATACGATCCGCATCAAAAATGGCTACAGTAGAAAGGCCATCAAAATCGAGCCCTTTGGCCACCATTTGGGTGCCAACTAAAATATCGATATTTCCCGACTGAATCTCAGCCAATAAACTATTAAAAGCCGTTTTGGAGCGCGTGGTATCCAAGTCCATCCGACCAATACGCGCATCCGGAATAAGCAATTGAAGCTCTTCTTCTAACTTTTCAGTCCCATAGCCCATGGTTTTCAAATTCGTCCCCCCACATGCCCCACAGCGACGTAATAAACCCTCGCGATAGCCGCAATAATGACAGCGCAATTCTTGATCTTTGGCGTGATATGTCAAACTCACATCACATTGATTGCATTCTGCAATCCAATCACAATCTTGACATTGAATATAAGGGGAATAGCCTCTTCGATTTTGGAATAAAAGGCTTTGTTTTCCTTTCTGAAAATTCTCATCCAACATCGTAACCAAATCCACCGAAAATCCGCCCTTCATCTGCTTCATTTTGGTCGCATATTTGGTATCAATCAAGGTCATTTCGGGCAATGTGGCCTTTCCAAAGCGTTCCGTCAATGTAACCAAACCATATTTCCCCTGCTTTGCTTGGTAATAGGATTCTATGGATGGAGTAGCTGGACCTAAGAGCACT
>JACCDK011740016.1_pt1 | contig 30294 bp, 26 predicted proteins | sample 7445871 | NCBI WGS metagenome assembly JACCDK01 (sample SAMN15323436, study PRJNA562643) | freshwater metagenome | isolation source: river surface water | place: USA:Blue River Watershed | collected 2017-08-15 | reverse complement strand
ATTGAAAACAGAAAAAAATATCCGAAGAATAAAGAAGTAATAAAAACTATATGCCCTACTGAAAACAAATACATCATTGAGGCACGTCAATATATTGAAGAAAATTTTAAAAATAATTTAGGCGAATTATCAAATATTATTCAATACCCATGCACATTTGATGAGGCAGAGCAATGGTTACATGAGTTTTTGAAAAACAGAATGAATGAGTTTGGTATTTATGAAGATGCTATTCTTGAAAAAGAAATTCTAATTAATCATAGTTTATTGAGCGTGTTGTTGAACGCCGGACTTATTACACCCGATTATATTGTAGCTGAAACATTAAAATATTGTGAAGAAAACAATATACCCATTAACTCTACCGAAGGATTTATTAGACAAATCATAGGTTGGCGAGAATTTATAAGAGGTGTTTATATATCAAAAGGTACTGAAGAACGCACAAAAAATTTCTGGCGCTTTAAAAGAAAAATACCACAGAGTTTTTATGATGGAACAACAGGCATAGCACCTATTGACATCACCATTAAGAAACTTTTGAAGACAGGTTATTGTCATCACATAGAAAGATTGATGGTATTAGGTAATTTCATGCTGCTCTGTGAGTTCGACCCCGATGAAGTGTATCGATGGTTCATGGAATTTTTTATTGATGCTTATGATTGGGTGATGGTGCCAAACATTTATGGTATGAGTCAATTTGCTGATGGTGGTTTAATGTCTTCTAAACCATATGTAGGTGGTAGCAATTACTTAATGAAAATGAGTGATTATAAAAAAGGAGATTGGCAAGAAACATGGGATGCCTTGTTCTGGAGATTTTTAGATGTTCACAGAGAAGTATTTTTAAAAAACCCACGATTAGGTATGCTGGTAAAAACATATGATAAGTGGCCAGATGAAAAGAGGCAAGCACTTATAGCAAGAGCAGAACAATTTCTAGTAACTAGTAACTAGTAACCAGAAACTAATTTTCAATATCTTTGTGTCATGGCCAGACTATCAGTTAACATAAATAAAGTAGCAACTATTCGTAATGCTCGTGGTGGTAATAATCCGGATTTAATAAAATTCGCAATTGATTGTGAGAACTTTGGAGCTCAAGGCATTACCGTTCACCCTAGACCCGATGAGAGACATATTCGATATGCAGATGTTTACGAATTAAAAAAAGCAGTAAGCACTGAATTTAATATAGAAGGCAACCCAAAAGAAAGTAAGTTTGTTGATTTAGTATTAGCCAACAAGCCTGAGCAAGTAACCTTAGTGCCCGACGCTGAGAATCAATTAACATCTAATCATGGATGGGATACTATCAAACATGCTGATTATCTAAAATCAATTATAGCAGAATTTAAATCTGCAGGCATACGCGTTTCAATATTCGTAGACCCTTTAGTAGATATAGTTAAGGCTGCTGCCGATACTGGCACCGACAGAATTGAGTTGTATACAGAGAGTTATGCTAAGCAATATCATATCAATAGAGAACTTGCTATACTCCCCTATCAAGAAGCTGCAAAAGCGGCGAAACTACTAGGTCTAGGAATAAACGCCGGACATGATTTAGATCTTGAAAATTTAGCTTACCTAAATCAAAACATTATTGGCCTCGACGAGGTTTCTATTGGGCACGCGTTAATTTGCGATTCGTTATATTATGGTATTGAGAATACCATACAGATGTACCGAAAACTAGCTAGCTTAGCTAGTAACTAGTAGCTAGACTGCTTACTAGTTACTAGTTACTAATAACAATTTTTATTATCTTTGCAGACCATTTTAATCATACATGAACTTAGATATTCTTTACCAAGAAGCATTCGAAAACAGACACATTGCGCCGAATGCAGATGACACAAAAAAAATGTTGGAAACTGTTGGTGTAAACACACTAGATCAGCTGATTGAAGAAACAGTACCGGCGAAAATCAGATTAAAAAACCCACTAAACTTACCCAAAGCTCTGTCAGAATTTGACTACCTAAATAATCTTAAGGTTACGGCTTCGAAGAATAAGGTTTTTAAATCATACATCGGACAAGGATATTACGATACAATTACTCCTGGTGTAATTCAAAGAAATATTTTAGAGAACCCAGGATGGTACACTCAATACACACCGTACCAAGCTGAAATTGCTCAAGGTCGTTTACAAGCTTTGTTAAATTACCAAACAATGGTAATGGATTTAACGGGTATGGAAATAGCCAACGCTTCATTATTAGATGAAGGTACAGCAGCAGCTGAAGCAATGTTCATGCAATACTCAACTCGTAAAAACGATGCAGCTAATATCTTCTTCGTTTCTGAGCATGTATTACCTCAAACAATTGACATTTTAAAAACACGTTCAAACCCATTGGGTATTGAATTATTAATAGGCAATCACGAAACAGTAGCTTTAAACGAGAACATCTTTGGTGCAATCGTTCAATACCCTGCTGGTAATGGTGAGGTATTTAATTACAAAGCATTTGCTGAAAAGTGTCATGCTTTGAGTATTAAATTAACAGTTGCTGCCGATATCTTAAGTTTAGTAATGTTAGCACCTCCTTCAGAGTTTGGTGCTGATATAGTTGTTGGTTCATCTCAACGCTTTGGTATACCAATGGGTTACGGTGGTCCGCATGCTGCATTCTTCGCTACTAAAGATGAATACAAGCGTTCTATGCCTGGTCGTATCATCGGTGTAACTATTGATGCTCAGAACAACCAAGCTTTGCGTATGGCATTACAAACACGAGAGCAACACATCCGTAGAGATAAAGCAACTTCAAATATTTGTACAGCACAAGCATTACTTGCAATTATGGCTGGTATGTATGCGGTGTATCATGGTCCGGCTGGATTAAAGAAAATTGCTGGTCGTGTACATGGCTTAACAGTTAGCTTAGCAAATGCTTTAACAAGTTTAGGTTACAAAGTAGAAAACAAAAATTTCTTCGATACTATAAAAATTCATGCTGGAGATAAAGTAGCTTCTATTAATAAAGATGCTGTTGACAATGAAATGAATTTCAGATATGATGGTGAATATGTTTACATCACATTAGATGAAACAACGAATTTAAATGATGTGAAAACTATCACTCATATTTTTGCTCGCATCATTGGTAAATCAGTAAATGATGTGCAGTTCAATTCAACAGTTACAGAAAATTTAGGTGCTGCTAACATTCGAAGTTCAGAAATTTTAACACATCCTATTTTCAACTCATACCATTCAGAGCATGAGATGTTGCGTTATATAAAATCATTAGAAGCAAAAGATCTTTCTTTATGTCACTCAATGATTGCATTAGGTTCATGTACTATGAAGTTAAATGCAACGACTGAAATGATACCTGTTACATGGCCTGAGTTTGGTAAGCTTCATCCATTTGCACCAATGAATCAAGTGGGCGGTTACATGCAAATTTTTGATGAGTTAGAAAAAGCATTATGTGAAATCACAGGTTTCCATGCTATGAGTTTACAACCAAACGCTGGTGCTCAAGGTGAGTACGCGGGCTTAATGGTAATTCGTGAATACTTAAAAGATAAAGGCGAAGGTCATCGTAATATTGCATTGATTCCTTCATCGGCACATGGTACTAACCCAGCTTCGGCAGCGATGGCTGGATTCAAAATCATTGTTACTAAGTGTGATGAAAAAGGAAATATTGATGTTGAAGATTTACGTGCAAAAGCAATTGAACACAAAGATGATTTAGCATGCTTGATGGTAACTTACCCATCAACACACGGTGTGTTTGAAGAATCAATTCAAGAAATTTGTGCAATCGTTCATGAGTTTGGCGGTCAGGTATATATGGATGGTGCAAATATGAATGCGCAAGTTGGATTAACATCACCAGCTAATATTGGAGCTGACGTCTGTCACTTGAACTTACACAAAACATTCTGTATACCTCACGGTGGTGGTGGACCAGGTATGGGTCCGATCGGTGTTGCAAAACACTTGGCACCATTCTTACCAGGACATACTTTAGTACAAACAGGTGGAGAGAAAGCAATACCAGCAGTATCTGCAGCACCTTGGGGTTCAGCAAGTATATTATTAATTTCTCATGCTTACATCGCAATGATGGGTGGCGAGGGATTAACGAATGCTACGAAGTATGCAATATTAAACGCTAATTACATTAAGGCTAGATTAGAAAGTCATTACCCAGTATTGTACTCAGGTTCTAACGGACGTTGTGCACACGAGATGATTTTAGATTGTCGTTCATTTAAGAACGCTGGTATTGAAGTAACTGATATAGCGAAAAGATTGATGGACTATGGATTCCATGCTCCTACAGTTTCGTTCCCAGTAGCAGGTACAGTAATGATTGAGCCTACTGAATCAGAACCAAAATCAGAATTAGATCGTTTCTGTGATGCTATGATTGGTATCAGAAATGAAATTTCAGAAGTAGAAAATGGTTCAGTTGATAAGACTGATAACGTATTAAAAAATGCACCACATACAGCAGCTGTAATTACAGGCAATGAGTGGTCGCATGCGTATACACGTCAGAAAGCGGCTTACCCTCTATCATGGGTTAAGAATAACAAATTCTGGCCATCTGTTGCAAGAGTTAACGATACTTATGGCGACAGAACATTGGTTTGCGCTTGTCCGCCGATCGAAAGTTATGCTGAATAATTTTTAGTATAAATTTAATATATTAAAGAGGTATCTAATATTAGATACCTCTTTAATTTTTAATAAATATTAACCTATGCGTGTAGTTATTTTAGTTTTATTCTTCGGACTTATTATAAGTTCAACTTATGCTCAAGACTCAACAAAAAAAGCAAAACAAAATGAAGTGGATGTTGTGGATGTTTATGTTCCTCCTACAAGAAGCGGACTTTCAGAGTATAAGTTAGATAACAAAAATTCTGAAATCAGATGGAACGTAAATACTACGAAAGATCCACAGAATGGTACCATCCAGCTTAAAAGCGGTAGATTATTTTTTAAAAATAAAGATTTAGTATCTGCCATTTTTAATATGGATATGAATACAGTTACTATAAGTTCATTGCCTCCTGGTGTATTAAGTATGCAAGCAATGAATTTTTTGAAATCAAAAGATTTTCTGGATATATATGCACATAATAGTGCGATTTTAGAAATTACAACTTCTAAGAAAATTGCTACAGACAGATATCAAGTTGGTGGCTTTTTAACAATTAAAGGAATTAAAAGGCCTATTAATTTCGTTATTGAAGGGATTTTAAATGAAAACGAATTTGATGGTAAAGCTATAGATATTCAAGTAAATAGAGAAGAATTTAATATAGCAACAGCTCAAGCTAGTCTCTCAAATGACTCAAAAGAACAAATTAGTAGCGCTGTAGAACCAAGGTTCTTCATCAGTGTATTCATCAAAGCAATGAAAAAATAATTATCTCTAATTCAATCACTTACAATAAAAATGCTATTTTCTAAAACTATTATTCTTTTATATATGTTTAAACATTAATTTTGTACTTAAATCTTTTAAACGATATGAAAAAATTAGTATTAGGCTTAATGGTATTTGCAGCAGTAAATGTATACGCAGCGAAGCCAAGTAAAAATGTTAGCTACAAAGTAGATGCTAGCAAAAGTAAAGTTGAGTGGTTAGCAAAGAAAGTAACTGGTCAACATAATGGAACAGTTGCATTAACAAATGGCAACTTAGTAGTTACAGGTGATAAAATCACTGGAGGTACATTTACTATAGACATGACAAGCATTGTTTGTTTAGATTTAACAGGCGAGTGGAATGGTAAATTAGTTGGTCATTTAAAATCTGATGATTTTTTCAGTGTAGAAAACAATCCTGCTTCAAAATTTGAAATCACTAAAGTTGTTGAATCTGCCGGAAACACAACTATTGAAGGTAATTTAACAATCAAAGGAATTACTAAACCAATTTCTTTCCCAGCTTCAATCAGCAAGAAAGGAAACATCATTGTAGCAATTGCAACAATCAAAATTGATAGAACAAAATACGATATTAAGTATGGTTCAAAATCATTTATTGAAGGTATCGGTGATAAAGCAATTGATGATGAGTTTGAATTAAAAGTAAATTTAGTTGCATCAGCAGCAAAAACTAAGTAATTACATAATACAATAAATAAAAAAGGAGGCTTATTAAAACAGGCCTCCTTTTTTATTTATTGTATTTTTAGTACTTTTAAAATGCCTTTAATAAAATGAATAAAACCATAAGCTCATTCTTGAGCAAATTATTTGTATTTACATTTGTATGTATTTTTGCATTTCAAAATGCAAGTTCACATGATATACTTGGTGAGCATTCAAACGTAAAGATTAAATTAAAATGGCATCATCAATTTCAATTCGCAGGTTACTATGCAGCATTAATTAAGGGGTATTATAAAGAAGCCGGATTAAATGTTGAGATAATAGAAGGTAGTGCATACTCTGCTCCTATTCGATATGTATTAACAGACTCAGCAGAGTATGGAATCTCAGCATCTGAATTAATCGAGTCTAGGGCTTCAGGCAAACCAATTGTATTATTAGCAGCAATATTTCAACATTCACCCTATGTAATTATTAGTCAAAAAGATAAGAATATCATAAGGCCACAAGATTTGATTGGTAAAAAATTGATGTCATCTACAGAGCAAGGCTATGTTCAATTGAAGGCGATGTTGCAAAAAAATGGTATTGATATTTCTAGAGTAAATATTATCAATCACACTTGGCAGAACAAAGATATCACCAATGGTTATGCTGATGCAATGACGGGCTATATATCGGTTGAACCATTTCAATTAAATAAAAGCGGTGTTGAGTTAAATTTAATGAGACCAATGAATTATGGCATTGATTTCTATGGCGATTTATTATTTACAACCGAAAAGGAAATTAATGAGCACCCTGACAGGGCAAAAGCTATTAGAGATGCTACTATAAAAGGATGGGAATATGCAATGACTCATACTGAAGAAATCAGTAATTACATACTTACTTTACCTGGTGTTAAAGAGAGAGGAATTACGAGCGAGCATTTAATGTATGAAGCGATTGCAATGCAAGATTTAGTAAAGTCAGATATAGTTGAAGTCGGACATATTAATCGTTCTAGATTAGAGAACATGATTAATAAATACAGAGAATTTGGGGTAATAAAAAGCAATGAAGATTTCAAAACTTTCGTATTTGTATCTACACCAGAAGACAAGTATAACAACATAGTAAACATAGTATATTACTTAATTGCCATAGTAGCCATTACACTTCTTTTAATATTTATTTGGAATAGACAATTACATTTAAAAATTAAAAAAAGAACAATTGAATTGGAGCGACAAGTAGCAACAAGAAAAGAGGCAGAGTTGATTGCTAAAAGAAGTGAAGAGCGATTAGAGTTAGCCTTGCAAGCTGCGAGACTAGGTATTTGGGACTTAAATATTCAAACAGGTTACGTTTATAGAAATTCAATTTGGTCAGAAATGTTAGGCTATAAGGCCAATGAAATAGAACCGAATTATGAAGGTTGGAGAAAACTTATTCACCCAGAGGATTACGAACGAATTGATGAATCAATTAATGATCATCATGAAGGAAAAATTACTTACGACAACTACGAGCATAGATTAATTACAGCAAAAGGCGAATGGAAATGGGTCTTATCTTTAAGTAAAATAGTATCTCGTGATCATACCGGCAAACCAACTCGTTTAATTGGTATACATATTGACATTGATGAACTCAAAAGAAAGGAATTACAGTTACGTCAAATTACTGAAGAATTAATGTACACTAATCGTGAGTTAGAAAAATTTGCATATATAACTTCACATAATTTAAGGGCACCGGTAGTTAATATAGTAAGTCTATTAAATATGATTGAAAAATCTAGTTTAGCAGGAAGCAGTAACTTAGCAATCATAGACAAAATCAACTTTTCTGTAGAAAGATTAGAAAGTACATTAAACGATTTGATAGAAGTTGTATCCGCTAAAAAAATTACTTTATCTGAAAAGAAAAGTATTAATATTTCAGAATGCACGAAATCTGTACTTTCAAATTTAGAGACTCAATTAATGAAAGTAGATGCTGAAATAATACTAAATTTCGATAAAGCAGATAGAATTCTTTACATTAGAAGTGTATTAGAGAGTATTATTCAAAATTTACTTACCAATGCTATAAAATACAGATCACCAGAAAGAAGATTAAAAGTAGAAATCAATACTACTGAAGATAATGATTATGTATATTTGAGAGTGAAAGATAATGGGGTTGGATTTGACTCAAGTAAATATGGTGAAAAGATTTTTAAATTATACGAAAGAGTACACCATAATATTGAAGGCAAAGGTTTAGGTTTATATTTAATTAAAACACAAATAGAAGCACTAAATGGCAAAATTGATGTAAATAGCATTCCGAATGAAGGTGCACTTTTTATAGTTTCAATAAAAAAAGAAAATCAAGATGTCTAAAAAAATAAATAATATTTTATTAGTTGATGACGATACTGTAAATAACTTTATCGTAATAAACACTTTGAATAAACTTGATATTACTGAACATGTAGATAGTGTTTTAAATGGTTTAGATGGAATTGAATATTTAAAATCAAAAATTGAATCAAACTTAGAATTAATACCATCTGTTATTTTTTTAGATATAAACATGCCAATAATGGATGGTTGGGAGTTCTTACATGAATTCGAATCTTTTCCTGAAGACATTAAAAATCGATGCAATATTTATATGGTTTCATCATCTGTTTATGAAGATGATATTGCAAAATCTAAACAATACAAGTCTGTAAAAGATTTCATATCGAAGCCATTAATGCGCGATAAAATCATGGAAATCTATCATAATGCCAATAAATAAAACCTAGCATTATTATTTTGCTATACGAATAGCATCTTCAAATTTTTCAAACTTTACAATCGGGAATTTAATATCGTGATACATTAAGCATTTCCATTCATTTTGAATAGCATCATTAGCAAACTTCTCTCTTAACTCCATACTCTTTCTGCCGTCAAAATCATATTTAGCAATCATTCTATGAACTACTTGCATAGCTTCTGGCATCACATCACCTCCAAAAAAATACGTTTCATCATCAGCCATTATTCTAAAAACTTGATGATACGGACAATGTGCACCCGTTAATTCAAATTCAATCATTGAATTGATACTTCCATTACCATTTATTAATTCTAGTCCAGAATATCTTCTCAAACACTCCATTATATCTTTATGATATGAACTAGAGTCTTTCGTTAAAGCAAAATTCAACTCTTCTTCTTGAACAAAATAGCTTGCTTGTGGAAAAGCCATTTCAATTTCTCCACTTTGTCTTTTTACAATCCCTCCTGAATGGTCAAAATGTAAATGACTCATTAAAACCATGGTAATATCATCAGGCTCGAACCCTAAGGATTTGATTTTATTATGAATCCACATCTCCCCTTTCTCATCTGTATAGCCCAAGCCTGTATCTAATAGTATTAAATCAGCTCCCAATTCAATTAAAAAAGGCTGAACTTCAACAAATAATGAACCTTTACGATCTAATTTTGAATGTATTTCAGGGTCAAAAGGGATAAACTTTTTTGTATGATTGACTGAATAACTACCCTCACTTAAACTATATACTTTCGACATTTATGAATAAAATCTAATATTTTTTTTATCTTTCGATCTATAATTAATTAATAAAAATAGAGTTACTGATCACAAAGATATGGAAAAAAGGTGGGTAGAAAACAGGGCTGTTGATGAGCATATCATATCACAACTAGCCGATCAGTTAAATATTACTTCAATAATTGCCACTCTGTTAGTTAATAGAGGGGTATCTAATTTCAAAGAGGCTGAAGAATTTTTCAGACCCAAAGCAGAACATATTCATGACCCTTTCTTAATGAAAGACATGGATAGAGCAATTGAAAGAATTCAACTTGCTATAAGTAAGAATGAACGAATTTTAATATATGGCGATTATGACGTTGATGGTACAACTTCAGTGTCACTAGTCTATTCTTTCTTCAAACCTATTTATTCTAATATCGACTTTTATATACCTGATAGATATAAAGAGGGATATGGAGTATCAATTGCTGGAATTGAATATGCAAAAGATAATAATTGTACATTAATTATTGCTTTAGATTGTGGCATAAAATCGATAGAGCACGTAGCACATGCAAAGAATTTAGGTATTGATTTTATAATTTGTGATCATCATTTGCCTGGTTCTGAAATACCACAAGCATATGCAGTACTTGACCCTAAACGTAGCGATTGCGAATATCCCTTCAAAGAACTTTCGGGCTGTGGTATTGGATTTAAATTAGTGCAAGCATATTGCCAAGTTGAGAACATCCCCCTAGAAAATATACTTAAATTATTAGACTTAGTTGTTGTTAGTATAGCATCAGATATAGTACCTGTTACTGGTGAAAATAGAACTTTGGCTTACTTAGGATTAGAGTACTTAAATAATTCACCTCGACCGGGTTTAAAAGCATTAATTGAAAAAACAGACTGCAAAGAATTAAGTATAAATGAAATTGTATTTTTTATAGGTCCGAGAATTAACGCAGCTGGTAGAATTGACCATGCACAACATGCAGTTGCATTATTAATTGCTGAAAGTTATGATGAAGCTAAAAGACTTTGTGAAATTGTAGATATAAAAAATACAGAAAGAAAAGAATTCGACCAATCAATAACACTTGAAGCAATTGAACTATTAGAGAATGATGTAGAGTTGAAAAACAAAAAGTCAACAGTACTATTTAATAGTGAATGGCATAAAGGTGTAATTGGTATTGTAGCCTCTAGGTTGATTGATAAATATTATAGACCAACAATTATTTTAACAGAGTCAAACGGACACGCAACTGGTTCGGCAAGATCAGTAAACGGATTTGATATTTATGAAGCAATAAGTTCTTGTAGTGATTTGCTAGAGCAATATGGGGGGCATAAATATGCAGCTGGATTGACAATGAAAATTGAAAACATACCAGCATTTATTGAAAGATTTGAAGAGATAGTTTCAAATACAATTCACGTTAACTCATTACAACAAGAAATCGAAATAGAAGCAGAACTGAACTTAATCGAATTCAATGCTAAGTTTTACAGAATATTAAAACAATTCGCACCATTCGGTCCGGGTAATTCAAAACCTGTATTTATTTCTAGCAATGTTCAATTAGCTGGAGATTTAAGAGTGGTTGGCAAACAAGTATCTAATCATTTGAAGTTTTCAATTGTTCAAAATGGTAGCTATATTTTTGAATGTATTGCATACGGCTTGGGTCATTATTACGATAAATTACAAGATGTTCAGTCATTCGATATTTGTTATTCAATTGAAGAAAATACTTGGAGAGATAAAACAACAATACAGTTAAACGTTAAAGATATTAGAGTTAAATAATGTTAGAACTAAGAGCAGAGCATTTAATTAAAACTTACAAAAAAAGAACTGTTGTAAACGACGTTTCATTTCATGTAAAGCAAGGTGAAATAGTCGGATTACTAGGTCCGAACGGTGCAGGTAAAACAACCTCTTTTTATATGATTGTAGGTTTGATAAAACCTAATCAAGGCAAAATCTTTTTGAATGATGAAGAGATTACCAATGAGCCTATGTATAAGAGAGCACAGAAAGGTATTGGATATTTAGCTCAAGAAGCATCTGTCTTCAGAAAATTAACTGTAGAAGAAAATATTCTAGCAATACTTCAAATGACTACTCTTTCTAAAACAGAGCAGAAAGATAAATTAGAAGAATTAATTGATGAGTTTAGTTTACATAAAGTAAGAACAAATAGAGGAGATTTACTCTCTGGTGGTGAAAGACGAAGAACCGAAATTGCAAGAGCTTTAGCTGCAAATCCAAATTTCATATTATTAGATGAACCATTTGCAGGTGTTGACCCTATTGCAGTAGAAGAGATTCAATCAATAGTATCAAAACTTAGAAATAAGAACATCGGTATTTTAATTACTGATCATAACGTACAAGAAACTTTATCAATAACTGATAGAGCTTATTTATTATTTGAGGGATCTATATTAAAATCAGGTTCAGCAGAAGAGCTAGCAGCTGATGAACAAGTAAGAAGAGTTTATTTAGGAAAGAACTTCGTATTAAGACAAAAAACATTTTAAACTCTAATGGAATTCATTAACTCTATATTATCTTGGATTATGAAAAAGAGAATTCATCAAATTGAATTCTTTATGAAATATCCGAATGAAGTTCAAGAAGAATGGTTGCATTCATTAATATATAATGCAAAGAATACTGAATGGGGTAAAACGTATGACTTCAAAAGTATACAAACTGTAGAGCAGTTTAAAAGTAGAATTCCGATTCAAAACTATGATACACTAAAACCTTTTATTGAGCGTATGCTAAAAGGTGAACAAAATGTATTATGGCCTTCAGAAATAAAATGGTTCGCAAAATCATCAGGAACTACAAGTGATAAAAGTAAATTCATACCAGTAAGTACAGAATCACTTGAAGAATGTCATTACAAAGGCGGGAAAGATTTACTTTCTATCTATTGTCATAATAAACCTGAAACAAAAATATTTACAGGCAAATGTTTAGTCTTAGGTGGCAGTCATCAAATCAATCATTTGAATGAAGATTCGCAATATGGAGATCTATCAGCTGTACTTATAAAGAACTTACCTCTTTGGGCTGAATTTCATCGTACGCCTGATATTTCTATTGCTTTAATGGATAATTGGGAAGAGAAGATTGAAAAGATGGCACATTCAACAATACCTGTAAATGTTACGAATATATCGGGGGTGCCAACCTGGACAGTCATACTTGCAAAGAGAATATTAGAAATTACAGGTAAAGATAATTTATTAGAAGTATGGCCTAATTTAGAATTGTATTTTCATGGGGCTGTAAATTTCGCTCCATATAGAGAGCAGTTTAAAAAATTAATACCAAGTGCAAATATGTATTACTTGGAAACTTATAATGCCTCTGAGGGCTTCTTTGGTATTCAAGATCAAATTAATTCAACAGAAATGTTGCTGATGCTTGACTATGGTATTTATTACGAATTTATACCAATAGAAGAAATACACAAAGAGTTCCCAAAATCATTATGTTTATCAGAAGTAGAGTTAAATAAAAACTATGCAATTGTAATTAGTACTAATGCTGGTTTATGGCGATATATGATCGGTGATACAGTAAAATTCACTTCATTAAACCCTTATAGAATTCAAATTACTGGTAGAACTAAACATTTTATCAATGCATTTGGTGAAGAACTAATTATCGATAATGCTGAAAATGCTCTAGTGGTTGCTTGTAATGTTAGTGACGCTATTATCAAAGATTATACTGCTGGTCCGATTTATTTTGGTGATACTCACACAGGCGGACATGAGTGGATAATAGAATTTGAGAAAGAACCGAATGATTTAAATTTATTTAATTCAACATTAGACAATGAATTAAAAAAGTTGAATTCTGATTACGAAGCAAAACGCAAAGGTGATAAAGCAATGCATGCTCCAAAAATACATGTAGCAAAAAAAGATACTTTTTATAACTGGATGAAGAGCAGAGGTAAGTTAGGGGGGCAACATAAAGTACCACGACTTTCAAATGATCGCATTTACTTAGATGATATTTTGACCTTATTATAGAGAATCTTATCTCATTTTCTTTACAAGTGCATTACTACCGTAAATTGAGATAGTCAATCCAGCTACCGTCTGCACAGTATTAAAATTCACAAATGGAGATAATGCAATACCAAAATCATATACAGGCTTGAATATTATTTCAGGTTGAATTTGGATGCCAACACCATAAGTAGTTTTACCACTTAAAGTCTTAACTGTATCTGATGGATAAAAACTAGCAAAGTCAAAAGTAGGTGCAATTACACCAGCGAATTTCCAATATTGACTCTCGTACCTATATACTGTACGTCCGAACTTAAAGGTATTTAAATAAATTAAGGCCCCACCTAAAATTAAATACTCTTGACTTTGTGCTTGATACCCTAGCATCCATTGCCTATCTTTTTTATCAAAGAAATGGAAATCGATAGACATGTTAGAGTTTACGAAATTTTTATAGCTTGGGTAAAAAGTCGGACCTGCTCCAAACAAAAAATAATTATTACGCTCTTTAAATTTATAATCTCCGATATAATACTCCTGAAATTTCTTCTTTGGCTTTTTAATTTTAACCCCAGCAGTATCTTTTTTTGGTGCATTAACCATAGGATAGTTCTGAGCGTTTGCTTCAGCTACAAAAGCAATAATGAATAAAACATATAAAAAATATTTATGCATGTTTAATTTCTTTATTCGGAAATAGCAATGATGCTATAATACTTAAACTCAAAATTGAAATAATTATTATTAATGAGTGAATAGTTTCGAATCCGATTGAATGCAACAAATCATGAGCTAACATTTTCACACCTATAAAAGTTAGTAAAACAGATAAACCAACTTTCAAATAGTGAAACTGATGAATCACATTTACTAACAAAAAGAACATTGATCTTAATCCTAAGATTGCAAATATATTTGAAAAGAATACTATATAAGGATCTTTGGTTACAGAGAATATTGCAGGTATAGAATCGACCGCGAAAATCAAATCTGTAAATTCAATAACAATTAATACGATGAATAATGGGGTGATCATATTCTTACCACCCTTTCTGATAAAGAAATTTTTACCAACGTATTTAGGGAATACATTAAATAATTTAGAAGCGTATTTAACTACTGGGTGATTCTCAGGCTCTATTTTCTCATCTTCATTTCTTTTTACAAACATCATAATACCTGTGTAAATCAAAAATGCACCGAATAGATATAATATCCACTCAAACTCATTTATTAGAGTAGCACCTAAGAAAATAAATAAGAATCTCATTAATACAGCACCAAGAATACCCCAAAATAATACTCTATGATAATACCTTTCACGCACACCGAATGCAGTAAAAATTAAAACAATTACAAAAATATTATCGACAGATAATGCGTATTCTATTAGGTAACCTGTAATAAACTCAAGTGCTAAATTACTTCTATAAATTTCTAAGCTAGCTTCAAAATTATAAGGAATTAACTCAATATTATGCTTGTATTTAGATGTTAGCTCAGCGATTTTATCATAGTTAGTGATACCGTGAATAAGATCTCCATGTGTATTTAGTATAACATAAAAACCAAGGGCCATACAAACCCAAATTAAGCTCATAACTAAAGCCTCTTTGTATTTAATGATATGATCTTTCTTGTTAAATATTCCTAAATCAAATGCTAGCATCAAGAATATGAATACTGCAAAGCCAGTAAAAAACATTGTTTCGTTTGTCATGTTGTTTATTTTCTTCTTTCGGTGGTATATTTAACTAGATCTTCGAGCGATTTTTTGGTTTCAGACTCAGGGAAAGTATTTAAAATATCAAATGCCTTTTGTTGAAAGTCAAACATCTTTCTCTCTGCATAATCAAGTCCGCCTGTACTTCTAACAAAATCAATAATTTCATCTACCTTTTCTGGTTCATCATTATGATATTTCACTAATTTTATAATTTTTGATTTGGTAGACTTATTAGAATTATTTAGAGAGTAAATTAGTGGTAGTGTGATTTTCTTCTCTTTGATATCAATACCTTTAGGCTTTCCAATATCTTCGTATCCGAAGTCTAAAAGATCATCTTTAATTTGAAATGCCATACCAATGTATTCACCAAATAATCTCATCTTTTCAACAATATCATCACTAGCACCTGCAGATGAGGCTCCACTCGCACAACATGAAGCAATTAAGGAAGCTGTTTTTTGGCGTATAATTTCGTAATAGATATCTTCTACAATATCTAGTCTTCTAACTTTTTCGATTTGCAATAATTCACCTTCACTCATTTGCTGAACTGCATCTGAAACGATTTTAAGAATTTTCAATTCATTATGTTCAACAGATAACAATAATCCTTTTGCTAATAAAAAATCTCCTACTAATACAGCAATTTTGTTTTTCCAGACAGCATTAATTGAGAGAAAGCCTCTCCTTTCATATGCATCATCAACTACGTCATCATGCACTAATGTAGCAGTATGAAGTAATTCTACAAGCGCAGCTCCTCTATAAGTTGATTCAGAAATACCACCACATAATTTAGCTGAAAAAAATACGAACATTGGTCGCATTTGTTTACCCTTACGTTTATAAATGTAATGAGTAACTCTATCGAGCAATGGCACTTTGCTTTGCATAGATGTTTTGAATTTATCTTCAAAAGCATCTAATTCATTAGCTATTGGTATTCTTATTTTGTTTAAATCAAGCATGTATATGAAATTGCAAAATAAGAAAATTGTTAGAATTAAGATTAAATAACGGTGTTCCAATTGAACTCATCAGCCTCAATACCTGTTCTGATATTCATCAATTTATGCTTGGCTTTCATCATAAAGGTATTTTCATCAGCCTCTGGTAACATATAGTTCTGTCCGTTGATATTAATCAACTCAATTGGCGCAACAACCGCAGCTGTACCGGCACCGAATGCTTCTTTTACTCTACCAGCTTTGAACATATCTTCGAGTTCTTGAACACTTATTTTTCGTTCAGTATGTTTCATACCTAAACCATCAGCTAAAGTTAAAATCGAATCACGTGTAACTCCATCTAAAATAGAATCTGATGTAGCTGGAGTATAGAGTTCATTATCAAAAACAAACATTACATTCATAGTACCCGACTCTTCAATAAACTTATGCTCGGTACCGTCTGTCCATATTACCTGATCAAATCCCTCTTCTCTTGCTAATTTTGAAGGGTAAAATGATGCACCATAATTACCAGCGCATTTTGCAAAACCTGTACCCCCTTTATTAGCTCTAACAAAATGAGTTTCTACTTTTAGTTTTAATGGTTTCCCATAATAAGGGCCAACCGGGCCACCAAAAATTATGAACTTATATTCTTCCGCTATTTTCACTCCGAAACGAGCTTCAGATGCGAACACGAATGGTCTTAAGTAAAGTGAATGACCTTCTCCATATGGTACCCAATTAGCATCTACTTCAACAAATTTCATTAATGCGTCTTTGAATAATTCAAGAGGTACTTCTGGCATACACATACGTGCTAAAGATTTATTCAATCTAGCCCAATGTTTTTCAATTCTGAATATTGAAATATTACCATCTTTCATTCTAAAGGCTTTCATACCCTCGAAGACACTCTGCCCATAATGAAGTGCAAGTGTAGCTGGATTTAAACTAAGATCAGCATAAGGAATTACTTTTGAATTGTGCCAATCGTTATCATAATAATCGGCAATAAACATATGGTCAGAAATTACTGCACCAAACTCATTAGTTTCAACAATCTCTTTGCTGAAACGTGAATTTTGCGATTTTTGAACTAAAATCTCGCTAGACTTAATCATTCTGTTTGTGTATAATTAAGTAGCAAAAGTGCGAAAAATTGATTGAAATTAATCCTTTTTTGTGTATTTATTTATTAAAGCGAAAAGGTCACTAAAGCTAAATGGTTTTAACAGAAAGTCGTTGGCTCCTAGGCTCATAGCTTTTTCTTTATCTTCTTGCTCTGCTCTAGCCGATAAAAACACAAATGGCACATTCATATATTTTGCTACATTTCTGAACCAATTTAAAAATTCAAAACCATCCATCTGAGGCATCATAATATCACAAAAAACAATATCTGGAGAGAATGAATTCAATAATTCGATGGCTTCGGTACCATTAGAAGCTCCCATAACATCATAACCCTTAAACTCCAACATCTCTATTGTGTTTTCTCGGATTACATTCTCATCTTCTATTACTAATATTTTCATGTTATGAATTTTTATTAAATACAATTGTGAACTTAGATCCCTTGTTAATTTCGCTCTCTACAAAAATTTCACCACCATTAATATTTACAAACTCTTTCACTATCACTAAGCCAAGTCCAGTACCCTCAATATTTCTTGCATTACTTGCTCTATAAAATGATTGGAATAAATTTTCGATTTCACTTTGTGGAATACCAATTCCATTATCAATTATTTCTATGAAAATATTTTTCGAATCTTCTTTTAAGTTTAAAACCGGATTACCAGCTGAATACTTAAAGGCATTTGACAATAAATTAATAATTGCATGTGATATTAATCTTTTATCGACAAATAGTTTTGATGGAACTGTTTCGTTACTAAATTTAACAGATCTACTATCAGTTCTATTGTTAAAATAAGAGGCTAATAAATCAGTAATTAGATCATTAATGTAAATATCTTCTTTATTTGAAGGGACCTTACCCTCTTCAATTTTACCAATAGTTAAAATATCTGACATTAGATCACCTAATTTTTTAATTTCAATATTAATTCTGCTAAGGTGATTTTCTATTGATGCCTTTTCTGGAATATCTGCATTATCAATATACATATCTATCAACTCAACACTTGTTTGCATAGAAGTTAAAGGAGTTCTAAATTGATGTGAAGCTGTTGTAACAAATGTAGATTTGAATTTACCTAATTCAATTTCTCTATTTAAAGTTTGTAATAATCTTTGTTCAGATTCTTTTTGTTCAGAGATATCGCTAGCAATTAATACAAATTTACTCGATTCGTTTTCAGAATTTATTGTATTAATTGTCAATAATACTGGCAGTGTTTGTCCGTCAGCATCCTTAAAAATCCATTCAAACGTATTAGGTAATTTATTTTTGATTTTATAATTAAACATTTCGAATACGCCATTAAACGTTTTTCCTGAAATGCTTAATAACTCATTTGCGCAAGTTATTATTCGATTAGGATCGTGTATAAATTCTATGGTTTCACCTTTTAATAATTTTGACTCATCTGACTTAAGATACCTATAAGTAGCTGGGTTGCATTCCACTAATTCTCCTTTGTCATTTAATATGATAATAGAAATATCAGCATTATTCATAATAGATGAATATAGATTTGAAATACTCAAAATCTCTGTAGTTCTATCTTGTACTTCCCTTTCTAATTCTTCATTATAGCTTTGCATTTTTTCATATACTTTTTTATGATAAATGCTTAAAGCAATTTGACTCGCAGCTTCTTCAGCAATTTCTATAGTTTCATTAGAAAATCCGACAAATGAATTACATGACAATAATAATACACCTAACTTTTCACCATATACTGACAATGGTAAAACATGTGCCTCATCCCAAGAATTCGTAAGAATTTTCTTTAACAATGTAGCTTCTTGAGAATTTTTATTGAAGTTTAGATTAGATGTGTTGAACATTTTCTCGAATTCTGAAAAATGTATATTCAAGTCAACTTCTAAATTCAATTCTTTAGAAGATATCTCTTCATTCAGTAGAGTTTTTGTACTAATGATTATGTTCTTAGCTTTATCATCAAACACTACTAGATTAATTTCATCACATGGTACTAAATTATTTAAATGATAAATTGCTTCAAGCTCTGCTGGAGTGTCTTTGAATCCGCCTAACAATAACGATTTATAAATTTGTTGTAGTCCATTTAAACGATTATTCGATCGTTTAATAATTTCTCTAGATTTTACGCTGTCAGTAATGTCGATTGCATTTAACAATACGTGTTTTATATCATTATGTATACCTTTAATTGGAACTATACTATTTCTATTATAAACCTCTTCACCAAATTGTAATGTCTTTGTCTCTTCTAATAAGATTTCTCCATCATCAAAAACTCTAGCTATTAAACTATTAAATTGATCAGAAACATAATCTGGTAAAAAGTCATTAAACTTTTTATTTAAAACATCACCAAGAGTAACTTTTTGATTAGTATCTAACCATGAATTAATTTTTTCTAATGCAATTGAATTCGCAAATGTAATATGTAGATTTCTATCAAATACAATAATTGAGCCATCAGCACTTTCAATTAATGAACGATATAGCTCCTCACTATTTCTAATTTGTTCTTCAGTAACCTTATACTTAGTAATATCGTCAGCAATCCCAGATACTCTAATAACATTACCATTTTCATCGAATATCGGATAAGATCGATCGCGAATCCACCTTTCTGTACCATCTGGTCTTCTTATCTTATATTCTATATCTGTAAAATGTCCCTGTGATTGATCTTGTAAACTTTTAATTACTTTTTCTTTGTATTCTGGTAGTACACTTTCTACAAAGTATGGCATATTTTCATATAGGTAATCAGCAGTAACTCCCCATATATGTTCGAATGCATTACTTATATATAATAACTTTTGAGATACTGGATCAGTCAAATAAAATACCTCTTTAATATTTTCTGCTACTTGTCTGAATTTTAACTCACTTTCAGATAACTTTTGAAATTCTTCTCTTCTTACAAATGCTCTAGCTGTTATTTCAGCAATTGTTCGTAATAGTTTTATATCCTCTGCCGACCATAAAATATGTTCTGTAACAGCATCAAATCCCATAAAACCAATTACGCGATTATCAGATCTCAACGGTACCCACAAGACAGATTTTATACCTTGAGCCTCTAACGATTCTTTTTCTGGAGCTGCCTCTGGAGGAAAGTCATTAATATCGTAATAATAAATTACATCATTTCTTTTAACAAGCTCTGTAGACCAAGGTACATACTCTGTTGGTATATTCTGTAAATTATCTTTTTCTTCAGTTATGCCTTCTTTTACCCACTCATGAGTATTGTGCATAAAATCACCATCATATAAGAATAAGTAAGATCTGTCGATATTGGCAAACTCACCTATTTTTCTAAGTACGTCATTTACGTGATCATCAAACTCATGTGATTTTATATCAACAAAACTCGCAGAAGTACTAGAAATTATCTCATCTAACTTTAATCTATTTTGCAAAAATTTAGCAGCTTTTTTAGATTCTGTAATGTCAGTTGTAATTCCTGCAAAATAGTTTTCTGCATTATCTGATGATTCAAGTATAAAATATTTATTATTTAACCATATTTCTTTGCCGTCTTTTCGAATAGCTCTAAATTCTATATCTATGAACTTTTTAGATTTCAAATTATTACGAGCATCTTGTACATATTCTATATCATCTTCATGAATTGCAGATTTCCAAATAGAAGGGTCATTCATGATTTCTTCAGCTTTATAACCAATAACATCTATGCAATTTGGATCAATACCTACTATACTAAAATCAGAAAGCCTAGCTTGCCAATAATAACTCAATGATTGACGATAAAAATCATTAATATTAGTAGTATGAGTGAGTAAACTTGATTGTGGTGTCATAAATATAAAGATGTAACTACTTAAATTAGTAGTTATTACTAATAGTAGTAATTTTATAAAAATGAGATTTTGATAATGTTTAATTAATTTTCATCTCTCCACGTAGGTTATTTTGAAGCAAATTTTTAATTAGATTTATGTCATCATAATTTGCCAGCAAGAACATAAGTTTGGTTATTGCAGCCTCGAAAGTAATATCATGTCCTGAAATAACACCAATTTTTTCAAGATGCTTACTAGTTTCATATCGACCTATGTCAACAGCGCCTCCTTGGCATTGAGAGATATCAAACAATATTTTACCACTTTCTGAGGCTTTAGTTAGTAATTCAACAAACCAAGTGTCGGTACAAGTATTCCCAGTTCCGAAGCCCTCAATAATAATTGCTTCAATATCTTTTGCGTCTATAATTGACTCTACAAATGAAGAAGACAATCCAGGGAAAATCTTAATTGATGCAATTTTATTACTCAGTTTATGATAAAACTTAACTGGTAACTGTGGCTCAAAATGAATATTGTCTGAAAAGAAATTCAGAGTAACGCCAGCTTCAGCGAGAAGGGGATAATTGGGAGTGTGAAAAGCTTCAAATTTATCGGCATGTACTTTTTTAGAACGATTTCCTCTCATTAATTGATAATCAAAATAAATGCACACTTCAGGTACTAGCGGTTTATTATTATGGTCGCGACTAGCTGCAATTTCAATCGAAGTAATTAAATTTTCTTTTGCATCGGTTCTTATTTCGCCTATTGGTAATTGTGAGCCTGTGAAAATTATAGGCTTATTCAAATTTTCAATAAGGAAACTCAATGCTGATGCAGTATATGCCATTGTATCTGAACCATGAAGAATGACAAAGCCGTCATAATCATTGTATTTATTTTCAATAATTGAGACTAAATCGATCCAAACATTATGATTCATATTTGATGAATCTAAAATCGGATTAAAAGAATGAACGTCGATGGTATAATTTAATCGTACAAGTTCAGGTACATTAGAAGTAATATTTGTAAAATCAAAGGGTACAAGAGTACCATTTTGATTTTGAACCATTCCTATAGTTCCACCAGTATAAATTATTAATATCTTTGTCATAATGTAATGACAATAATATGATTATTAATGATTAGAAATGCAAGTCCAAGTATATTTAACAATATTATTGTTAATATCTAAAACTAAATTGTCTTTATATTTATTCACAAGAGTATTAATCAAGTATAACCCTAATCCTAAGCCTTGCTGTTCAGTAACAATTCTGTCAGGCTGATAAAAAGGCTTATTATTTAATGTGAAATCAGAAGGGATATTAGAACTACAATTGTCAATTTCTATAATAACGTTTGAATTAATAATTCCAATAGCAATATTTATATCTGTATTATTATCACAAAATTTAAACGAATTTTCAATTAATTCTGATAATACTAATAAGACGTATTCTCTACAAAAAAATTCATCAGGTAAATTAATATTTTTTTGGATGTTTACTTTTTTGTTATAAAGTCTAAAACAATCATTAATGGTATCATCAATAAATTTATTTATGAATGTTGATTTATAATGTGTGAAATTGTTATTTAACTCTTGAACTCCAGAAATTAACATTAATTTATTCAAAGTCTTCTTTAATCTTCTTAAAGAGAGATTGAAAATATTCTCTATTTCAGTATCAATTGGTGTCTCAATTTTAATAACATTTATAATATTTTGCAATACATTCAGTGTTGTAAATATTTCGTGATTTGCAACATTTCTCCAATGTTGTAAAGATGAAAGTGATTCTTCAACTATATGCTTTTTTACTTGACTGTTCTTTTTGATTTGTGAATTTACAGCATCAAATAAATCTTTAAAGTTAAATGGTTTAGTAATATAGTCATCTGCGCCCAAATTCATTACATTTCTTTTGTCTGCAGTATCTACCCTAGCGGTTAACATAACAAAAGGTATAAGACTTGTTGATTTATTTTCTCTTATTTTCTCTAATAATAGATTACCATCTAATAGTGGCATCATCATATCGGAGATAATAACATCAGGCTTAAAAACTTGTAATATTTCTAAAGCTTCGGTACCATTTGTAGCCAACTTTACAATGAAGTCATTTATTTCAAAATACTCCTTTATATTCTCCCCTATTAAATTATCATCTTCAACTACTAGTAATTTTTTCATTTTACTTAAATTTTCTAGGTATTACAACTCTAAATTCTGTACCTGCATTTAATTTTGATGTAAAACTAATTTTAGCATCATGTAAATCTAAGAAATGCTTAACTACTATTAAACCAAGTCCTGTACCTGGTATATTTTTAATATTTGATGCGCGATAGAACGAAGTAAAAAGCTTACTTTGTTCAGCTTCTGGTATACCTATACCATTGTCAATTACAGAAATTTCTATACAATTTGATACTGTGTCTTTAATTTTAATTTCAATTGTATTGCTTACATCTGAATATTTAGCAGCATTAGAAATCAGATTTGATAAAACATGAAAAAACATATTTCTATCTGCTTGTAAGATATAGTCTTTTGTTTGAGAGCTAATATTAATATTATATCCATTTTGAACATATTCAGAACATATACTCTCAATTAAGTCTTTTATGTTTAAATCAATAATTTCTGGTACAATTCCACCACTTTCTATCTTACTAATTAATAATACTTCATTCATCAACTCAGTCATTCTTCTAACTTGCTCATTTATTTTATTCAAATGATTCGTTGTCTTGTCATTTAAGCTATTTTCATTTAATAGTCTAATTAATTCTATAGAACTAGAAATGGCAGCTAATGGAGTTCTAAATTCATGAGAAACCATACCCACAAACTTTGATTTTAACTCATTTAATTCTTTTTCTTTGATTAATGAGTTTAATACTTGAGTTTCTGAATCTTTCTGGCTTGAAATATCTTTATAAACCCATAAATGACCAATATAATTCTCATTGTTAAATATTGGAATATAATCACGGCTTAAATACCTTCCATCTTTCATTAACAATTCTAGATCATCTACCCTAACTTTATTTCTTAAAGTTTCATTTATTTGAAGAACGAATTCTTCCTCATCAACGAATAATACTTTATTAGTTTGAGCAGCAGTACTACAATCAAAACCTAAAAGTTGCTGCGGTGGAACGGGGATATTAAATAAATCACAGAAAGATTTATTTACTAGCTCAATCTTTCTTTCCTGGTTTTCAAGAAGGATAGCAAAATTAAATGAATGCAATGCAACATCCATTCTTAATATGTTTAAATCAATATTTTGCATTTAATTTTAAGCTAAGTATTTAAATGAAATTATTAATAGAGTTAATTAAGTCATCAATGTCAATTGGTTTTGGTATATAATCGTTCATACCAGACTGAATAACTTTCGCCCTAGTATCAGGGTGCAATTCTGCTGTTACTGCTATTATTGGTATCGACCTAATTGGTTCATTGGAATTTCTAATCGCTATACTAGCTTCATATCCGTCCATTATTGGCATATTTATATCCATTAGTATGATGTCGGGAGTGAAATTCTCTAATACCTCTAATACCTCTTTGCCATTAGTTGCTTCTATTATTTCATACCCTCTTTTAACCAAAAGGGTTTTCAATAATAACATATTCATTAAGTTATCTTCGACAATTAAAATTAATGAATTTTCGACAGAATTAGTATTATTAATTAACATACGAAGGTTACTTAATCATCTTTGCCATTAATTCGGCTTTAGATTTGATACCTAATTTAGCATAGATATGCTTTAAGTGTTGATTAATTGTGAATGTAGTAACAAATAATCTATCAGCGGCTTCTTTATAACTTAAGCCTTCAGACAAGAGTTCTACTAATTCAAATTCTCTTTTAGTAAGTTTAGACCTTAACTCTTCTAATGGATCATATCTATAATCTGCTATAAGATGCTTTGCAGCATTAGGTGAAATAGTAAAACCTCCTTCAATTACAGACTCGATACCTTTTTGAATATCTAACATACTGGCTGTTTTTAAAATATAGCCATTTGCTCCTTGTTTTAAGAGTTCTTTTACATATTCACTCGCATCATGTGCAGTTAACATTATGATGAGTGTATTTGGGAATTTAAGTTTTATTGATTTAAAACCTTCGATAGCTGATATACCTCTTAAGTTAATGTCTAATAATATAACTTTAGGCTCAAGCAAATCACTTTTAATAGTTTCTTCGATACTGTCATATGACCACAGTACTTTAAAACTACCATTCATTTCTAGAAACTCAATGTAATTGTCCCTGAGTGATTCGTTATCTTCAATTAATCCGACATTAATCATATGTGTGTTATGTGTGTTTAGTCAACAAAAAAAGTTTCGTTAAAAGAGAAAGGCAGCCAGATACCTAGGGATGTACTAGCTGCCAATCGAATTTACTTACGCTCATCCAAATATGAATTTATTATGCAATTTTTATCTTACTTAAGATAGTACTTTTAAAAGTATTTTCAGAATAAAAAAAATAAAATAATTTCATATTAACTATCTGATAACAAGCTATTTACAATAAATAGAAATTTACTATAAATTGATCAACAATTATTTAACTACTTATTAAAGTAAAATTGAAATTAGTACTTCAATGAGTATACTCTACAATAAAATAAAAATAGATATTTGAATGTGTTTAGTTTAATGCTTACGCTCAAAATTTTGCATTAACTAATTCTCAACCTCTTCAGGCAAATCAAAATTTATTTTCACTTCAGTTCCTACATTTTCAGTTGAATTATATTCTTCAATGGTATCATTTAATAAATCTATTAAATCTACTTCTGTGAATTGAGGTTGTAATTTATCTGAATCAATTTTATTTATTAATTATACTCCATCTATTAACCCGCCCATCTTTGAAATTTGATCATTTATTTTAAAGATAAGTTCATTTGTTTTCGGATTTGCATCTAACTTATTCGTCTCTTTTAAGAATTGTATTAATTCAACCGAAGATGAAATTGCAGCCAATGGTGTTCTAAACTCGTGTGAAATCATACTTACAAGTTTAGATTTCATCTCATTTATATTTTTTTCTTTCTGATAATTAATTTGCAATTGCTCTTCAGCTAACTTCTTTTCTGTGATGTCGATTATTATACCACTATAGCCTTTATGTATTTCGTTTTCATAGACAGATTCTATATCTATACTCACCCATTTAAATCCAGATTTAGCAATAAATGGATAAGTATTGTCTTCTACCTCCTCATTTGACTGTAATAATAACCTTTCAAATTGAATATCTTGATCATAGTGATTATTAGTAAAGAATAGTTTGATGTTTTTATTAATACTTTCTTCCACTCTACACTCGGCTAATCTTTCCCAAGATTTATTTAAGTATTTAATATTTCCATCTAAGTCTATTTCAAAAATAATATCATTTAAAGAATTTATAATTCTACTGTATTTATCCTCGAAATGTCTATTATTTGATTCGACAAATACAGTTTCTTTTTCAGTAGTTTCTGTCTTATCAACTATTGATGTAATTGAATTTGTATTTACTTCAATTATCTTCTCAACTTTCTTAAAATATCAAACATTTCCTTTATTAAGACCATCTACAATTAATGGTACATAATCTCTCAATATTTCAACTCCTGATTTAGTTATTAACCGATCATCTCTTTTAATAACCCTTTCATTTTCAAATTGAGTTGCTTTACTTGAAAACTCATCAACATCTTGAAACTTATATCGTGTAAATAATGCTGTAGTAGAGAAGTCATATCCCAAAAGTTCTTCAGGCTTCATAAGTAATTCTAATAAATCACAATAGATTTGATTTACAAATTGAATTTTCCTATTCTCATCTTCAATCAATATAGCCATGTCAGCTGCGAATAAAGCATATTGCAGTTGATTACATAATTGACTATTTGAAGATAAATTCATTCTTTACTTACTCTAATTTTATGACTTTATTAACTTTGATATCAATTCTGCTTTTGAATTAACACCTAACTTTGTGTAAATACTTTTTAAATGTTGATTTATTGTAAATGATGTCACAAATAATCTTTCTGCTGCTTCATTATAAGTTAAGCCTTCAGATAATAATTTCACTAATTCAAATTCTCGCTTAGTTAATTGACTACGTAAATCTTCTAATGGATCATGTTTAAATTCTCGTACCAAATGTTTTGCAGCGTTTGGTGCGATTGAAAAACCTCCCTCTAATACAGATTCTATACCTCTATGTATTTCGGTCATTCGCATCGTTTTCAATAAATAACCATGTGCACCTAATTTTAGTAGATCTTTAACATAGCTGCTAGAATCAAAAGCTGTTAGTATAATAATGTATGATTTTGGAAACTTTGCTTTTACCTGTGGAAATCCTTCTACTGCAGATAAACCTGGCAAGTTAACATCTAATAAAAGCACTTTTGGTTCTACAACATCTGCTGATAATGCATCTTATATAGATTCAAAGTCCCATATAACATCAAAGTTACCTGCCATCGTTAAATAATCTTTATAATTATCACGCAAGGCCTTATTGTCTTCGATCAGTGCTAATTTTATCATGCTATATTATTATATATAAATCTCTATGTTATTGATAATTGAGCTATTACAAAGATTGGCATTCAATACAGCTCGTGTACTACTTCAATAAGTAGAATTAATAATATTCAAAAATGCTTAATTGATTGATAATACCCTATTTAAATCCAAATTTAGAACTTTCGGTTATGCAGTATTACAGACTAGATAATTTAATATTACTTAAATAAGTAATCAATTTTTAAAGCTCTAATAATATTACAAATTGTAGCTCTAAAAAAGAGGTTTTTCAGCTGATTAAACAAAATTAAGGTTATGTTATCTACTAATACAAGTACTAAAACTCTAAAGAAAAATTACTGTTAGAACATACATTTTTAAGAAGTTACTTAGCATGGTAGTATCACTATAAGTAACAAATTATTCATAAAATACATATTCATCATTTTTAATCTACTGATTGAAGTAGGTATTCATTAAATGAATATTTTACATCTACTTAACAAAGGCAATTAGTGTTATCTACTTGCTGAAGTAGAACCCAGGGGCTAGTCTTTCATGACATTTGAATCATAGCAAATGAACATGAAACAGCCAAAATTAATACTCGCAATCTTTACCTTATTAACAGTTGCATTATTCTCATTTAACAAAAGAGAAGTGAATGTAAATGACATTGCATTATTAAATTATTCTAGTATCGAAGAACTAGAAGAGACAAGTACAATTAGCTTTGCAATATTCAGCGATAACCATGGTAATTCACCATATGATAATATTCAAATGGCAAAAATGAATTCATGGATGCAAAAATCAAATGCTGAGTTTGCGATCGGACTTGGTGATCATATTATGCAACAGGATGGTAGAAACTTTTTAAGTTTTATTGCTAGAAACCATTGGTGGTATAATAACTTCTACCCTACTATTGCTGATTCAGAAAATGCTTATTTCGGAAAATCACAAGATGATGTTGATGCTGGTGGTGCTTTATTAACTATGATAAACTTCGACAAGAGAAATGACATCGTTAAGCGTAACATGAAATCAGAATATTACGCAGTTAGAGAAGTAAATGGTTATAAATTTCATATTATCACTTTGCATTTCCCTGATCAACCTTATACTGATGCTGCATTTACAGAAGAATCTAAAAAATTCATGACTAACATTTTAAATGGCATTCAGAAAACTAATAAAGATGTGGTAATAGTAAATGCTCATTCTAGATTTGGCTTCTGGATTGATAATTTAAGTCCGAGCCAACGTGCAACTCTTATGAACAAAGCTGATCTAGTTTTATCTGGTACTACTCACCATTTTGAAAAGTATTATACAAGTAATGTAAAAGCCGGACAAAAAATGCCATTAATTATAAATGCGGGTTCTACGACTAATGCACGTTTTGGTGGACATAACGGATATGTGCAGATTGATTTATTGCCTTCTGAAAATGCTTTAGTAGCTCAATACATAAACTTAGATGCAGATCATAAAGAGTTAGCATCTAGCAACGAAAGTTTTATCAAATATATTAACGGTGGTGTTAAGAACGTAATGTTCGAAACATTAGTAGCAATGAATTAAAATCATATACCAAACAATAATTTTGAATTTTCTGTCGTGATATCTGCAATTTCTTTTAGACTAATTGATTTTACTTCTGAAAGTTTTTCTGCTACGTGAATTAAATAAGAACTTTCATTTGGTTTACCTCTATGTGGCACCGGAGTTAAATAAGGAGAATCCGTTTCAAGTACGATATGTTTCATATCTACATTCTTAATCACTTCTGGTAAGCCTGCATTTTTATAGGTTAACACACCTCCAATACCTAAATAAAAACCTAAATCTGTTATTAGCTTTGCTTGCTCAAGACTACCAGTAAAGCAATGAAAAACTCCACGCAAATTTTCATCTTTCTCTTCTTTTAAAATATCATATATCTTTTGAAAAGCATCTCTACAATGAATAACTATAGGTAACTTTCTTTCTTTAGCCCATTGTATTTGAATTCTGAAAGCTTCTTTTTGTATCTCTAGTGTTGTCTTATCCCAATATAGATCTATTCCGATTTCTCCAATCGCCACTATACCTGGTTTATCAATATGATTCTTTATCTCGGCGAGAACATCCGTATAATTATCTTTTACTGAACATGGGTGTAAACCCATCATGGGGTAGCATTCATTCGGATATAAAGCAGCTAAGCTAAATACATCATCTATAGATTCTATATCTATATTAGGCAAGAAAAATCTTTTGACTCTCTGCTCATGTGCACGATGCATTAATGCTGATATATCAGCTCTTAACTCTGAAAGATATATATGTGTATGCGTATCTGTAAGTACCATAAAAAAAAATTGAGTAAATGCTTTCGCAATTTACTCAATTGTATAAAGATTATAGAATTCTATTATTT
>JACCDK010632401.1_pt1 | contig 30321 bp, 24 predicted proteins | sample 7445871 | NCBI WGS metagenome assembly JACCDK01 (sample SAMN15323436, study PRJNA562643) | freshwater metagenome | isolation source: river surface water | place: USA:Blue River Watershed | collected 2017-08-15 | reverse complement strand
TTCGGTCGAGAGGTATTCGAAACGTGGTTGCTCAGCCGTCGGCAGGTCGCTCGCCACGCGCACCGTCAGGATCGGGGTGCGCTTGTGCGCCTCCTCGGCGGTGTAGAACCCCAGCGCCCCCGATCCGCGCGGCAGCGAGGAGAGGTGCTCCATCCCCTCGATCACCCGCCCGACCAGTGCGATATTGCGATCGAGATGGCGCGGCGCATGGCCGATCACGGTGTAGAGCTCCGCGCCGGAGCCGGTATCGGGTGAGTAGTTGCGACCGACGCCGACCATGCCGTAGCAGTGGGTGGGCCATGCAATGTCCGGCCCCGTTGGCACTGCGCGTTTAGCCATCGTGCCCTCGATGGCGAGGCCGACGGGAAAGCCTCCCGCGAAGCCCGCCATCGAGGTGTAGGGATCCGCGAAGCGCGAGGGTACGGTGCCAGCCCTGACGCTCCGGAAAGGGGTGATGGCCTCGTCAAAGGGAAACTTTCCTGCCTCGGTCCAAACCGAGGGCACGGTTTCGCGTGAGGCGCGCGTGATATACTCCGCCTCCCCCATCACCTTCAGCCCCTCGGGCAGCGGCTTCGGCTTCCCCTTCGCCTCGGGGTTGTCGTAATTGAGGTCGCCCCACTGGGTGACGTAATTGTCCTGCACCCGGTTGACCGAGATGCCGTCATACCACCCGGCGCGCGCGAAGAGGCGGATGTTGTGCACCCAGCCTTGCGAGAAGGGCGCAGGGATAAGCTGGATCACCACTATGCGCGGATTGCCCTCGGCATCCGGCGCGAGGGTCATGACCAGCAGGTCCTCGGCCGGGATTTTCGCCCAGTCCGCCTTGGGCGCGGCGGCGACGATCTCGGACGGGGCGAGAGCCTTAGGCTTGGTTGTCTCTTGCGCAGCAAGCGGCAAGGTCAGGGCGAGCGCAGCCGAGGCTGCCAGAAGCAGGGTTCTCATGCCACCAATTGGTGCCACCACGCGCCTTGCGAAGCAATCCATTCGCGTCTAGTGCCCGCGCTCTTGCCCTTGAAGGCGCTCAAGCAGCGATGCGGTAGAGCCCAAGGACACGACGGAGCAGTGGCCGAGTGGTCGAAGGCGCACGCCTGGAAAGTGTGTATACGGCAAAACCGTATCGAGGGTTCGAATCCCTCCTGCTCCGCCACCCTTTCCTCACGATCTGATGTCCGCGCGCTGCCGCGGCGGGGCGCTGACGGGGGCGGCAAGGTGACCGCTTCCGCGCGTCTGATAGCCTTCCCCGCACAAGCCCCGCCTCGACTGACGCGGGGGTGCGGTCTTCCTGCCTCTGCCCATTCCCTGACGACCCCCGCAATTATTGACAGCAAAGCTGCAAATACTATCTTTCGCCGGGGGGGTAGTGTCGCCTCCGGGGACCGGTAGCGTGAGCCAGCCAGACATGAGGCACATCGTTGCGGGCACCCCTGCTGCCCCGGATGGCCGCCGCGCCCGCAGCCAGTCGAGCCGCGCGAAGATCGTCAAGGCCATGCTCGATCTGGTCGGTGGCGGCGAGATGTCCCCGAGCGCTTCGCAGGTCGCGGATCTTGCCGGTGTCGGTCTCAGGTCGGTCTATCGCCACTTCTCCGAGATCGACGAACTCTACCGCGAGATGACCGAGGCGGTCGAATTGCAGGTGCTGCCGATCCTCATGCGCCCGCCCCAGGGTGCGACCTGGCAGCAGCGGCTGTTCGACATCGCTGCGCGCCGTGCTCTGATCTTCGAGACGATCATGCCCTATCGCATCTCGGCCAATGCCCGCCGGTTCGATTCGGCCTATCTGATGGAGGACTACCGCAGGATGCTCCGGCTCGAGACCGAGGCGCTTGCGGCCCATCTGCCCGAAGAGGTGCGGGAGGATGTCGCGGGTGCCCGCGGTCTCAATGTGATCCTCTCCTTCAGCACATGGCGGCTGCTGCGCCATGACCAGAACCTGTCCCCCGAGGAGGCCCGGGCGGTGGTCGAGCGGATGCTTGGCGACGCGCTGGCGTGCTGGCCCGAGGAATAGGGATGGGTCGGCACGGGCCCGCGCTTGTGATCCTGTGCGCTGCGGTGGCGGCCTGCGGCGATGCGGCGCCGCCGCAGGATGGCGCGACGGGCGTGTGTGCCGGACGTGATGGCGACGCGATGGTGTGGGTGCCCGGCGGCACATTCACCATGGGCGAGGAACCCCGCTACCCCGAGGAAGGCCCGCCGCGCGAGGTCACCGTCGCGGGCTTCTGGATGGATGCCCACGAAGTCACCAACGACCAGTTCGCCGCCTTCGTCGCGGCGACCGGATATGTCACTATGGCCGAACGCGCCCCGCCGGCGCTGCCGGGGGCTCCACCCGCGATGCTGGAACCGGGATCGGCGGTGTTCCGCGTGCCGACCCGCGAGGACCGCTCGTGGTGGCGCTGGGCTCCCGGCGCGCAGTGGCGCGACCCGGCAGGGGATGGCGCGGGGATCGCCGGGCAAGGGCGTGCCCCGGTGGTGCAGGTCGCCTACGAGGACGCGGCTGCCTATGCTGCCTGGGCGGGCAAGGCGCTGCCCGACGAAGCCCAGTGGGAATATGCCGCGCGGGCAGGCGCGCAGGCTCTGCCCGAGCCGGTGGACGACGAAGGCAAGCCCCGGGCGAATTACTATCAGGGCGCATTCCCGGCACGCGATCTCGGCACCGACGGCTTCACGGGTCGCGCCCCGGTCGGCTGCTTTGCCGCCAATGTCTTCGGGCTTCACGACATGATCGGCAATGTGTGGGAGTGGACGACCACCTCCGGCGGGCGGGCCGACGCCAGCGAGCCGGTGGGGGTGATCAAGGGCGGCTCGTTCCTGTGCGCTGCCAATTACTGCGCGCGCTACCGCCCGGCCGCGCGCCAGTTCCAGGAACGCACGCTTGGCACCGACCACATCGGCTTCCGGCTGATCGACACCCGTCGCCCGCCGCCACCGGCACGTTGACAGGGCGGGCATTGACGGGCGCGGCCTATAATGACATTCCTGATGCCAATATATCAGGAGAGGAAGAGAAGCCGTGAAGGTGCTGCGCACACCGGAAGAGGCCTTTGCAGGCGTGTCGGGGTTTCCTTTCGCCCCCCGTTACCTCGAGGTGCACGACCGGGCGAGCGGCACGCCCTTGCGCGTTCACTACATCGATGAAGGCCCGCGCGATGCGCCGGTCGTGCTGATGATGCATGGCGAGCCGACCTGGTGCTATCTCTACCGCCATATGATCGGCCCCGTGGTGGAGGCGGGATATCGCGTCGTCGCACCCGATCTCATCGGCTTTGGCAGATCCGACAAGCCCGCTGCCAAAAGCGACTATTCCTATGCCCGTCATGTCGACTGGATGCGGGAGTGGCTCGAGGCGCTCGACCTATCGGACATCACGCTGGCCTGTCAGGACTGGGGCTCGCTGATCGGGCTGCGGCTGGTGGCGGCCTGTCCCGACCGGTTCCGCGCCGTGGCGCTGTCGAACGGGGGCCTGCCCGAAGGCGGCCCCGCGCCCCGCGCCTTCGCGATCTGGCGCGCCTTCTCGAAATGGAGCCCGCTGTTCCCGATTGGCAGGATCATCGCCAAGGGCACCAGGCGCGCGCTCTCGGCCGACGAGATCGCCGCCTATGACGCGCCTTTCCCCGACGCCCGCTACAAGGCCGGCGCCCGGATCTTCCCGAGCTTCGTGCCCTTCGAGGGCAATCCGGCGGTCGCCGACCAGAAGGAGGCATGGACAGTGCTCGACCAGTGGCACAAGCCCTTCCTTTGCGCCTTTTCCGATGGCGATCCCATCACCCGCGGCGGCGAGACCCGCTTCATCGGCCGCGTGCCCGGGACCGCGGGTCAGCCGCACCGCACGCTCGCGGGCGGGCATTTCATCCAGGAGGACGATCCGCAAGGCTTCGTCGCCGCCATTCTCGACGCGCTGCGCAAGGGAGAGCCGCAATGATCGTCACCAACGCCCACCACCCGAGGCCCGAACAGGCGATGGGCTTCTTTGCCGCCGATGACGGCGAGCCCATGTGCATGGTCAATCTCCTCAAGTTCCGCGACAAGGCTGCCTATGCCGACGGGTCCGAGCCGGAGCTTTCGGGACGCGAGGCCTATGCGCGCTATGCGGCGGGCGTGCACGCCTGCCTTGCGGCGGTCGGCGGCAAGGTGCGCTTCAGCGGCGCGGTGACCGGACTGCTGCTGGGCGAAGTCGAGGAGCTGTGGGACATGGTGGCGATTGCCGAATATCCCTCGCGCAAGGCCATGCTGGCGATGGTGCAGTCGCCCGAGTATCAGGCGATCACCAGGCACCGCGACGCCGGGCTCGAAGGGCAGCTCAACATCTGCACGAAAGCCGGGGCGGGCGCGTGACGCGCTGGCTGAAGGGGCTGCTCGGCGCCGCTGCCGGGGCGGCGGTGCTGGCGGCAGGAGCCTATCAGTTCCGCACCGATCTCGCGCTTGCGCTGGTGCGCTGGCAGACCGCGCAGGAGGTCGCGCCCAACCGTCCGGTGCCCTGGCAGCAGGGGCCGCAGCAGGCCGCGCTTGCCCCGGCCGAACGGCCGCCCAACATCGTCTTCATCCTGTTCGACGATCTTGGCATGAACGACCTGTCGACCTTTGGCGGCGGGGTCGCGGGCGGCAGGATCAAGACTCCCGCCATCGACCGGCTCGCCGCCGAGGGCGCGATCTTCACCCAGGCCTATGCCGGCAATGCGACCTGCTCCCCCAGCCGCGCCCAGCTCATGACCGGGCGCTATGCCACACGCACCGGGTTCGAATTCACCCCGACGCCCTCCGGCTTCCCCCGGATCGTGCCGCTGGTGTGGAACGACATCCAGCCCGATCGCCCGCCGGTCATCACCCACCCCGATGCCGCCGCCGCCGCTCCGCCCTTCGAGGATCAGGGCCTTCCGCCCGAAGAGGTGACGATCGCAGAAGTGCTCAAGGCGCGCGGCTATCACACGGTCCACATCGGCAAGTGGCATCTCGGCAATGCGCCGCGCTTCCTGCCCAAGGCCCAGGGCTTCGACGAGAGCCTCAACATGGACGGGCTGCTGCACATGGCGGCCGATGACCCCGGTGTCGTCAACGCCCCCATCGACTTCGACCCGATCGACCGTTTCCTGTGGGCCTCGTCCCATTTCGCCACCAGCTACAATGGCGGCGAGAAATTCGCGCCCGGCGGCTATCTGGCCGATTACTGGACCGACCAGAGCCTCAAGGTGATCGAGGCGAACCGCAATCGCCCCTTCTTCCTCTACCTTGCCCATTGGGGCGTACATTCGCCCTTGCAGGCGACGCGCGCCGATTATGACGCGGTGGGCGATATCGGCCCGCACCAGCTGCGCGTCTATGCCGCGATGCTGCGCGCGCTCGACCGCTCGGTCGCGCGGATCATGGCCAAGCTCGAGGCCGAGGGGCTGGCGGACAACACGCTGGTGGTGATTTCCTCGGACAATGGCGCGCCGGGCTATATCGGGCTCGACAATCTCAATGCGCCCTTTCGCGGGGGCAAGGGGAGCTTCTTCGAAGGCGGCATCCGCGTGCCGATGTTCGCGCGCTGGCCGGCGCGGATCCCTGCGGGGGCGCAGATCGCGCTGCCGGTGGCACAGGTCGATCTCATGCCGACCTTCGCGGCCGCCGCCGCCGCGCCGCTGCCGCAGGGCGTGGCGATCGACGGGCGCAGCCTCATCCCTGCGCTGACCGGCAAGGGCGCCGCGCTCGACCCGCAGGCCCCGCTGTTCTGGAGCAGCGGCTATTACAAGGCGGTGCGCGCGGGCGACTGGAAGCTGCAGGTCAACGGCAAGCAGGGCAAGACGTGGCTCCACAACCTCGCCGCCGATCCGACCGAGACAACCAATCTCGCCGCCAGAGAGCCCGCCAAGCGCCGCGAGCTCGAGGCGCTGCTGGCCGCTCACGAACGCGGCCGTAAGCCGCCGCTCTACGCCAGCACCTTCGATACGCCTGTCTCGATCGACAAGACCCTGGCCCAGCCCTACCGCGAGGGAGACGAGTTCATCTACTGGCCCAATTGACGCGCCCACACCTTGCGGGGCAGAGGCGCAGGCGGCTGCGCGTGCTGCGCTGCCGCTGAGGTGGAAGGACGCGGGCAGTGACGGCAAGGGCTCAAGAGGCGCGGGCGCAGGTGACCGGTGATGCGCTGCGCGCCGAGCAGGTTGCGCTCCTCACCCGCATCGAGGAGCGCCTGCGCTGGCTGTCCTCGTGGACGGTCCACAATGCCAACAACCTGCGCGAAAAGCGTGACGGGCTGAAGGTCGGCGGGCATCAGGCGTCGTGCGCCTCGATGACGGCGATCATGACCGCGCTCTATTTCCACGCGCTGGGGCCGAAGGACAAGGTGGCGGTCAAGCCCCATGCCGGGCCGGTGCTGCACGCGATCCACTATCTGCTGGACGAGCAGACGCGCGAGAAGCTCCAGGCTTTCCGGGGGCTGGGCGGGGTGCAGTCCTACCCCAGCCGGACCAAGGACACGATCCCGGTCGATTTCTCCACCGGTTCGGTCGGCCTCGGCGTCGCGGTGACGGCGTTCAGCAGCCTGGTGCAGGACTACCTCGTCGCCCACGGCCAGCTTGCCGAGGGCGACACGGGCCGGATGATCGCGCTGATGGGGGATGCCGAACTCGACGAGGGCAATATCTACGAATGCCTGATCGAAGGCTACAAGCATGATCTCAGGAACTGCTGGTGGATCGTCGATTACAACCGCCAATCTTTGGATGCGACCACCGCCGACCGGATGTTCCGCCGCTTCGACGACATCTTCGAGACCTGCGGCTGGCGGGTGGTGACGTTGAAGCATGGGCGTTTGCAGCGCGAGGCCTTCCAGCGCCCGGGCGGCAAGGCGCTCGAGGACTGGATCGCAAACTGCCCCAATGCCGATTTCGCGGTGCTGACCTATCTCGGCGGCGCGGCGTGGCGCGAGCGGCTGGAACGCGATCTGGCAGGCGTGCCGGGGGTTTCCGAGCTGCTGGCGGCGCATGACAATGCCGCGCTTGCCCGGCTGATGACCAACCTCGGCGGGCATTGCATCGAGACCCTGCTCGACGCCTTCGACGCGGCGACGGGCGACCAGCCGACGCTGTTCATCGCCTACACCGTCAAGGGCTATGGCCTGCCGCTGGCGGGGCACAAGGACAACCATTCGGGCATGATGAACACGGCGCAGATCGAAGGCTTGCGCGCCGAGCTCGGGATTGCGCCGGGCGAGGAGTGGGACAAGTGGGCCGGGCTGGGCGACAATCTCGCCGCGCGGCTGGAGGCGCTGGTCAAGGACAGCCCGATTGCGCGCAAGACCGCCGAACACCGCGCGCCCGCTGTTCCCGTGCCCGCGCGCCTGCCCGTGCCGGAAGGCGCGGTGCAATCGACGCAGGCGGCCTTCGGGCGCATCCTGTTCGATCTCGCCAAGTCGGACGCGGCGCTCGCCGACCGGATCGTCACCTCCGCGCCCGACGTGACCCAGACGACCAATCTTGGCGCCTTCGTCAACCAGCGCGGGCTGTTCCGGCGGCAGGAGCTGGCCGACGTGTTCCAGAAGGCGAAGATCCCGAGCGCGCAGAAATGGAGCGCGCACAGGGCAGGCCAGCATATCGAGCTGGGGATTGCCGAGCACAATTTCTTCCTCCTGCTTGCCTCACTGGGCCTCGCCGCGCCGCATTTCGGCACGCGGCTGCTGCCGGTGGGCACGGTCTATGATCCCTTCATTGCCCGCGGTCTGGATGCCCTGAACTACGGCTGCTACCAGGACGCGCGCTTCCTGCTGGTGGGCACGCCTTCGGGCATCACGCTGGCGGGCGAGGGCGGGGCGCATCAATCGATCAACACGCCGCTGATCGGGATGGGCCAGCCGGGCCTCGAAAGCTTCGATCCGGCCTTTGCCGACGAGGTCGCCCTGCTGATGGCATGGGCCTTCGGGCATATGCAGGCGGAGGACGGCAGCTCGGTTTACCTGCGGCTCACCACCCGCCAGATCGAACAGCAACTGCGCAGCGATGAAGCGTGGGAGGCAGGCGCGATCGCCGGGGCCTATTGGCTGCGCGAGCCTGCGCCGGGTGCCGGGGCCGCGATTGCCTATAGCGGTGCGGTCGCGCCCGAGGCGCTGGCTGCGTGGGAGCAATTGCGCGGCGACATCCCCGGCCTCGGCCTGCTCGCCGTGACCTCGCCCGACCGCCTGCACCGCGACTGGTCGGCCGCACGCGCCGCGCGCTGGAGCGGGGGCGTGCGCCGGGAGAGCCATGTCGAGCGCCTGCTCGGCCAGCTTGCACCGGGCGCAGGCCTTGTCACCGTGCTCGACGGGTCGCCTGCCGCCCTGTCATGGCTCGGCGGGGTGAGGGGCCAGCGGGTCAGCCCGCTCGGCACCGACCGCTTCGGCCAGACCGGCGACCTGCCCGATCTCTACCGCACCTACCGCCTCGATGCCGAGGCGATCATCGACGCCATGGCCGAGCTGTTCCTCGGCTGATGTGCCCGGGCCCGCCTATCTGGCAGGCCCGGTCACCGCCACGAGGTTGTCGTCGGAATCGCGGTCGATGGTGAAGTTGTAGGGATCGACCCCGGCAAACTTCGGCTCCCTTGCCGTGACCACCTCGATCACCTGCTTGCCGGAGCGGACCGGATAGCGCTGCATCGCAAGCACGTCGGCGCGGTTGAAGGCACCGCCTTCGGGACGGGCGGTGAAGACCCCGACCTCGATGCTCTCCGCAAGGCGCGCGGGCTGTTCGGTGCCCTTGCTGTCCGCGTAGAACTTGCCCGCCTCGATGGTGATGCGGGTGCGCCAGCGGCCATCGGCGAGCCTGGTCGTGACCGCCTCCTTGGTCTTGAGATCGTAGATGGTGATCTTCTCGAACAGGTCGGTGATCAGCGCCTGCTGTTCGGGCGTCGTGGCCTCCTTGCGCAGCGCGGCGACGAGATCGAGGCTGCGCGGGTAAGGGGCGCCCTTGAAGCGGTGCGCGGCCACCAGCCGTGAAAGCGCGCGGTTCACCGCATCCTCGCCCAGCCGCTGCTGGAGCAGATACATCGCAAGACTGCCCTTGTTGTAGTGGATGTGCTGCTGGTTCTCGACCCGCAGCAGCGGCTGTTCGCCCAGCACATCCCCCTTGCGGCCCGCAAGGTAGCGGTCGAGCTCGAACTTGAGGAAGCGGCGAATCTTGTCCTCGCCGTAGAGCTGCTTCATCACCATCAGCGCGCTGTACTGGGACAGCGTCTCCGACAGCAGCGTCGAGCCCTGCATGTCCGCGCCGATCAGCTGGTGCGCCCAGTACTGGTGCGCGACCTCGTGAGCGGTGACATAGGTGACGTAGTCGATGCTCTCCGGATCGCGCACGTCGGCGGCAAAGCCGATGCTTTCCGAATAGGGCATGGTCCCGGCAAAGGCCTGGGCGAAGCTGTCGTAACCCGGGAACTCGATGATCCGCGCATAGCCGAACTGGTAGGGCCCGAAAGCGCGCTGGTAATAGGCCAGCGAGGTCTTCATCGACTTCAGCATCGCGGGCACGTTCCACGCGTGACGCGGATCGTGATAGACGCTCAAGGTGATCGGCCCGGCCTGCTCCTCGGCGACGGCATAGCGCGCCGATTGCACCGAGAAGAAGTTGAGGATCGGCGCAGGGCTCTGGAACACCGCGACGCGGCGTCCCCCCTTGACCTCGTCCGACAGCTTGTTGCCCGGTGCAATCGGCACCTGATCGGCATCGGTGCTGATGGTGATGCGCGAATTGACCCAGTCGGCGCGGACGTAGTTCTCGGCTTGCGCGGCCGTGTCCTCAAGCGTCGCCATCCGCAGCTCTGCAGGCAGCCCCTGGCGGCGCCGCTGGGCGCGGTCCTGAAGCAGGCCGCGGCGGTCCATGCCGATGGTCGGGGCAAAAACCCCGTTGTTCACGAAGGTGCCGTTGTCGACGATATCGGTCGCAGCGCTGCCGTTGGCAAAGCCGCGCCGCCACACCTGCGAGCGGAAGTCCAGCCGCGTCGTCGCGCCCGGCGCCAGCGGGGCGGCGAAGCGGTAGATGCGGTAGCCGTGGCGCGTGTCGTGGCTGGCGAGCCTGGCCCCGGCGATCTCGAGCCGTGCAAAGCGGACCTCGGCATTGCCCTGCCGCACGTGCAGCTCGGTGATCGGCACCCCGCTGTCGTTGCGCAGGTCATAGTGACCCGTGACCTCGAGCCGGCGCTCTTTCGGGTAGACCGCGACGTCGAAGACGACATCGGTGACCACCGGCCGCGGAAGGGTTTCGTATTTGAGATATTTGCGCTCGTACTCGGCCAGGCGCGCCTCGCTCTCGTCCGATGTCTCGTAGGTGTTGAGCACCTTGATGTTGTGGTTGATGACGAGGCCAGTGCCCACCATCCCGCCGATTGCGGCGAGAGCGATGCCTGCCGAGGGCAGGGTGACGCGGCCACGGATGCCCTTGAGGCGCGGCAGGACGGCGACCACGGTGCCGCGCGGCCAGGCCCAGTGCGCAAACACCAGCAGCAGCACCCCGAAGCACGCCCAGTAGGCGCGCGCGATCAACCCGCCGACCCAGAAGCCGCCAGTGCCGTTCATGTCACTCAAAGGCTCGCCCGGCCCGGCGCCGAACATGTAGAGCATGTTCTGGTAGCCAAGGTTCTGGAGGAAGATGCGGCTCAGGAACCACACGAGGATGATCCCCCAGCCGACATATTTGTTGGGGCTGAGGACCTGGAAGAACACCGAGAGGATCGCGATCAGCAGCAGGTCCACGCTCTGGGGCCAGACGAAGGCCGAAAGGTAGAGGCCGATATCGACCCCGCCCGCGCCCTTGGCGAGCTGGTAGATCATGCCGGTCAGGGCGCCTGCCAGCGACATGACGATCAGCACGGCAAAGATCGCGATGATCTTGGGCACGAACACCGCCCAGCCCGGGGCCGGGGTCGCATCGAGGATTTCATTGATCTTCACGTCGCGCTCGCGCCAGACCAGCTCGCCGCCGTAGAACACGGCGATGATCAGGCTGAACAGCGTGATGCTGCCGATCACGGTGGTGATGATGCCGGCGGTGAGCGGATAGGAGCCGGTGCCGTAGACCGTCTCCGCGCTCACGAGGTTGAGTATGATGAAGGACACCGCAATCAGCAAGAGGACGATCAGGCCCGGGCTCTTGAGCACCTGCAACACCTCGGTCTTGAGGCGCATCCGGAAGGCGGCGAGGCCGTGGCCGAGGCCGAAGCTGCGGTGCACGGGCGCGGTGAGGGCACGCGGCGGCACGCTTTCGGCCTTGGCGGCACGCGCGGCCTGCCGGGCCAGACGCCGCAGCCGCCAGCGCGAGGGCGCACGTTCGGTCATGCTGAAGCGGGCAACGGCCACGCCCAGGAACAGCGCGGCAAGGCCGAGCGTGAAGATCCGGTTGAACAGGAGGTTGCCCTCGAGCGGGATCAGCCGGGAATTCATTTCCGCCGCCGTCCAGTAGCGCGTCGCCTCGCTGATCGCGGCGGTGCCGAGCGGTTCGTAGCGGGCGATGAGGGGCAGGTTGGCGGGGTCGGCCGAGGCGAGCACATTGACCGCCAGATAGGCCATCACCAGCACCAGCACGCCGATATAGCTCGCCAGCATCGAGCGGGTGAGCGTCGCAAGGCTGAACAGCAGCGCCGAGGACAGGATCAGGTTGGGGATGGCGATGATCAGGAACGGCCAGGCATAGGTGGCAAAGCCGCCGGGGCCTACCGTCTCGGGATCGACCCAGGGCATCGCCGCGCCCACCGCGATGCCCAGCGGCACCGCGATGTAGCCGAGCGTCGCAATGGCGAGCCCGCCGAGGAAGCGCCCGGCGAGGAACTGGGTGCGGCCCACCGGCGTGGCACGGATCATCGGCCCGAACTTGGTCACGTCATCGCGCACCACCGCATTGGCCACGAAGGCGGTGATGACGAAGAGGTAGAAGGTGGCGAAGATCGCGCTGGCGATGGTGAGCGTGTAGGGCGAGTTCTCGTGCACCGCTCCGGGCGCGCCGAAGCTCACGTTCTCCGATGCGGCAAGGCCGAAGCCCAGAAGGAAGAAGATCGCCACCGAAACCCAGAACACCGGGTTCCTGAGCTGGTAGCGGATTTCGAAGGCGGCAAGGCTGGCGGTCAGCATGATGGCAGCCCTCTCTTACGCCGCTTGCGCGGGCGCGCGGCGGGTTTCGGCGAGGGTTGCGAAATAGACGTCCTCGAGCCCGCCGCTGACCGGCGCGAAGCCTTCGGGCTGGCTGTCGGCGAGCACATGGACGACGATCTCGCCCGCGAAAAAGCGGTGCGAGATGACCTCGTGGGCCGCCTGCATCTCGCCCAGCTGGGTGTGCGGCACGGTCTTCTGCCAGACGCGGCCCTTGGTCGAGGCGATCAGATCATGCGGTGCGCCTTCGAGGCGCAGCTTGCCCCCTGCCAGCACCGCCATGCGCGGGCACAGGTCGGCGACGTCATCGACGATGTGGGTCGACAGGATCACCACCACGTTCTCGCCGATGCCCGCCAGCAGGTTCAGGAAGCGGTTGCGTTCTTCCGGGTCGAGCCCGGCGGTGGGCTCGTCGACGATAATCAGCGCGGGCTCGCCGATCAGGGCCTGGGCGATGCCGAAGCGCTGGCGCATCCCGCCCGAAAAGCCCGCGATCGCCTTGCCGCGCACGCTCCACAGGTTGGTCTGGTTCAGGAGGTGTTCGACCATCGCCTTGCGCTCGGAGGCGTTGTTGACGCCCTTGAGCACGGCCATGTGATCGAGCATCTGGTAGGCCGAGACGCGCGGATAGACGCCGAAATCCTGCGGCAGGTAGCCGAGCGTACGGCGCAGGCGATCCGGTTCGGCCAGAATGTCGATGTCGCCGAAGCGGATGGTGCCCTGCGTCGGTGCCTGCAAGGTGGCGATGGTGCGCATCAGCGTCGATTTGCCCGCGCCGTTGGGGCCGAGCAGCCCGAACATGCCCTTGGGGATCGACAGGTTCACATTGTCGAGCGCATGGGTGCCATTGGGATAGACGTGACTGACGCCGGAAAGTTCAAGCATGACGGGCCCCTGATTGCCTTGGTCCTATCTTGCTAGCCTAGCGTGCTTTTTGGCGCGCGGCCAATCGCCTCGGCAGATTGTTTACCGACCTTTGTCGAGCCTGCCCGTCGTTCGTCGGCTGGAAAGGTCAGTCGAGCGTTACCCTCTCACGGCTGAAGCCCAGCTTCGTGGTCAGCAGCGGCCCGTCCTGCTTGATCTAAGGCCCGAGCGGATGGCCGGCGGTGTAGACCAGCCAGTATTCGTCCCCGCACCGGGCCATTTCCGGCGCCCAGTAATCGCCCACGGTGCGGCCGTGCGCGGTCCATTCGGGCGCCTCGCCCTCGGGGAAGACGAAGCCCTTGTGGGTCCAGGTCTCCAGATCGTCGGAATGGAGGATCGGGAAGGCATCGAGCGCGTCGTTGGAGGTGGGCGCGGGTGCCGAAATCGCGCGCCAGCTCGCCGAAGAACATCGCGTAGTGGTTGTGCTGGCCGGTGGGCAGGCGATAGGTCTTCTCGACACCGCCGAGGCGCAGGGTGAAGCGCGCTGCGATGCCCTCGGCCTCGGACTCAACCTCGAAGGTCTCGACCGGTTCGCGCGGGCTTATGCGACGAACCGAGCGGGATCGCGGGCAGCGCCCGGGACGAGGCGATGCACGTCCCGGGCGGCGATGCCGTTTTAGCTGAATGAGAAAAAGTTAGCTAACCGCTTGCGCGTCGGCGAGCAGGGCGAAGACGCTGTCGATGAGGGCGGTCATCGCCGCGCGGGCCGCTTCGGGATCGCGCGCCTCGATCGCGGCGAGCACCGCGCGATGCTCCTCCAGGCTCGAGGCACCCTTGACGCGATTGGTGAAGCGGATCGACGTCTTGAGGGCGATCGACACCATGGCGCCGAGCTGGGCGTAGAAGGGGTTGTTGCTGGCCTCGAGAATGGCGATGTGGAAGGCCGTGTCGGCCTCCAGCGGTTCGTCCCGGCCGGTCTCGGCATCGAGCATCCGCTGATAGGCGGCCTTGACTCTGGCGATGCCCTCGGGGGTGGCGGACTGCGCGGCAAGCGCGGCGGCCATCGGCTCGATCGCGTGCCGCAGCTCATTGAAATAGCGCAAAAGTTCGAGCGAGAAATTGCGCTCCATCATCCAGCGCAGCACATCGGGATCGAACAGGTTCCAGGCCCGCGAAGGCTGGACGGTGGTGCCCTTGCGCGGGCGCGCTGCGAGCAGCCCCTTGGCGGTGAGCATCTTGACCGCCTCGCGGGTCACCGAACGACTGACGGCATATTGCTTGGCGAGATCGGCCTCTGTGGGGAAAGGATTGCTGTCAAATCGGCCCGCGACAATCGATTTTCCCACCGCTTCCAGCAAGGCGTAGGTGAGGTTCCGGCCGCCCCCGGCAGCTTCTATCGTCAACATTCTCGGTCTGCCCCCTAGTATCTTTTGTTAAGTCGATTGCAGATATGTCTGTTAGTTGCAATCGATTACAACAAGATTAAGTTTTATCCGCAAAAACGAATATATATGTACCGGTGAAAGGTTTCCGTAAGGAATGGGCGAGCCTGCGGAGAATCACCTGTCAGGCTACGGGGAGGCCCGGAGCCGGATCGCGCCGGGCGACATCGGCAAGGATCCGTAGCGGCGCACAATCGGCGGCGATCCCCCGGGCACGCACCAGTTCGCCGAACCGGGCGTGGAGCGCCGAGCGCCGCATATTCGGCACAAGGCCCGAGCGGCTGCTCCGCCCCGTCCTCGCGCCATGCGATCGCAAGGCGTGTGACCTGCTCCCCCGCCAGCAGCCTTGCGGCCGGCGCGACCGCCGGGGCGTGCCAGCCAACCGCTCGTGTCGCAGGCCTTTGATGGGCCGACCACGATCCAGGCGAAGGCCGCCCGCGAAAAAGCGCGGCAAGGGGGCAGGCCGCAAGATGCATCGGCGCTTGCCGGGCAGCGGGCATCCTCTAGAGGATCGGCCGATGACCCAGCCCCCTGCCCCCGATCTCGCCCCCGGCGCGCATCGCCGGCTGTTCGGCCACCTGCCCGATGGCCGCGCGGTGGCGGCCGTGACGCTGGTCAATGCGCGGGGAATGAGCGCCACGATCCTCGCCTACGGGGCGACGCTGCAATCGCTGGTCGTGCCGGACCGCGAGGGTGCCCTGGCCGATGTCACGCTCGGCCATGCCGGGCTGGGCGGATACCTTGCCAATGCGGCCTTCTTCGGATCGAGCGTGGGCCGCGTCGCCAACCGCATCGCGGGCGGGCGCTTCGTGCTTGACGGCGCGGAATACCGCGTGCCCTGCAACAATGGTGCCCATGCGCTGCATGGCGGGCCGCAAGGCTTCGACAGGATGCTGTGGGAGGTGGCCGAGATCGCCGCCGCGCCCCTGCCGCGCGTCGTCATGACCCATGTCAGCCCCGACGGGGATCAGGGCTTTCCCGGAGAGCTGCGCGTCACCGCGAGCTATGGTCTGGGCGATGATGGCACGCTGGCCATTGACTACACGGCCACGACCGACGCGCCCACGATCGTCAACCTGACCAACCACGCCTATTGGAACCTTGCGGGCGAGGGCGCGGCAAGCGGCGCGATGGATCACGAGCTGATGATCCCGGCCGAAACCTTCCTGCCGACCGACGCCGGCGCGATTCCCACCGGCGCATTCGCCCCCGTCTCCGGCACGCCGTTCGATTTCCGCAGGCCCCGCGTGATCGGCGCGCGGGTGGATGACACCGCCCATCCGCAGATCGCCATCGGCAGGGGCTATGACCACAACTGGGTGGTGGCGCGCGGGCGCAGCGCGGCCCCGCGCCTCGTCGCACGGCTCGTCCACCCGGCCTCGGGCCGCAGCCTCGCGGTCCATTCGACCGAGCCCGGGGTGCAGTTCTATTCGGGCAATTTTCTGGATGGCACCGCCACGGGCAAGACCGGCAAGCCCTACCGGCGGGGCGACGGGGTCGCGCTCGAGCCGCAGATGTTCCCCGACACACCCAACCGCCCGGCATTCGGCGCGATCCGTCTCGCGCCGGGAGAGACCTATCGTCACGCGATCCGGTTCATTTTCGGCGTGGCGGATTAGGGCATCCGGGCGCCGCCCGCCCCTGCGGTTCAGGCTGCAGCCGGGCTTTCCACCGCATCGCAGGCCGCCAGATAGCTGCGCTCGAGCTGCTCCATCTGCGCGTGCCGCCACTGGGTGCGGCTGTCATCGACCTGAAGGTCATTGGCTTGCTCGGGTCGCTGCCCGGCCTTCGCTGAAGGCCTGGTGCGGGGCGCGGGCGCGGGTTTGAAGAGATTGCGGATCGTCATGCCGAAGGTCCTTTTCATCGGGGCTCTCGCTGGCCCCTCCCTCATTGGACACCGACACCGGCACACCCGCAGGGGGGCTTGCCCTATCCTGCATTGCCCTTGGCCGGTTTCGGCGCGCGGCCAGCCCGTCCTACCCGATGCTGACCCCGAACAGGCGGCCCACCGCAGCCGTGCTCGCCATGGCAAAGGCGCCCCAGCCGACCACGCGCAGGGTCGCCGGCACCAGCGGCGCGGCCCCCGCTCTTGCCCCGAGCGCGCCGAGCGCGGCGAGGCACAGGATCGAGACACCCACGACGCTCGCCATGATCGCACCGGCCGGGGCGAGCCATGCGGCAAGGAGCGGCACCGCGGCCGCTGTGCTGAAGGTCGCGCCCGAGGCCAGCGCGGCCTGGAGCGGCCTCGCCGCGAGGTGTTCGGCAAGGCCGAGCTCGTCCCTGACATGGGCCTCGAGCGCGTCATGCGCGGAAAGCTCGCGCGCGACCGCTGCCGCCGTCGCTTCGGACAGCCCGCGCGCGCGGTAGATGGCAGCGAGTTCCGCCTCCTCGTCGGCGGGCGTGGCGGCCAGCGCCTCGGCCTCGCGGGCGATGTCGGCGCGCTCGCTGTCGGCCTGCGAGGAGACCGAGATATACTCCCCCGCCGCCATCGACATCGCGCCCGCGATCAGGGCGGCCGATCCGGCGATCAGCACGGGGCCGGCCTCGGGGGTTGCGGCGGCGACGCCGATGATCAGCGAGGCGACCGAGATGATCCCGTCATTGGCCCCCAGCACCGCCGCGCGCAGCCAGCCGGTGCGGTGGACATAGTGCGGATCGTCGGGGTGGCCGGTGGGTTGGGTGGCGGGCTGGTCCATGCGCGCACTGTGCCGCTCCCGGGACGCGCAAGGCAAGGGCTCAGTGGCCCTCATGCCCCGCCTGTTCCGCCTGTCCGCTGGTCGCGGCGGCATAGCGCGCCGAGACCTTGCCCCAGTCGACCACCTGCCACCATCCGTCGAGATAGTCGCCGCGGCGGTTCTGGTGCTTGAGGTAATAGGCGTGCTCCCACACGTCATTGCCGAGCACCGGCGTGCCCCTGGCCTCGGCCACGTCCATCAGCGGGTTGTCCTGGTTGGGGGTCGAGGTGATCGCGAGCTTGCCGTCCTTGCCGATGACCAGCCACACCCAGCCCGATCCGAAGCGCGCGGTGCCGGCGGCCTTGAAGGCGGCCTTGAACTTGTCGAGGCTGCCGAACCGGGCATCGATCGCAGCGGCAAGCGCGGGCGAGATGGCGCCGACCTTGGCGGTGGGGGCCATGGTCTCCCAGAAGAAGGTGTGGTTCCAGTGTCCGCCGGCATTGTTGCGGATCGCCGGCGCCAGCGTGCCGGCGCGGGCGACAAGGCTCTCGAGGCTCGCGTCCTTCAGGGCCGGGTTTTCGGCCAGCGCCTTGTTGAGATTGTCGACATAGGCCTGGTGGTGCTTGCCGTGGTGGATGCGCATCGTCTCGGCATCGATCACCGGCTCGAGCGCGTCGGCAGCATAGGGCAGCGGGGCGAGGGTGAAGGCGGGCGGGGCCGGGGCCGGGGCGTTCTGGGCCCGGGCGATGCCCGGAAGCGCGAAGGCGGCGGCGGCAAGCAGCAGGGAAAGGGCGCGGGGTCGCATGGTCGGGTTCTCCTTGATGGCGCGGGACAGCTTACAGCACGCCCGCGCCTGGGGATACAAATGCGACATGGTGCCGGCGGGGCGGGACGAAGCGCAGGCGGGCCGAGGCAAAGGGTAGCGCGGTGCAGACCCCCTCCCTATCGGATTTGCACCCCGCCCGGTGCGGTCTAGACCCCCTCTAGACCCCCTTCATCGCGGTGTTTCACGTGAAACATCGCCCTCGCCCGCCTGCGCCGCGAGCAGGTAGTCGACGATCTGCGGCACGGCCTTTTCGTCGACCGGGGCCTTGTAGAGCGTGACCATCTTCTTGACCGTCGCCTCCCACTTCTCGCGGCTGATCTTGGGCTGCTGGAGCATGGTCGAGGGCGAATGGCAGGCGGTGCAGTTCTCGATCACGGCATCGCGTCCCGGGCCTTCGGGCAGATCGCCGGGATCATCGGGCAGGGTGATGCTGGCATCGGCGAATTCGACCCTCGGCGCCGCACCGCAGGCCGCGAGCAGAAGGGCGAGGGGCAGGAACAGCGCGGCTCTCATTGCGCCCTCAGGGTGATGCGCTCGATCACGTTGCGGGCATAGCCCGAGGGGTTCCAGACCAGCGCGTCGGGCTGTGACAGGCCTTTGGTATTGGTCGCCCTGCTGCCGATTTCGGCAAGATCGCCCGTGACGTGCGGCAGGGTGACGGACCAGCGGCGGAAGGCGTAGGGCCCATGCTCGTCCGGGCCGAGCTGGCACGCGGCCGTCCAGCCCCCACCCTCTCCGGCGCCCACCAGTTCGACCTTGGCGAGCCCCGCATCCCCGCCGAAGGCGAAGCCCTCCAGCGTCAGGGGCCTGCCCCGTGCCACCGTGTCGCCATCGGCATGGCTGGTGATGAAGGAGCGCGGCGGCATGGCCTCGATCGGGACAGTCGGGAAGTCCTTGTCCCCCGGCTTCACCGGCGCAGTCGGCCAGCGATAGGTCTCGGCAACGTAGTGGCTCTCGTCCTCGCCCGTCAGCACCTCGATGGTGGCGAGCATCTTGACCCAATAGGTCGAGAACCACCCGGGCACCACGATCCGCAAGGGGAAGCCGTGGAGGATCGGAAGGGCCTCGTCGTTCATCGCCCAGGCGACCAGCACATCCTCGCGCAGCGCGACATCGAGCGGGATCGACTTGATGAACTGCGGCGCGCCATCGGTCAGCGGCACGTCGAGCCCGGCAAAGCGGACCCGCTTCGCGCTATCCGCAAGGCCCGCCTTGGCGAGCACATCCCCGAGCCGCACCCCGGTCCACTTGGCGCAGCTCATCGCCCCGTTGCCCCACTGGGTGCCGGTCACCCGCGGTTCGGAGAGGCCGCGCCCGTTGCCCGCGCACTGGTTGACCGCGACAATCGAGACATGCTCGCCCGCAGCGGCGATCTCCTCGAGCGTGAGCGACACCGGCTTCCGGACCGCGCCGCCCACTGCGACACGGTGCTGGCCTGCCCTGACCTCGGTCGGCATCGACCAGTTCCAGCGCACGAAGTGGCGGTCATTGGGTGTGATCACCCCCTCGCGGAAGGCGTCCATGGGGGTTTCGAGCAGCGGCGGACGGATGCGCTGGACGATCATGTCCCGCTTGCCGGGGAAATCGGGCGTGGTGGGCCTGAGGCTCGGGCCGCCGGGCAGGCCGAGGTCGATCATGCCGCCGGCGAGCTTCCCCGCTGCCGGCACGGCGAGCGCTGCCGTTCCCGCTCCGGCGACCAGCGCGCGGCGGGTGAACTTGCCATCGCTCATGCCCCTGCCTCCCCGAGCCGTTCGATCAGCGCCGCGATATCGGCCACCGCCAGGCCGTGGGCGGCGATCAGATCGCCGATATCGTCGATCCGCGCCATCTCGCCATCGTCGCGCAGGATCGAGCAGATCACCGCCGCGTCGCCTGCCCCCGCGAGGCGCGCAAGGTCAATCGAGGCCTCGCAGGCCGCCGCGCGCTCGCGCACGCCGCCGGGGCGGGCGATCAGCGGGAAGACGTGGCCGGGGGAATGGATATCGGCCGAACTTGCCCCTTCGGCTATCGCCACGCGCACCGTATGCGCGCGGTCGGCTGCCGAGATGCCGGTCGAGACGCCCTCGGCCGCCTCGATCGAGCGGGCGAAGGGCCGCCCGGTCTGGCGCGCTGTGCCGGGATTGACGAGGCTGAGCCCCAGTTGCCCGGCCCGCTCGGGCGTCACCGAAAGGCAGATCAGCCCGCGCCCGTGGGTGGCCATGAAGTTGATGATGTCGGGCGTGACATGGGCAGCGGCGCACATCAGGTCGATGTCCCCGCCGCGCAAGGCATCGCCGGTGACGACCACGACCCGCCCCGCCGCGACGGCTGCGAGCGCCGCATCAAGATCGGCCCCGCTCACGCAAGGTCTCTCCCGGCGGCGAAGCTCCTGGCGCCCAGCACCACCTGCTTGCCGACCAGTTCGAGCTGCCCGCGCGCGCGTTCGTCGAGGCATTCGCCATCGGGCGAGAACATGCCGCGATAGGTGCGGATCGTCGCCCCCATCGGGGTCGGCCAGCCGCGCAGGGCATGGGTGATCGCGCGCATGGTCAGCAGCGTCGACATCGAGGCCTGATCACCGAAGGCCGTGGCGATGAGGCCGACCGCGCGGCCATCGAGGTAAGGGCGTTCATCGCGCGCAAGGTCTTCAAGGTAATCGAGCGCGTTCTTGACCACGCCCGAAATCGTGCCGTGATAGCCGGGGGCGGCGATCAGCAAGCCATCGGCGGCGCGCACCGCCTCGACCATCTCGGCCCCCATGCCGGCATTGTGGTCCGGCCCGAGATAGTGCGGCAGGGCGGTGAGGTATTCGCCGCCGAAGACCTGCACCTCGGCCCCTTCGCCCGCGGCGATGCTGGCGGCAAGGCGCAGCGCCTGCTCGGTCGAGGAGCCGGGATTGACCGTGCCGCCGAGGGCTACGATTCGGGTCATGCTGGGCGTGTCCTTTCGGTGATATAGGCGGCGAGGCGGGCGGTCTGGTCGGGCGTGAAGTGGAGGCCGAGCTTGGTGCGGCGCCATAGCACGTCCTCGGCCGTGGCGGCCCATTCCTGCGCGATCAGGTAATCGACTTCGGCGGCGGTCAATCCGTGGCCGAAATGCTCGCCCAGATCCTCGGGCCGCGCAGCATCGCCGAGAAAGGCAAAGGCGCGGGTGCCGTAAAGCTGGATCAGGCGGCGCGGCTCGCGTTCGGGGAGGAAAGGATAGCGCTCCGCCAGCGCGCGCATCTTGTCGCCTGCCGCAGCGCGCCCGAAATCGCCGCCGGGGAGCGGGGCAGAGCCGGTCCAGTCCCTGCCGGACAGCACCGGCAGGAAGGGCGCGAGCCGCTCCACCGCCTCGAGCGCGAGGTGGCGATAGGTGGTGATCTTGCCGCCGAACACCGAGAGCATGGGCGCGCGGCCATCCGCGCCGCCGTCCACCTCGAAGCGGTAGCCGCGGGTCGCTGCCTCGGGTCGCCCCGATCCGTCATCGACCAGCGGACGCACGCCCGAATAGGTCCACACCACATCATCGGGCGTGACGGGGGTGCGGAAATAGTCCGAGGCGCCCTCGCACAGATAGGCGATCTCCTCGGGGCTGGCCTGCACCGCGTCGAGCCCCGCCTTGTGATCGACATCGGTGGTGCCGATCAGGGTGAAGTCGCTTTCATAGGGGATGGCAAAGAAGATCCGCCCGTCGGGGAGCTGGAAGAAATAGGCGTAATCGTGGTCGAACAGCTTCCTCACCACGATGTGCGATCCGCGCACGAGGCGCATTTTCTGGCCCGAGCCTTTTGTGCCGGGTTCTCCCGCGCGGCCCAGCAGGTCGAGCACCCGCGGCCCGGCGGCGTTGACGACGGCGCGGGCATGAAAGGTCTCACCCCCCGCCTCAATGCGCCACATCTCCCCCTCGCGGTTGAGGGAAGTCACCTCGCAGCGCGTGCGCACTGTGGCGCCGCGATCGGCGGCATCGCGGGCGTTGAGGATGACGAGCCGGGCATCGTCCACCCAGCCATCGGAATAGGCAAAGGCGCGGGTATAGGCAGGCTTGAGGGGCGCGCCTGCGGGGTGCTTCGTCAGGTCCACGCCCTCGGCCGCAGGCAGGTGCTTGCGGCCGCCGATATGGTCATAGAGGAACAGCCCGAGCCTGAGCAGCCAGCGCGGGCGCAGGCCGGGGCGGTGGGGGAGGATGAAGCGCAGCGGCCAGATGATGTGCGGCGCGATGCCCCACAGCACCTCGCGCTCGGACAGGGCCTCGCGCACGAGGGCGAATTCGTAATGCTCGAGATACCTGAGCCCGCCATGGATCAGCTTGGTCGAGTTCGACGAGGTGCCCTGCGCCAGATCGCCGCGCTCGAGCAGCAGCACCCTGGCCCCGCGCCCGGCCGCATCGCGCGCGATCCCCGCGCCGTTGACGCCGCCGCCGATCACCGCGAGATCGAAGGTCGGGCTCACCCGATCACCCATTCGGCAAAGGCCAGCGCCACCGCCAGCGAGGCGATGGTCGCCGCCAGCACCGGCATGACCGCGCGCCAGCCGAGGCCGAGCAGCAGGTCGGTGCGGGTGCGCATCGCGGTGGCGGTCACGGCGAGCAGGAGCAGGGTCTTGGAGAGGGTGAGCGCGTGGCCGGCAAGGTCGGGCGGCATGGTGACCAGCGAATTGACCCCGACGAGCGCGAGGAAGGCGAGGATGAAGCCCGGCAGCACCGGCACCCGCGCCCGCCCGACGCCCGCCGCGAGCGGCTGGACGCGGGCGATCCACAAGGCCGCGAGTGTCACCAGCGGGGCGAGCAGCGCGACGCGGGTGAGTTTCACCACCGTCGCCTGTGCGCCTGCCGCGTCCGAGATGGCGAAGCCTGCGCCGATCGCCTGGGCGACATCATGGATCGAGGCCCCGACGAGAAAGCCCGCCTGTGCATCCGAGAAGCCGAGCATCCGGGTGAGCGGCGGATAGGTGACGAGCGCGATGGCGCTGGCGGCGGCGAGGATCACCAGCGTCAGGGTGAAGAGCGCCTGATCGACCCGCTCGCGCCCGATCACGCCGTAAAGCGCCAGCGCGGCCGAGGCGCCGCAGATCGCGGTTGCGCCGCCGCCAAGCAGGCCGATGGCAGGGCTCTGGCCTGTGGCCCGCGCGGCGAGGAGCGCGGCAAGGAGCGCGGCGGCCATGACCAGAGCGAGGCCAAGGAAGGGGATGATGCCCATCGCGGCCACCTGCATTGCGGTCACCTGAAAGCCGAGCAGCACGATGCCGGCGCGCAGGCCGTGGCGCGAGACCAGGTCGAGCCCGTCATGGGTGCGCGGATCGGTCGCGGCGAAATTGACGGCAAGGCCCACCAGCAGCCCGGCAAGGATCACCGGCACGCCGTAGTTCTGGGCGAGCCATGCCGCCGCCGCCCCGGAGATGGCGCAGATCGCCGCGCCCGGCACGAAGCGCGAGAGCGGCTTTGGCTGCGGCTTTGCGGCGGCAGCAGCGGCGCTGTCGGCAAGGATCATCTCGCCGAACAGGTCACCGGCATAGGCCTCGAAATCGGGGCGTGCCCCTTGCGTCATACCGGTTCAGCCCTGCCTGTGCTGGAATGTGTGTCTTACGGTGTCATAGCCCTATCGCGGGCGCCTTCTGAATGCAACCGCAGGCCCGCTGCGTCAAATGCCGCTGGCGGCCTCGTCCGGGCGGCGGATGACGGGGAGCATGAGGTGGAACCAGGCGAGGGCGACCAGGTAGGAGGCTGCGGCGAAGACGAACAGCGGGACGAAGCCGAAGCCGGCATCGAGCACGCGTCCGGCGACAAGGCTGATCGCCACCCCGCCCATATTGCCCATGAAAGCCCCGAAGGCGGTGACCCGGCCGACCTTGGCGCCCGGCACGACATCGGTGATGGTCGAGAACAGCGAGAGCGAGAAGGCCTGGTGCCCGGCCATCACCACCCCGATCATCACCGCCACCGGCCAGAAGGCCTTGAGGCCCAGCACCAGCGGTAGCGGCGCCACGGTCAATGCAGCGGCGAGCATCACGCCCTTGCGCACGGCGTTGGGGCTTGCCCCGCGCTCGAGCAGCCGGGTCGAGATCCAGCCTGCGCCGAAAGCCCCGAGCCCCGATCCGGCGAAGGCGATGGCGAGCGGGACTGCGAGCTCGAGCGTCGAGAGGCCGAATTCGCGGCGGTAGTAGTCGGCCAGCCAGAAATTGATGAACCACCAGGTCATGTCCGACAGGGCCTTGGCGACGACGATGCCCCAGACGGCGCGGCTGGCGAGGATCGCGCCGAAGGCTGCCTCGCCCGCGGCCTCGGCGGCGGAGGGCACGTGGCGCTCGTTCAGGGCGGCGATCCCGCGCGCCAGCCCCATCCATGCCAGCAGCGACACCAGCCCGCCGACCCCGCCCGCCACCAGCGCGCCGCGCCAGCCCACCGCCAGGGCAAGGCCGGGGATGATGAAGGGCATGGCGATGGTGCCGGCCCCGGCCAGCAGCGTGGCAAAGCCGAAGGCGAGGCTGCGCTTGTCCGGAGGGAAGAGGGTGGCGACGGTCTTGATCGTGAGCGGGGTCTGCACCGCCTCGGTCACCCCGAGCCCGACCCGCGCGGCCACCACCTGCCACGTGCTGAGCGCCCAGCCATGTGCCATGGCGGCAAGGCTCCACGCGGAAGCACCGACCTGCATCGCGCGGTTGACCCCGAGCCGGTCGACCAGCCAGCCGGTGAACAGGAAGGCAAAGGCGGCCGAGAACTGGGTTACTGCGGCCAGATCGCCGAAGTCGCTGTCGCTCCAGCCGAAATCGGCCATCATGTCGGGCTTGAGGATGGCGATGATCGGCCGGTCCATCGCGTTGAACACCCCCGCGATGCACAGCACCGTGAACAGCGACCAGCGCAAGCGCGGGGAAAGGGCGGGGGAATTTGCGGGAGCCATCAGGAAGCTTCCTAGAACGCGTTGGCGGAGACGCAAAGGGCCGCCGGATCGCTCCGACGGCCCCCCTTGCCTGTCATGGCTGCGAGCGGATCAGCGGGTCCGCACGCGCAGGCTCACGCCGAAGTAGCGGTCCGCATCGCGCGGGATCTGGAGTCGGCGGCCGTTCTCGATGTTGAGTAGCACATAGCCCTCGTCCGCGATGTTGCGGGCATGGAAGGTGACGCGGTACTTGTCCTCGGGGTCCGAGAAGCCGACCGAGGCGTTCCACATGCCGTATTCGTCGATCGGGCCGACATTGCCGAGGTCCGAGAACTGGCTGCTGGTGTGGCGGTAATCGGTGTTGAGATAGAGCACCGCCGCATCGCCGAGGTCGCGGGTGTAATCGCCGCCGATGGTGTAGACGAACTCGGGCGCAAGCGGCAGGCGGGTGCCATTGATCGCGCTCGGTGCGTTGGTCAGCGGGTTGGGGTTGAAGCGCTTCACGCGGGCGTCGGCATAGGCCGCGCTGGCGCGCAGGTTCAGCCCGTCGGCCGGGTTGATCACGAGGTCGGCCTCGAAGCCCTCGCTCTTGACCGTGCCGGCGTTGGTGAGGTTCGAGACCGTCGCGCCGTTGATCAGCACGAAATTGTTGGCCTGGAAGCCGTCATACTCGACCGTGAAGGCCGCCACATTGAGCTGCACGCGATTGTCGAGGAAGCGCGACTTGACGCCGATTTCGAAGCTGTCGGACAGCTCCTCGCTGATCGGACGGGCATTGTTGGGCGCGGTGTGGTTGAAGAACACGTTGAACGCCGGACCCTTGTAGCCGCGGGTGTATGAACCGTAGAGCATCACGTCGTCGCTCGGCTCGAACTGGATCGCCGCGCGGCCCGACAGGTTGCCGTTGTCGGTCGCGCCGCGGCTGGTGTTGGTGCCGTTGCCGCCGCTGGCGAGCGTGCCGCCCGCCGGGTTGCCATTGGTGCCGGGGCCGGTGGCCGGAAGGCCGGTGACAAGGTTCACGGCCGGCGCGCGGGTGTGGGTGAATTCGAGGTCATCCCAAGTGTAGCGCAGCCCGCCGGTCAGCGAGAGCTTCTCGGTCAGGCGGTAGGTCGCCTGGGTGAAGAGCGCGTAGTTCACCGAACGCACGTCGCTGCGCGAGGTGGCGCTGGGGAACAGGGTGTTGGCCGTATCGGTGAGGTTGCACGGACGCAGGCCGCTGCGGGCATCGACCGGCAGGGTCGAGCTGGCGCAGGTGACGTTGCGACGGGTGAAGTCCTGGCTGTTGTCCGACCGCCAGGCAAAGGCGCCCGCCTGGTAGAAGAACGGCTTGGTCTGGTCCGAAGCAATGCGGATTTCGGCCGAGAGCTGCTCGGTCTCGACCACGCCGTCATCGTGCAGCTCGCCCACGCCGACAAGCGCGCGCGGCAGGAAGTCGCCTTCGCGCAGCTCGCGGTTGAACCAGTTGCGATAGCCCAGCACCACGCTCAGCGTGTGGCTGTCGCTGATGTCGAAATCGCCCGTGCCGGTGAGGCTCCACTGCTCGTCCTCGGTCGAGGTGACGAGGTTGTGGTTGATGAAGCGCTGCTTCTCGCCGATCGCCACGCCGCCGGGCAGGTTGAGCTCGGCATCCTGCGCCGCACCGCGGCTGGCGCCGGTCACGTCGGCGCAGCAATCGTCATCGGCCTTGTAGTAATCGGCGATCAGGCGGACCTTCTTGCCGCCGTCGTCATAATCCATGATCCCGCGCAGGCCGTAACGCTCGTAGCCGTTGACCTTGCGGTTGGTGCCGCCGTTGATGTTGGTGATGTTGCCATCGAAGCTGCCGTAAAAGCCGGTCAGGCGCGCGGTCAGGTTCTCGGCGAGCGGCCCGGAGACCGCCGCACGCAGGCGGTATTCGTTGCCTTCGAACAGGTCGGCATTGGCTTCGGCCTGGAAGCTGTCGGTGCCGCCTTCGGAGACGATGTTGACGAGGCCGGCCGAGGCGTTGCGGCCGAACAGCGTGCCCTGCGGGCCGCGCAGCACTTCGAGGCGCTGGATGTCGACGAGGTCCATGAAGGCCTGGCCCGAACGCGACAGCACCACGCCGTCGACAACGGTGGACACAGACGGCTCGGCCGCGACCGAGAAGCTGATCGTGCCCACACCGCGCATCACGATCGCGCTGTTGGCGCTGGTGGTGCCCTTGCGGAAGGTCACGGAGGGGATGACGTTCGAGATGTTCTCGAGGCTGAAGACCACCGCCTGGTCGAGCCGGTCGCCCGAAACCGCGGTGATCGCGATCGGCACGTCCTGAACGTTTTCCTCGACCTTCTGTGCGGTTACGACGATTTCCTCGACCTGCGCCATGGCCGGCGCGGTGTGGGTCAGAGCGAGCGCGCTGGCCGAGAGGGCAAGCGACTTGAGCGCTATTCGGGTGGTGGCGGACATCGGTGTTCTCTCCCCTTGCATGATCGGTCTTCGTTCGGGCGACAGCGAAGATCATCGCCCGTGCGGTCGATCTTTCGGCGCTCGGGTTGCGCTTTCTGTCCCATTCTGTCAAGCGGTGTCAGACCGGACCAAGGGACAGTCCGGGGGAGAGAGCAGGCGACGTGGCAGCACGGCTGGAGTGCAAAGAGGAGGGTTTCGACCTGCTGCTGGCAGGCCGGACGATCCTGTGCCATCGCCCCGAAGCGCCTTCCATTTCAACGGCTTCGGGCGCGCCGCGGGTAAGCATGGTGCGCGGCAATTTCCGCCTTGCCGATGATGCTGTTGCGGCAGAGCCACTCACCCGCAGCAATCGCGATGGCAGCGGCGCGATCGCCCTCGCCAGCGCCGACGGCAGCGCCGGAGTCGCGGTCACGCTCGATGGGGCGCGGCTTATCCTTGCCGCCAAGGCCCCGCACGACCGCCTCACCATCGACTTCGCGCTGGCCGAGGGCGATGTGCTGTGGGGCGGGGGCGAGCAGATGAGCCACCTTGTCCTCGATGGCCGCACCTTCCCGCTATGGACCAGCGAGCCCGGCGTCGGGCGCGAACCCGGCACGCCGCTGACCGATCAGGCCAGCGCCGACGGCAGCTTTGCCGGGGGCGATTACTGGACGACCAATTACCCCGAGCCGACCGTCCTGTGCTCGGGCGGCTGGGCGCTCAGCCTCGCCAACACCGAATATGCCGAGTTCGACGCGCGCGCGCCCGGAACCTTGCGCATCCACGTGTGGTCGGGCGCGGTTGTGATCGACCTGTTCGAGGGCGCGCCTGCCGATCTCGTCCGCCAGCTCGGTGCCCGTTTCGGCCCGCGTCACGCGCTCCCCGATTGGGCGCTGGGCGGCGCGGTGGTTGGCCTCAAGCAGGGCGAGGCCTCCTTCGAACGGCTCGAAGCCCTGATCGCGGCTGGTGCGGCGGTCTCGGGCCTGTGGTGCGAGGACTGGGTCGGCGTCCGCGAGACCAGCTTCGGACGGCGGCTGTTCTGGGACTGGCAGTGGAACGCGGCCCGCTATCCCGATTTGCCCGCGCGCATCGCCGCCCTGAAGGCGCGGGGCATCCGCTTCCTCGGCTATGTGAACCCCTACCTCGCGGTTGACGGCGCGCTGTTCCCGGAGGCGGCGGCGCGGGGCTATTTCGCGCGGCGGCTGGATTCGGATGCGCCCTACCTCGTCGATTTCGGCGAGTTCGAGGCGGGCGTGGTGGACTTCACCAATCCGGCCGCCTGCGACTGGTTCGCCGAGGAGGTTATGGCCAAGCGGATGCTCGATTTCGGGCTCGACGGCTGGATGGCCGACTTCGGGGAATATCTCCCCACCGACCTGCGCCTCTTCGATGGCGATCCCATGGCCGAGCACAACCGCTGGCCGGTCCGCTGGGCCGAGGTCAATGCCCGCGCGGTCGCCTCAAGGGGCAAGACCGGCGCGGTGCTGTGGTTCATGCGCGCCGGGCACACGGGCGTGCAGGCCCATTGCCCCTTGCTCTGGGCGGGCGACCAGTCGGTCGATTTCAGCCGCCATGACGGGATCGGCACGGTGATCACCGCTGCGCTGTCTTCGGGCCTTGTCGGCAATGCCTTCAGCCATTCCGACGTCGGCGGCTACACCAGCCTCTTCGGCAATGTCCGCAGCGAGGAGCTGATCCTCAGGTGGTATGAACTGGGCGCCTTCAGCCCGGTCTTCCGCACCCACGAGGGCAACCGGCCGGACGACAATCTCCAGATCGACAGCACGCCGGCGCTGATCGAAGGCTTCGTGCGCTGGAGCCGGGTCCACGCGGCCCTTGCGCCCTATGTCCGCCACCTCGTCGCCGAGGCGCAAGCCAGCGGGCTTCCGGCCCAGCGCGCGCTGTTCCTCCACCATCCCGGGGATCGGGAGACCTTCACCATCCAGGACCAGTTCCTCTATGGCGCGGACGTCATGGTGGCACCGGTGATCGAGGCGGGGGCGGTGATGAGGAGAGTCTATCTGCCGCAAGGCGAATGGCGGCACCTGTGGAGCGGGAAGCCTTATGCGCCCGGCTGGCACGATGTGCCCGCGCCCCTCGGCCAGCCGCCGGTCTTCTACCGCCCCGAAAGCGCCTTTGCTGCCCTGTTCGCGGAGATCGGCCGATGAGCCGCGCCAATATCAGGGATGTCGCCGCGCGTGCGGGCGTGGCGGTCAAGACGGTGAGCCGGGTGATGAACGGCCACCCCTATGTCAGCGCCGAGTTGAAGGCGCGGGTCGAGGCGGCGATGGCCGAGCTTGATTACCGGCCTTCGGTCGCAGCGCGCATCCTTTCGGGCGCGAAGTCGGGGCAGGTCGCGCTGATCTACGACAATCACAGTCCCTATTACATGTTCCAGATCCAGACCGGCTGCTGGGAGGTGTGCCACGAAAAGGGCATCCGCCTGCTCGCCCAGCCGGTCGACGTTGCCGACCCGCGCGTGGGCGAGCAGGTGCGCGGCCTCGTCAGCGAGACCCACGTGGACGGCATCATCCTCTCCTCGCCGGTAACCGATTGCGACCCCGTGCTGCGCGCGCTGGAGACGATGGACGTGCCCTTCGTGCGCATCTCGCCGGGGACCAACCACGCGCTCACGTCGTCGGTGTTCATGGACGACGCGCAGGCCGCCGACGACATGACCACGCATCTGATCAACGCAGGGCATCGCCGGATCGGCTTCATCAAGGGCCACACCAACCACATGGCCTCGGATGATCGCCTGTTCGGTTACCGCCGCGCGCTGGACCGTGTGGGCATTCCCTTCGAGCCCAGCCTCGTGGTCGATGGCGAGTTCGATTTCGACTCCGGCGTCGCAGGCGCGCGGGTGCTGCTGGACCAGCCGGACCGGCCGACCGCGATCTTTGCCTCGAACGACGACATGGCCGCAGGCGTGCTCGCGGTGGCGCATGACCGGGGAATCAATGTGCCCGCCGAATTGTCGGTCGCGGGCTTCGACGACACGACGCTCGCGCGCACCGTCTGGCCGCCGCTCACCACCATCCGCCAGCCGATGGCCGACCTCGCCCGCACGGCGACCCAGATCCTGATCGCGGGCGGGGACATCACCCACAAGCGCCTGCCCCACGAACTCGTCGAGCGCGCCTCGGTCGCGCCGCCCAAGAGGAAATGACCATGAGTGAACTGCCCCTGCC
>JACCDK010334917.1_pt1 | contig 30387 bp, 27 predicted proteins | sample 7445871 | NCBI WGS metagenome assembly JACCDK01 (sample SAMN15323436, study PRJNA562643) | freshwater metagenome | isolation source: river surface water | place: USA:Blue River Watershed | collected 2017-08-15 | reverse complement strand
CAGGCAGTGGCACATCGACTACCTGGTACACGAATGCGACATCATCATGATGATGGAACTCTGGGTACGTGGTAGCGATCTTCTTTTCCGGATATTCGACGCCTAAGTAGGTCGGGACGATACGGATATCGAAGTGCACGACGTAGCCTTTGCCAAATTTTGGCCGCGTGAAGTCTGGGACAAAATCCCAGTTGAGCTTGAGACCCGTCACGAAGATCACGCCGACGCCATTGACAGATGAGCCAACGATCGAGGACCCTGTCGGGCTATTGGGCGATCCGCCAAAGACACTGAATCTGCCGAGCGGTGCCGTAAACGCGGTCGGACCTGGGTCATTTGAAGACTCTGAGCCAAAAACGGGAATGGGCACATCGGTCATCGCCGTCCCGTCGGGAAGCCGCACGGGAGTCTCAACCCCGGTCGCGACATCCAGATGGTTTACGCTATATGAAAAATGCGTGAACCTGACGGAATCCAGCTCAATGCTGTAGTCGGGCTTTGATGGCAGTACGGCAAATCCGATATCGAAACCCTGAAGTACCGCAGCCTGATCGGCAGGCACGTCGAGTTCCAACGTGTATGGATTCCAATGTGTGAGAACTTCCTGGGTAACGGCGTGGCCGTCAACTGCTATGTTTCCGACGATATGGTAGTACGGTTCAACGAGCTGAGCGCGAACGAGACTAGAGGCCAAAAGAAGGAAGCTGAAGGTAACTGAAAATGCGGTGTGCATGTACTGGTGTGGGTGTGGTGTGTTTTTTTTGGTTTTGCGGAATTGCAAAAACCGATTCAATGATCTATTGTCCTTGGGCCAAATGAGGCTTTTTAGACATAAATATTATGGCATGAATGCATGTATATTGTCAAATATACGAATGCAGCGTAGTTTCGTTGAATATGCGCCCGAAACCAGCTACAATGACCCTATAACCCAACCATATACATGTCACTACAAACCGATCTCAAATCACAACTCAAGGAAGCCATGATGGCCAAAGACGCCGTCCGATTGACCGTCATCCGAGGATTGATGTCCGCGATTACGAACGAGCTTGTCGCAACTGGCAAGACTCCGCAATCCGAAATAGACGATGAAGGCGTTCTCACCCTCATTCGACGAGGCGTGAAGCAGCGCAAGGATTCGATCGAACAATTCAATGCCGGAGGCCGTCCCGAACTCGCGGAAAGCGAACAGGCCGAGCTCGCGATACTCGAAGCCTACCTTCCTCAGATGATGTCAAAAGACGAAATCAGGCCGCTTGCTGAGGCAAAGAAAGCCGAACTCGGCATCACTGACAAGGCAAAGCTCGGCATGTTGACTGGTGCCCTCATCAAAGACCTGAAAGGCAAGGCAGACGGAAGCGACGTCAAAGAAGTCGTAGAGAGCCTGTTTGCATAGGCAAGCGCAGATTTCAGAGACATCCGTGCGATAAGGATGCAAACTCATGTGCAATTAGAATGCGAATTCACCCGCATATATTTGACATATTTTAATATTTAATGTATACAATATTCCGAGCAGACGCCATTCCGGTTCCTCGCTCGAATCAACCCAACAGACCAACCAGACAATCATGAGCTATGCGCTCTTTCAAATAATTATGTACGTATTCGGAGGCATCGTCTCCGTCTTGGCACTCGTTGTCTTCCTGGCGCCGTTGCGCCTGGCAGAGAAACTCGACCGATTCAGCTTGGTGTCGATACCCATGTTCCTCTTCGCCCTAATTGCAATCATGCACCTCACATGCTTGCTTGGATTGGCATCCGATAGGTTTGAATTCCTCGGGGACTTCACAGTCGATCAGTATGGCATTATCTCAAACGGGGCGATATTCGGATCTCAGGTCACCATTGACGAGAAGGAGGCAAGGTCGTTCGACCGCAATGTCATGGCCTTCGTGAATATGGCCATCGCACCATTCATAGCTTTTATAAAATTGAACCGAAAGCCGAAAAAATCAGCGACATAAGCCGGCTGAAGCCGCTAATGCCAAGACAGCAAAACCGCCTCTTCCCTCACGGGTCGAGGCGGTTTTTTCATGACCTGCCTCATTAGTTCCGTGCATCCGCCCCCCCCCTTTTTTTTCACGCCACCCTTTTTTTTATCGAAATTTCGCAGGTACTTGCATTATACTTATATATGTGGTATAAAGAAACGTCACCGAAATCCAAAACGGACTCGGGACATACAACAAACAGTACACCAGCCGCCGCTCCATCGAGAGCGGCACACATATGATGAAAACGAAAGCCATTCGCGCGGCACTCGCTGCCCTTCTCGCCCTCCTCGTAACCTCCTGCTCGGGCCTGAATCCCGGCAGCACAATGGCTGCAAGCGAGAAGCACTTCCTGGCGCCGCATCCCGCGGTCGCCAAGCCCGCAACCCCTCCGCCGGGACAAGGCGGCGACTACTCCCCGCCCATCAAAAAACTGTGGGAGGGCCAGTACATGGCCCGGATGGACGACAGGCGCTCCTTCAGGACCGTCATCGCCCATGAGGGAAAAACCTATACCTGTGACGTTTCCCCTCAAGGGAATGTCATCTGGCACCCCGGCCAGAGCCGGATTCTGACGATGAGTCAGGATCGGATTCCCGGGCCGGTCCTTGTCCAGGCGAACGAGGACATCCGCGAAGCCAACGCCGGGCGCGAGCGCACCCCGCTCACGCCGGAGGAGGAGGCCCAAGCCAGGCGGATGATGGCCGCCTACGTGAGCTGGCAAAAGCCCCGATAAGGGCACCGTGCGGGTCGAGCCGCGCACAATTCCTCGACACAATATGCAAACAGCGTCGACCCTTCACGGGGCCGGCGCTTTTTTCTTTTAATTCACATTATTCAAATGCTGCAGCCAATCCGCGCATCTCTTCTTCTGGTCCGAGCTTGAAGAGCTTGTCGTACGAATTGACGACGCCCACTTTCATGAAAGCCTCCGCATTGTCAGACCTTTGAGAGCTTCCGATGATGCGGCCGGAATATCCTTTTTCACGAAGCGCGTGTACAACCATATCGCCTGTCACGCTGAAGGCAAAATCGAAATCAACGAGAACCAGATCTGGATTTTTTTCGAGGATTCGATCAGCGAGACGATCGGCGGTATCAGCGGCATCCTTTTGCAATACGACATCAAAGTTCCCATTGGTCGCGACGGATCCGTGCACGATGCTTTGCAAGACGGCATTGATCTCATCATCTACCATGACGATTCTCTTGCCTCGCAAGCTTTCAGTTCCCGGAACATATTCTTCGGGCAAAGCAAGAGACGCGCTTAGCCCGCCGCCGGTTTCCGCGAGGGCACGCGTCAGATTTTCTCGTATGGCACCCTTGGCAGTGTCAGGAATCTTTTCCCCGCGATCTTCCTTGAGGGCCTCCTTGAACGCTTCCTCTGCAGGCTTCTTTCCCATTTTCATCATATTTGCCAAAAAAGCCCGCGCCGCCGCGATATTCGCAGCCTCCTTGTCATTTGTGTCGCTCTCGACATTCTCGCTGCTTTTGTCATCTCGGGCACCGGCATCAGGAGCAACCCCGGAAGCAGAATCGGGAACGGTGCCTTCTGGTCTCACGATCAAAGGCGCCAATCCTGATTCGGGTTTGAGCGATGCGAAAGGCGGAGTCTCGACATCTCCCGACCGTACTGGAACGGGCTCATCATGATACACTGGAGGCATCTCGAATTCTGGCATGCCAGGCGGCATCGATCCGGGTTCGATTGGTTTCATGCTTCAAGTATACACCAGATAAAACGCTACTCGCCAATAGGTGCAGATTCTCCTGCAGGCGCTGACTTTGGAGCTGCTTTTGCCCCAGAGGCATTGGCATTCACCTCATAGTTCGTATTCTGTGCCTCAAAGAAGTTGACGAGCTCGAATACGTCAGTTGCCGTGCTCATCCATTTTGCGGGATTTGTAACATTGTAATGCTTTTCGAGACCGAGCTCTTCGAGTCGTCGATCAGCCACGTACTGCACGTACTGATTCACATAGTCGGCATTGAGACCGAGGATTCCGTTCGGGAACAGGTCCTTGTTGTATGCGACTTCCCTTTCCACTCCCTCGATGATGATGTCTCGAATTTCGGTAGCAAATTCAACGGTGAGGAGTTCCTGATTCTCCTCCAGGATATTCTGGATGAGGTTGATGCCGAATTTGAGGTGAAGGCTTTCGTCTCGAAGCACCCAGTTGATCATTGAACCGAAATTTCTGAGCTGGTTTCGCTGCCTGAATGAGAGCGCGACCATGAATCCGGAATAGAACCAGATTCCTTCCATCACGATATTCGTCGCGACGAGATTCCTGATGAAATCCATCTTTCCTTCTGTCGTATTGATATTGAGCTTTTCCTCAGTCATCCTCTTGGTATAGCGCATGACATATTCCTCCTTTGCCTGCATCGAAGGAACCTCGAGGTGGACATTGTAGATTTTTTCCTTGTCAAAAGGGAATGTCTCGAGAACGTATTCGAATGAGACGGCATGATTCGCCTCCTCCCACATCTGCCGTGCGAGATACAGGTGACATTCAGGCGCTCGGAGATATGGATATACGCCAAGGGCGAGAGATCGGTTGACGATGAGTTCCGCAGGATTGAAAAACGCCATCAGGAACGTAACCGCATGCCGCTCGTCATCAGTCATTTTTTCCCAGTCATCGAGATCCTCCTTGAGGGCGATCTCAAATGGAAACCAGGTATTTCTGACGGCCTGCGTATACAGGTCATATGCCCACTGGTATTTGATTGGGTGCAGGCTCATATCTTCTGGGGATGCTTTTCCGATGAGTGTCATGGTTATTGGTTAGTTTAATTATTCTTGATCTTGATTTGATAATTTTTTAAGGGCAGTCATTCTATCATATCTTTGCCCGTATCTGGATTTAAACGGATTGTAGATTTTTATAAATCGAAATAGATGCAGTCTACTGGCAAGAGTCACATTGTTCAAGCTCGGCAGGATCGCTCGGGCATGTCTTGTTTTTTGACGAAATGACCTGATGCTTCGACCGTGCCGCTACGGCCATTGCGGCCTGGATCTCTTCGGCGCTCAAAGAGACTGATTCTGAAGTCGCAGAAGACGTCGCCGCAAAAGATACGGGTGCCGCCGCTGCCATTGAAACAGTTGAGGTCGCTGTCGCCATTGTTGAAGCCGCTGACGCTGCCTGCATTGTCGCCGCGGGAACTGCCTGCTTCAGATCAGAGAAAGACTGATACCTGGGCTTTGAGGAGCGCGGGCCTGCAACGGCGCTCGAGAGAGATATCTTGCTCGCTGTCGCTACGGCCGCTGCCGGAGCCGCTGCTGATGCCGCCGGTGCGGAAGCCTGTATAGGTGCGCTAGCAGCAGATTCACTGACGGTAGATGCGAGGGAGTTCATGCCAGACGTGACTGCGGCGAATCCTGTGCCTGCTTTGGCTGATACGGGAGATACGATCGGCTCTATTTTTTCCTGATTCATCTCATTGACTATGCCCATCACGATCTCGGCAGTCGAAGGCGCCTGTTCTCCAAGCACGGATTCGATCGTCTGAGGACCGGCATTTGATACGAGGCCCAATCCTCCTTCGGATGAAGTACCAGTTGCGGCAAATGGAAGAGTCGCGGATTCCGCAGGCATGGCCTCGGCATATCCAGCTCCCGCAGAAGCGCCTGCCGCAGATTCCGGAGACGCGGCGTCGGTCGATACGGCATTTGTCTTGAGGGCTCCGAATCCGAGCTTGCCCATCTTGGCGCTCTTGTTTACCGTTACAGTGCTCTGTTCTGCCGTATGCTGCGGCTTCATGTGGAGATAATACGTGGTCTTCACGCCCTTTTCCCATGCAGTCATGTAAATCTTCATGATCTCGTCTATGTCTCGAACGTCGAGATACATGTTTCGTGAAATTCCCTGATCCATCCATTTCTGGGCGCGAGCGGCAACCTCGATGAAGGCATATGGAGACGTGCTGAACGATGTCTTGTAGATGTCCTTTATGTATTTTGGAATCTCCTCGATGCCCGAGATGTCTCCCTGATATTCCACGATGTCATGCTTTACCTTTTCCCAAAGTCCGAGGTTTCGCAAATCCTTTACGAGATTGTGGTTGATGTCGAGATACTTTCCCGAAATCTTGTTTCGAGAGAATACCTGCGCAAATCGAGGATCCATGCCGGGAGTCGTCGCTGCCACGAGGCCGATATTGGCATTTGGAGCTGTCGCAAGCAGGGTCGCATTTCGGATTCCCTTCTTGACCTTTGCGCGGAGGACATCCCAGTTGAGACCGCGATGCTTGCTCTCTCGCGTGACGGTAACCTTGATGCCTCGATCTCGCTCCATCGTATCGAGCGTATCAAACGGAACCTTGCCCTTTGACCATTCTGATCCTTCGAAATGCGTATATGATCCCCTGGCCTGAGCGAGATTCGCGCTTTCGTCGATGGCGATATAGCTGACGAATTCGAATATCCTGTCGGTAAAGTCATATGCAGGCTCGCTATCATATGCGAGTCCCATTTTTTCCAATGCATCGGCAAGACCCATGACGCCGAGACCGATTGCCCTATTCTCCTTGTCTGACTTGACCGCTTCGGGAACCGGAAGGACATTGATATCGATCAGGTTATCGAGCTGCCTGACGGCGAGACGAACGGAAGACTCAAGCTGACCCCACATGACTTCCTTGTTGATGACATGCACGGCGAGGTTAAGCGATGCGAGGTTACATACGGCGATATTGTCCTTGTCCTGTGGAAGGCAGATCTCGGTGCACAAATTCGACATGTGTATCGTGCCCGTATTGTTATTGAGCGCTCGCAAGTTGATGGTGTCTTTCCATGTGATCCACGGATGCGCCGTAGTCTGAAGGGATACGAGCATCTTGCGGAACAATTCCGTTGCGGGCATTTTCTTGTACGTTCGAAGCTCTCCCGCCTCGGCCTTGGCTACGTATTCATTGTACTTGGCACTGAATGCGCTTCCATACAATTCGAGGAGTTCCGGAGCGTCTGCCGGATCGAATAGGTACCATTCGGCATTCGCCTTTACCCTCTTCATGAATTCATCAGGAATAAATGCGGCTGTATTTGCAGTTCGCATTCGCATATAGTCATCGCCATTGTTCTGCTTCCAATCGATGAAGTCAGGGAAATCGAGATGCCATGGCTCCATATAGAACGCGAGGGCGCCCTTTTTCTTTCCTCCTCGCTGGATGGCACGGATCGCAGTATCCATGATCTTGGCAAAGGGCGTAGGTCCTGTCGACGTACCGTTATTGGACTTGAGTGGAGATCCGGACGCGCGAAGCTTTGTCATCGAAACTCCCAACCCTCCTGATCCCTTGGACAAAAGCATGACATCGGCGACTGATTTCGCGATATGACCCATATCGTCATGTACCTCAAGAAGGAAGCAGTTTGAAAGCGCGGGATTATTCGTGCCTGCTCCGAGATTCGTCGAACCGCCGGCAATATATGCGAATTTCGACATCTTTTCATAGAATCGCTTTGCCCAGAGAGTTGGATTTTCTTCATTATAAGAAAGTCCCATGGCGACGCGCATGAAGAAATACTGAGGCGTTTCGCGAGGAGTCTGGTCGAGATTCTTCAGGGAATACCTGTTCAGGAACGTCGAAAGTCCTGCATACTGGAACAATTCATCGCGCTCGATATTGAGAGCCTTGGACAATTCCACAAGATCGAACCTCTCCTGCATGCGCGGATCGAGCTTTCCCTCCGCTACGCCCTTTTCGATGTATGGAATGAAGCATTCCTGGTGCACGCGCGCGAGATCCTCGTCATCTTCCTTGTCATAATCGGACAAGACCTCCCTGTATATGGTCTTGAGAAGAAGGCGCGTAGCCACCTTGTCATATGCGATATCGTCCTTGACGTTCTGCAAGGCGGCATTGATGGTCGCCTGATCCACTTCGTTCGTGGTCATGCCATCATAGAGCGTAAGCCGAGTCTCCGTAGCGATCTGCATCACCATCGAAATCGGATCCATCAAGTCCTTACAGGCTCGCTCGATCGATCTATTGATGCGATCCGCATTGAAAAGCTCGCGAGTCCCGTTATTCTTCGTGATTGATAGATCCATGGTGTGTGGTGTGTATTAGGCGATTTGCAGCCGGCACGGTGGTGGCAATGACGGCATGCGAATGTGCATTTTGATAATTTGTTAATATCTGCGCTCAGTGCGTGATGGGTAGATTATACTCCCAAAAGTGCCAAAACTTGTGGATAACGGTTCACCAATCGTATCCCGCTAAAATTTGAGACGAGCGTCAATAGTGGACCCGCCAGAGGGCTAATTTTGGGAAGAAATTTGATGAAGAAAAGATTATTTTTTTGTCAAATACCAGATTCGGTTTATGGTACTATCGACCCATGACCCGATTCCCTTTCGCACCCCTCTTGTCGCCAAGACGCAAGGAACGCCTCATCATATATCTCATCATTGCGATCATCTATACCGTGACTACAGGCATCGCAAACAGACAACCAGCGACTGACCCAGAGACAATGGCGACTCAGACACAAGTCGCAACAGCACCCGATTCGCATGATGCGCTCCAAAAAGGACCCAAGGAAAGGCTCGAATTCCTCGTAACGAAAATCATCGATGGCGACACCGTTCAGGTTTCGGAAAACGGACTTCCCGACGGACCGAAGAAAACCGTGCGCTATATCGGCATCGACACGCCTGAAACGGTCAAGCCCAATAGCCCCGTCGAATGCTTTGGCAAGGAGGCATCGTCAAAAAACGCCGAGCTCGTCTTGGGGAAATTCATACGGCTCGAACGCGACGTGAGCGATACCGACAGATACGGGCGCTGGCTCCGATATGCATATGTGACTGGCACCTCATTGAGAGCATCGGCAACATCGGCCACATCAGCCGAACCAGGGTCATCTGAAATATTCATCAATCTCGCTCTCGTGCGAGAAGGCTATGCGTCGGCATCCGCGTATCCGCCCGATACGAAATATCAAGACGAACTCAAAGCCGCAGAACGATCCGCGCAATCGAACGAGGCTGGGATGTGGGGTGCGGCTTGCGCTCGGATGTAGGATCACATCACCCTCCAAGAGCCGCCGCATGTGACCTCCGTGAAGCCATGCCGCTTCAAAAGCGCCTGTGCCGCCATGGCGCGACCACCGCTCTCGCATACGACTATGATACGGGTATCTTTTGGCACGGTTTTGATCTCGGATTCGAGCCGGTCTATCGGCATGTTTACGGATCCATGCGCATGCCCATCGGCGAATTCCTCCTCAGTCCTCACGTCGATAATCAGTGTCTGTTTTTCCATATCAGTAATCTATATAGGTAATGTGTTCGGCCGCAAAGGCCGTGCTATGCGTCACATGGTATCACATTCATGCGCTTTTTTTGGGATGATCGGGCCATACCCTGGCACTGATGGTATCGCAGCAATGCACGAATGCCGCAAGCGGCCGCTGGACGTTTTCAAACGGGCTGTACATATCCCCTTCGCCATGGACATAGAGCGTGGCATTCCTGACATCGTCAGTCATGGAAATGTCATATTCCTTCATCAGTCCAAATATGAAGGCAAGCTTCTTTTCGTCGGACTCGAAGGTTTTTTTCGGTTCGGTATACTTGAATATCTTTTCCGCATCATGCCAAAAGATCGCGAGATATGCATCGGACAATGAGAACGGCAATGGACGGATGGCTTCCAGGGACCCATACATCGCCCGTGCTATGCACATGGCCTCCTCGAGATGGCCGACATAGCCGCCTTCCCATGCCTGATGCTTCATGAATGATCCGGGAGCGGCATTGATCCTGTCCTTGTAATCCTCGTAAAAGCGCATGCATCCGGCCCTGTTTTTCTCATCGATAGCGGAGATGAAATCGATAAGGGCATGAGAGTTGCTGCGATTGGCTGCGTCGTTCATGTTGGAATAATAGCATTGCGTCTGCATATGAAAAAGCGCCCCGTATTCCTACGGGGCGCTCCTGCTTGTGTATTTGCATTATTCGCCAGCACCCCTGCCATTGCGACCGGTCATGATGATGGCGGCGACAATGAGCACGAGGGCCGATACGATCCAGGTTGTGGATATGCCGAAGTATCGAGCAAGCAATCCGCTCAATACCAATCCGATTGCCCCACCTATATGAGGCGCGATGGAACAAAATGACGAGATCGTCGCCCTTTCGCTTGAAGGGATGCGCTTTTGCAGATAATTGTCCATCAGCGGGCCGACACAGCCTCTCGGTATTTCGTGAAGAATGAAAAACAACATGACGAGCGGCAAGCCCGAAACCAATGCTGCGACGAGGACCAGGATCCCCGTAACGACTTGAGCCTTGATGATAAGGCTTTTTTCGTTTCCGGCATTCCTCAGCCTGGATGCGACATACGCGCCGATCGCAAGCATCGTCGTCATTCCCACAAAGACATATCCGAGATGGCGTTCTTCCATTCCATGCCCCTTGAAAAAGGGCTGCCAGTACATGTTAATCGGCTGGAATGCGAATACCTGAACGAAGGTTATGACAAGGACGAAGCGAACGGCCATGTTTGTGCTGCCATGCCGGATGCTCGACACGGCGATGTTCTTCATCGAGACTATGCCGCGCCTCCATGAGAAGGCGGCACGCTCGAAGTATGCCTCTCGCATCGTTACGGAAGCGGCAATGGCGGTAATGCCAAGCACGATTCCTCCGACAAACCACGGGAGAGTCGGGTTCAGCGTGGCGAGATATGCACCTGCCACCGCCCCTATGCCCCCTCCGATTTGCCGAATCAGTCCTTCGCGTCCAAAGATATGACGGTATTCGCCATCATATCCATGATGCCGGAGACTGTCGACGAGCCATGCCTGGAATGCGCCGCTTCTGAAGGTGGCAGCGATGCCGCCAACGACTTCCGCAACGATGAATCCAGAAAACGTGCCAGATGATCCATAGATGCACATGCTGACACACATAAGCGCGCATGCGAGTACGAACGAGGTCTTTCTTCCGAATATGTCCGCGAATGCTCCTGTCGGGATCTCACAGATAAAGAGCGTCAGAAAGTACGCCATGTTCACCAGATTCACTTCGAGGAGACTCAGCCCACTGTTGAGCAGGAATGTGACATATGTCGCTGCGACGATCTGCATGCCTCCCGCGCTGAACATGCCGGACAGCACGTAATACTGACGGATAATTTTTCGTTGCATTGTGTATTTCTTCTTGGTTGTTGTTCAAAGAACAGGTTTGGTACTGGACGAGGGATCATAGAAAAATCCCGACTTTCGTCCAGTCGGGATTTTTCTGCGGCCTTGAAGGAGAGATTAGTTCAAAAGCATACGAGAAACATCGCGACTGGATGCAAGCGCATCCGATAGTGCGTACAGGAAAACATACCCGCGGAAATATCCCTGCGGAGCACGCCGTGTCTTTGTGATGTTTGTTATATGATTATTGACCATAACGGATATACGGTATCTCATATATTGACAAATGTCAATAGTGTTGTAATTCTGGCAAAACGTGGCATCGTGGCCTACATGGCCTCACCTATCAGCTTCTCATATGTCGCGATGGCGGCCTCGGCTCGGACTCTCGCTTCGCCGCCTTGCGCATATGCCTCGACATTGTCGATAAGGCCGCTCAAGAGCGAGTACGTAAGCAGTCGCTTATGCGAAAGCCTGTTTCCGGACTTTTCCTCATATGCCGATACTATATATTGAAAATGACCGGGAAAATCCCGAATGTATCGCGAAAACTCCTTGGCTATTTCGCCATATTCCGCATTGCCAAAATCAATGATTCCGGAAATCTCCTTGTCCCTGACGATGACATTCTCATGATGGGCATCATTGTGGAGAAATTGAAAAAATATGTCTTCGTGTGTCGTATCGAATATCTCCTTTGCATGCCGTGCCACGGACTTGAACCCTTCGGGTACGCTAGGGTTTTCCAATATTGAGAAATAGTCCCTCAGCACTTCCGGATGCAGATCGGTGGAAGGGTCGATGGTGATGCCAAGGCTGACGGCATCTTCTTTGGAAATGCCCTTGCCTATCGCGGCATGAAATTCTCCAAGCGAGGCACAGATATGCGCCTTTTCGCCTTCAGAAAGAGATGGCCATACCTCCTTGAGCATCTCGCCTTCAATATACTCATATCCGTACATTTTCGGATCCTCGGACACGAATGCGACCTTTGGCATGGGAATGCCGAGTCCGATCGATGACAGCTTCCGCGCGACGGCTGCCTCAATGACCAGGTCGTTCTGCGGCTGGAACTCCTTGTCCTCCCGTTCCTGCTTCACGATATACCGAGAGCCGTTCTGCGTTTCGACGAGATACGCACTGCTTACGGCACCCTTGCCCTTCAGGGTGATTTCCTTTATCTGATCGTCGAGAAAGCGTTGGATGAGTGGCAGGTTGTTTTGCATATATGTATGGTATTAGAAACCTATTTCAGCCAATCCAACCGTATCACCGAAGCGTTCGGGTATGCAGGCAGATCGTAGAAAAGCTCCGGGTCGGTCCCCTGCTTGATCGTCTCGATGATGCGCCCTACGCCTGCATGAGCGACCATAAGCACGTCTCCGTCATATTCATTCCATTCTCTCAGGAACGAATTGACCCTGCCATCGAATGCCTTGGGGTCTTCCGCGTTCTCGGCGCTTACTAGCATCTTTGAGGATATCTCAAATGTCGGAGTGCCAGTCAATGCTCCCATGTCATATTCGGTTATGCGCGGGTCGATCACAATCTCCTTGTCATAGCCGATGATGTCAGATACGATTTTCGCGGTATCAAAAGCCCGTATGAGCGGCGAACTGATGATCTTGCTGATGACGAGACCCATTTCTCTGATCTTCTGTCCCTCAGCTTTGGCCTGCTCGATGCCTTTTTTGGTCAATGGCGAATTGTCCCTTTGACCGGCAAAGACATGCTTCAGGTTGGCTTCGCTTTCTCCGTGTCGGATGAAATAGATCATATTAATTGAATTCTAAATATTCGCCCTCAGAAATGACTTTGACGATGCCATCAACTGACATCAGCGCAGATGAGTCATCCATCGCATATACCTTTAAAGTCATGCCCGCGATGGCCTCTTCGATATTCTTTTTTCTCAGATGTACAAAGTATTCAGAATTGAGATGTGGCAGAAAGTAAAAATCAACATATTTCAGACCATCCATATCTGACGTTTTGTCCAAATCCTCACCATATACCACCTGAGAAATCTTGAGGGCCAAATCAGGGTTGGTGACCATGCTGCCAGCACTTACGCCGACATAGACACGAGTCTTCAATAGTTCAGGCAAGAAATTGGCAAGGCCGGATTTATTCATCCACTCCATCAGATGATACGTATTGCCGCCCTCGAAAAAGAGAATATCCGCTTCTTCCAGTCTGGGTTTCCAAATATTCTCAGGAATAGCGGAAATATCGACAATGTCGATTTGCTTGAACTTGAGCCGTTGCAGTTGAACCAGGTTATCGATAAGCCACCCCTTATCGCCTTTTTCAACATTGGATGCGGTAGGAACAAAGGCTACGGAAATCTCTTCGAATGGCTTTCCGGCAAGCTCAAGCAAGGCATCAGCTACGGACTTGTTCGTTATTCCCGCTGAGGTGAGCAATAATTTCATATGCTTATATTATAGCAAAATCTGACCTTTTTTGAGTTGTCTCATTCCCTCGACGATTATGCCTGCGGAATAATGCATTTCCCTGCCATCGCTTACAGATCTGCGGGGACATCTGAATCGCGGGCACAAGAGACGAGACGTGAAAGGCATGCACAGATGTCAAAGGGCACTTAAGCATGAGGGTGTTTCGATCGAACGGAGGCCCAAATCGATCGAGACAAGAGCGTCGATGAGCCATCGGGAGGGAGACTCCATCGTATCGAGAAAAAGCAAAGTCGCGCTCAATACCCTGGTCGAGAGAAAAACCGGATAAGTCTTCATCACGAAAATCAAGAATAACACCTCGGCAGAGACTGGACGCGCGGTGATCTCAAGACTCAGCGGACTGTCGGAACCATTCCGAAGGACGCTCACCCTCGACAACGGAAGCGAGAATGCCTGTCATACGATGCTCCAGAGCACTCTGGGCATTAGTTGCTTCTTCTGTCATCCATGTGCATATTTGAAAGGAAACGAGTGAGAATACCGACAGCCTCATCAGATGGCATCTTCCGATGGGCACTGATTTCGCATTGGTCTCCGGCGAAAGGATCAGGGAAATTGAGACTGCCTTAAACAAGCGGCCGAAAAAGCGACTTGGGTGGAAGACGCCATTACAGATGACGGGCATTGATTTTATTTGATGAACTTAGTTCAGTACAGGGCGTTTGCTGCGGTGGCACCCTCGCCTTTGACCAGCCGAATGGAATCCGATAAGACAGAAAAAGCTTTTCAATTTCCAGACACGAACCGAGCAGTCGGCCAGTTTCGTTCACTGTACGGTGTGACCCTGGCGGGACAGAACGGGGACAGGCTTACTAAAGAAATAAACCCATGACACAAAGTCAAATTGCCAGCCAATGAAGTGGTGCCGTGGCACACCCCCAAGAGGCTTTCATAAATGAGTCCAGTGGTTTAACAGGACCGCCCCCTAGACGTTTATGTCGACCGCAACGGGACCAGAAAAATTAAACCCTATCTTAAAACTTATCCTTTTACCGATAGACAATAATGACCACATATTTTCACTCACATGATTTCTGTGCACAAAAATATCATCCCCTAAACCGTCCCTAATTACAAAACCATAACTATCTTCTTTTCTGGACATGCTACCTGCAAAGATTTTTTCAGAACCATTTTCAATCCAATATACCCTGATTTTATTTTTCACCTCGAAAGGAATATACGCCTCTCTCAGTAAAGAAAAGATCGTTTTACTTTCTGATTTTTTATCATTATCACCACTTATGAAAGCATAAAATGCATACCAAAATCTGGGGTCATATGCATTTCGATCTGAAGGAGTAAAACTTCTTCGCAAATGGTATAGCATCGTGTCAACGTCAGCATCACCCTTTGCCTTTAGAAGCATGGCCATTTGATACCTAAGTTTGTGATTATTTGAATTATTATCTAGAGCATCGGAGATAATCTCTATCGCTCTTGGCAGATCGGCTATGGATTCGTAGTATTTCGCCAACCTGGAAGCTATATGGGCATCTCTCTTATTTATCTGATAAGCCTTTTCCAGTGCCTGCAATGCCTTTTGTTTATTCTTAATTAACTCCCTGAAACCCGACTCGGCTTGCAATATGACCGTATCGTCCGGATCTTCTATTTGTGATTTTGCGAAATATTGTTCAGTTGAGTATATTGCTTCATCTATCTCGCCATCAGTGGCAGTCTCATCACTCAGCAAATCTTCAAGTCTGCCCACCTGAATCTTTATTAAGGTATGCCTAGCGTGTTTTTTTGAACCTCTGTCTTCCAGAAGTTGAATTGCGATTGATTCTGCCTCTTTTCTAAATTTCTCTTTCTCAGTCAAACTAGATGCTTTTTCTGAACGAGAATAAGCCAGCTCCGCAATAGAGTGCATCACACTCGTATCTTCTCGGTCCAATCCTCTGGCCTGCACTAAATACTTATGAGCAGTGTCGAAATTTCCATTTGGACGACGCATCTCATATATTGCGTACTGTTGCAAGACATACGGATCATTTTCTCCAATATTAAAAGCTACTTCAAATATCTCTTTTATGGCCTGGTGATCCGAAAAATTACTCAGAAGAGTTTTCCCATGAATCAGCCTCCGAAATGCCTGCAGATCGGTACCGTACGATATGTTTAGGCCAGATAAGATCTTTATGTATTCATGAAACCGCATTTCTGGATCGGACAAAGCTGAATCAAAAACCATTCTGGCGATTTCAGAATGCCTTGCCTGATACACCATGTCACCAACAAACACATTGTCTTCCATCCTGATGAGATGCTCCAAAGGGGCAAAGAATTTATTTTTAAATTCAGTAAACGGAATATTATAAAGCCGCGATATCAATCCCGCTCGGACAGGAATCTTGAAGCGGTTTAGCGAACAAACGGTTAGATAAATCGATTGCGCAAGCACGGGACTAACCTGAGAATACTCATCGAAAACTATCTCCTCAAACGGCTTCCCCTGAGTCGCTTCATGCAATGCAACCAGTAATTGCCTTCCTGCCTCTTTTGTAAACAACTTAATCCTGTCATCTAATGACAGAGACTTGAGATGTCCAAGTGAGTCATTTTTTTCTAAAATATTTATCAATTCGACTATTTCAGATCTAACCAGCGGTTCAAGGGTGTAAAATTGTGACACAAACGGGTTAAGTTCCTCACACTTCACATTCCATTCATTGCTGCGTTCTGTAGAGACGATGGTCACAAGAAGATTGTCGACCCTTGATTTTTTTACCAATTCTTGTATTTCACCTATGTAGCCACTGGCATCATCAATAAATATAAATATTCTTTCCTTAGTTAATCTACACAACTCCTTAATCGCAAGGTAGTTAATTTTCCCGCCCTTTCTTAAATACAAACTGAGCAATTTTCCCTCCGTTGCGGTTTGCCATGCCAGCTGCCTTAGAAGCACACTCTTACCTGCACCGCCCGGGCCTTTGATTAAATAAAAGTCAGTCTTTGTGGGTCTGTCTTCTTCGCTGCAAAGAATAGAATCATTGAGCATCTTATCAGCAAGGACCCTTTTTGCCGCAAGATCCTTTTGTATTCCATACCATCCAAAATCAAAACCCTTGAAAAAATCTTTGGGATTCTCATCGCCAACCAATATGTTAGTATCAACATATTCTGCATCGTAAGTCAGAAAATCAGAACAAAGGCCATTGAGAGGCTCGGCTTTGATAAACCTGGATTCGATTGGATGATTTATATGATTTGGAGCAACTTGAGATAAAAGCAATTTCTTTTGTGAAGATATTTGAATCTCAATCGCCGTCAAAAAATCCTCGAAACTGCCTTTCAAAACAGTTATCCTTTTGGAGGCCCAAAACCTATTCTCTATATCACTTACAGTTCTTGTTACGAAATAGAACATCGGTCTAGCATCACCCAACTCGTTCAGTTGAGAAAGTACAAGTCTCAGATCGCTATCATGCATACCAAAACCCGCAAAAATAATCGGGTATTCATTACCCCATTCCAGTAAATGCTGATAGAGTCGGTTCCTGTTTTTGGAATATGTTGCAAACTGATCAAGTGTCAATATCAAGGGTAAATTAGCATCCGTTGTTCGAGTAATACAGCCATGAAGTTTGACGAGAGGAACGTTTTCCTTTTTTCGTAAAACACCATCTAAAACATCCGCATTTGATCGAATGACAACCGCTTTTTGAAGCGCATCCGTCGCATTCACGTATGCGTCTTCGATAATACGGTCATAGTTGAGTGTAAAAATTGCTCTCCACTGAAATTTAGGTACAAGCAGATGAAAGGGAGCAGGTTTGAAATCAGATAAAATGTTTGCTATGTGATTTTGAACATCATTAATGTTGCTTTCACAGATAGACAATTCGGCAATCACAGCCAAATCCTTGTCATTGTGTTGACCACCCAAGAAAGTGTCAGCGAGGTTTTTTGACAGCTCTTTCGCCAGAGGAGGCTCTTCTCCTTTAGAGTTTTTTGCTCCTTTGGACGCCCCAGCACCTAGAAAAAGAATCGCTCGACCATTTTCGATCTGTGATTTCAGGGCTGGAGGTATTTCCATGGCTAAATTGTAGAAGCTCTTTGCCTTGTAGGATAGTCTTACTACAGCTTAATATCCGTGGCCTAACTCTCTAAGAAGCATGTCCTAGAATAGGGCTCAAATAACCTAATAATCACAAAGACGCAATAGCGAACCCTCCCACGAATCGGTCCTTACAGGACCAGTATACCTTTTCTCGTTTTGTCGAATCCTGCGGATTCTCAAAACATAGAAAAGCTTTTCGATTCCCGGACGCGAGCAAAGCAGTTTGCTCGCTTAGGGTCACGCTGTTATTGGCTCGCTTCGCTCACTATATGTGTGACCCTACCGGGAATCGAACCCGGCTTTGAGCCTTGAGAAGGCTCCGTCCTAACCGATAGACGATAGGGCCATGTTATGGCGATATCCGACCTGAGGACCGCATAAGGCCCCGAAACCGATATCTTGGCATCAGTGTGCCATAATTTAAGGCAAAAATAAAGGGCCTTTGGTTTGCTGCCAAATTCCAGCTGGACATCGGCCCAGACACAGCCAGCCAGGTCGGGTCAAGCATGCACCCCGACATCGGCCTGGACATAGCCAGGATCAGTCCACCACCCGACATCATCCAACACTACAAACCCTCAAAATCCCCACCAGGCAGCAGTTTCCCTGATATCGCGTTCGATATCCCCTCGCCCGTCGAATTGGAGCTCCGCAGCGGATTTTGCCGTGGAGGCGAGGCTGCGCTTGATGTCGCCTTCCCTGGCTGGGCGCCAGTCAACGGAGAGTTCCTTACCAATCGTCTTCTCGATCATGCCCTTCAGGTCCAAGAGGCTGTATTCCTGGCCCGATGCGACATTGTATGCCTCCCCTGACTTGCCATGCTCGTATGCGGCCAGGTTTGCCTCCACGACCTTGTCTATGTAGATGAAATCCCTGGACTGCGTTCCGTCACCATCGATGCGGATAGACGGCTCGGATGCGGCATCGCGGGCAATCTGGATCGAAGAGAACCATTTGGCAATCACGGTCGCGTATGCGGAATCTCCGCGCTGTCCGGGACCGAATACGTTGAAGTATCTGAGACAGACGGCATCGACGCCCTTGTGCATCGCGTATTGGACGATGAGCGATTCGGATTGCAGCTTGTGGAGGCCATAGAAGCCTGCGGGACATTTGGGATCGGTTTCCTCGACGGGAATCTTGTCGGCATTTCCATATACCGCAGCAGATGAGGAAAAGACCAGCTTCGGCGATCTGCTTGCATCCTCGGCGCGAATCCGAGCGATCTGGTCGAGGATGACATGCGTCCCGCGCACGTTGACATCGAATGCCTGGAGCGGATGTTCCTGACAGTATTGGACCTGCGGAATGGCAGCAAAGTGAAATACCGCATCGAATGCATGGTCGTCGAATATCTTGCGCATCAGCTCCATGTCCAGGATGGACCCTTCGATGAATTCGATTCCGGCAGGCACGCACTCCCTCGAGCTATTGAAAAAGTTATCGATGCCGACGATATGCGCATTTGGATGCCTTTCTCGCATGATATGGCAAAAGCGCGAGCCGATGAATCCCGCACATCCGGAAACCAGCACATATTTCAGTTCTTTCATATCGGGCATTATCTCACAAAATGGCAATGCATGTCACACAATGTCCTCCGTCTCGATTTATCTGTCAGGAACCAGGCTGAAATTGTTAATGAGAAACTTGGTGAGCTCGATGAATGGCTTGGCGAGGGTCTCGGACGCATAGCTCACGCCGCGAGGATTGACGGTATAGATGAAAACGAGAAAGCGCGGATTATACGCCGGCAGGAACCCGACGAATGAATGCAGGAAGCGATCTTCGGAATACTGGCCGGCATTGTTCACGATCTGAGCCGTTCCGGTCTTGGCAGCCACGGCATAGCGGGGATTCTTGGCAGTGCCATCGAGGAGGGAGTTGTCGACATTGTATACCATCATGTCAGTTACGGCCTTGGCGGTTTCCGGCTTTATGACCTTTTCACCCTTGCTGACGCCGATATCATTGCCATAACCGACGCGGTAGTTGATCTTGGTCACGACGCGCGGATTGACGAGCTGGCCCTCATTGGCGATCGCGGTATATGCGCGGATGAATTCTATCGGAGTCACCGCGATTCCCTGCCCGAACGAGGCCGTAGCGAATTCGACATCGCGATCGCTGTCGAGATTCGAGATGAGGCCGGTCCTCTCGTATGGAAGATCGATTCCGGTCTTTTCACCGAATCCGTATTTCTTGAAATAGTCGCGCATGGCATCATTGCCCACCTTTCCGGCGACATAGATGAATCCGGTATTGAGGGATTTTGACAAGGCATACTGGAGAGTGATGTCGCCACGGCCTTTTTTGTCAAAGTTATACATGGTCTTATTGTTAAGGGTCACCGATCCCTTGTCGTTGTACACGGTATTGGCGCTGACAACGCCCTTGTCGATTCCGACGGACATGGTGAGCGGCTTCATGACGGATCCCATTTCGTATACGTCCTGGACGAGGCTGTTCTTGAGAACTCCGATATCCTTGAGGCCGCGCAAGTCATTGGGATCGAATGTCGGCGCGAGTCCCATGGCGATGATGTTGCCAGTCTTCGGATCCATGATGATGGCACCGGACTTTTCGGACGAATATGCCTTGTTGATCTGAGCGAGCATGGTCTCGACATATTGCTGCGTATCCGGATCGATCGAAGTCACGATGTCACCTTCCAGCTTTTCATGATCGAACGCGGTCTTTTTTATGCTCGAAAACATCTCCGCGAAAAAGTTCACGTATACGTTGTCGCTGTTCCTCGTCAGGTTGGAATCGAATGCCTTCTCGAGTCCGTACTGCGCGACGAGATTGTCACCCTCGAACCCCAATATGCCGAGAACATGCGATGCCATCGACCCTCCTGGATAATATCGCCATTTGTCCTTATACAATGTGACGCCAGGAATCTTGAGAGCGGCGATCTGCGTGCCTACGTTTTCGTCCAGTTTCTTGCGAATCTCCTCGTAGGTATCATTGTCCTTGTTCGCGCGCATCGCGAAATCGTCATATGAGAGTTCGGGCTGGCCTGCCGCCTTGAGAACGCCATTTATCTTCGAATACGCATTGTCGATGGCCCGGACGCTGCTCACATCGGTATCGCTCATATCGAATACCTCGCCAGCCTCTCCTGCCGTGCTCGTGCCGGTTTTTCCCGCGCTTGCGGCACCTGCCGTGCCCGTGATGCCTGTCGCTCCCGTTGCCAGCACCCCTGCTTGTCTGAGAAGTTTAGGATTGATAGAAAGGATAAAGCCGGTCTTGACTGTCGCAGCCGAGATGGGCGTGCCATCCTTCTGGGTAAAATAAATATTGCCCCTATTGAAAATATGCCCGCTCGGCCTCTGATATTGCCTGTCCGCGCGCTCTGCAAAATCACTGCCATGGATGATCTGCACGGTGTACAGCTTTACGACAAGCAATACCGCAACCGAAAGCATGCAAACCGAGATGAACGTGATTCTTTTTTTGGATATGTGCGTGTGCGAATGAGACATGTTTTGAGCGATTGGCCTCCTGCCGAGAATCTATTGCAGGTTTTGTCTAAGCATTCTAGCAGAAAAAAGAAACCCCTGCACCGCGAACGGTGCAGGGGTCGAATCCTGTGCTCAGCATATCTTGAGAGTTACATGCCGTCGGCGGTCGAATGCGCATCGAAAAGGCCTGTCGTGCTTACGGGCTGATGCGTTCTGAACTCATCCGGCCTTGTACGACCACACCTGCGGATCTTGAGCCAAGAATCATACCTAATCCACCCATCCGCGCCGTAATTGGCGGGAGGACGAACATAATCGCAGGAGTAATGATTCCAACACGATCTGTACCCGCACTCGCCTTCCATGTCCGCAACTCCTACGCGTCCGAAAAACCGCAGCATGAACGCTATTGCATCATCGCTAAATGACCTTTTTTGCCTAAAAACAAACTTGAAGTCAGTCCAGCGCTGACGTGACATCTCTCTGTCTTCGGAAAAACAAGCCTGAAGATCAATGCCCATTTCTCCCAGAGCCTGTCGTGCCACACCCTTGAAATAGCGATGATTCCGGATTTCCAGAGACCTCTCTTGATTTTTATCAGTTGCTCGAAAACAGACAACGATTCTGTTTTGCGGAGCAGTGAGGACCCTCACTGATTCCAAAACCACGCAATCCGCCATGTCACTTCCGGTAACGTGCTCATACACAGTGGCATCCGGACAGCGGTGATTCATCGGTGCGCTGGTATCATACTTTCGATGCCAAAGCAGCATCTGTTGCGTAAACGTAGCTAGTTTCCTGTTCATCTTCGGTAATGCCACCTATGGACCTTCGCATCATGCGAAAGGTGACTGGGATTCAAACTCCAGATCTTTGAAGCGGCCCATCATGCTCTTTTTTCACTTCGCACAACGCAAAATATGGCGCTGCACATACAAGAAAAGCAAAATAGGCCACATCAAAAATCCTGAACCGTTACATCAGCGGCGCGATTCAATGTGCACTCAATCTGCGGCAATAGTAAGCACATCCTGAAAGATGTCAACATGAGCATCGGCTTCACATGTACATCATACGGAGAACATGCCTTTATCTAACCGCAACATTCGTAGCGGGCACCGCTCGCGTCACGAATACGGTCTTGCTTCCTGCAGCGACGAATCCCCTCTCATGCGCATAATCAAGCGTTATCTCACCTTTTGAATGAATATATTGAAATTCTGCCTCGCCGAGCTTTGAGCCGAGTGCGACGATTTCCTGCTCAGCATGCTCCTTTGCGACGGCATTGAGGACAGCCTTGTTCACGATGACGACATATGACGCCGACAGCACGATGCCAAAAACCGCAAGGCATATGAAGATTGCCTTTCCGAATCTGTCTATCTTGTTCATTGCTGCGAGTGTCTTTGTCATGTTGTTTTTGTTATTCGTTGTGCTGTTGTGCTGCTTGTAATTGTCGTCTTTTTCTTTTAAAAATGATTCGATCGCGCCCTCATGAGGATTCCTATGATTTCCTCACGATGCGGAGCTTTGCGCTTCGTGATCGAGGATTGGAACGCTGTTCCTCCTCGGTCGGAACGATGGGCTTCTTGGTCAATTCCTCGACCAATCCGTCTTTTGCCCATTGTTTTGTGATCTGCTTGACGATTCGGTCCTCGAGGCTGTGATATGAGATCACTTCGATGATCCCTCCGCTCTTCACGAGGTCGATTGCCTTGCCAAGGGCGATCCGGAGATGCTCAAGCTCGTTATTGACCGCGATTCGGAGAGCCTGGAATGTCTTCGTGGCCGGATGCGTCTTCGGACCCATGCCTGCCTTGATCTTCCATTCAGGAACCCTCTTGCCGAATTTCTGATCAATGAGATCCGCAAGCTCCTTGCTCGTCTCGATGCCCGCGGCTTCAGAACCTTTTCGCTTCTGATCGCGGTATTCGACGATGGCCCTGGCGATCTTTCGAGCGTCTCGATCCTCGCCATATGCATAAATGACATTGGCGATGTCTTCCGCGTCCCAATCATTGACGATGTCTCGCGCCGTGAAGTGATACGAATCGACTGGACCGAAGGTCATGTGCAAGGGCTCGTCCTTTCGAAACGTAAAGCCCTTGTCGGAACCGATGAGGTCATAGGTGCTAAGGCCGAGATCAAAGAGGATCGCATCGACAGAACCATGGCCGAGGCCTTTTTCCGCGAGCTTTTCTTCCATCTGGCTGAAGTTGGCATTGATCGGCGTCAGGGATTTCTGCACTATTTCCCTTGCTGATGTCGCGTCCTTCGCAAGACCCGAATCGTCCTGTAGGCCTTTCTCCAGATATGACTGCGTTCGCATGATCGCATCTGTATCCAGATCAAAGCCTAGTATGTTGACATTCCCGCCCAGCTTTTTGATGATGAATTCGCTGTGTCCACCATCTCCCAGATTGCAGTCCACCACGACTGCTCCTGGTTTCAGTGCGAGATTGTCAATTGTCTCATGTAAAAGTACCGGTATGTGCCGCTGTCCCTTCTCGGGGATGCGCTGCTGCTGCCCCTTCATGTCGGTTGTCGCGGCTGCATTCGTTTCAGTATTGTCTGGCTGCATGGGAAGTGTTTTCATGGCGATATGGATTGCGACCCTGTTAGATCACTCCGATCTCGCCGAGCTTTTCAGCTAGCTGATCGGCAGACTTGAGAATGCGAGTCTTGTACTCCTTCCATCGGTCTTCGTTCCATACTTCCACCCGAGTATGGACTCCGGCAAACACCACTTTGCTCTGAAGTCCTGCAAACTCTCGGAGGAATTCGGGGATGAGCACGCGCCCATTCGAATCGATCTCGATCTCTACCGCTCCGGCCAACATGATTCTGTTGAAGCCTCGCGTGTCAGCAGCTCCCATCGACAAGCCTCCCAACTTCTCAGCGATAGCTCCCCATTCCTTCATCGTGTACAGGAAAAGACAATTATCAAGCCCGTGGGTTATGACCACTTTTTTTCCAAGCTCCTTGCGGAATTTGGATGGCAGCGATATTCGCTTTTTTTCGTCCTGCGTATGTGTGTATTCTCCGATGAGCATGGTGGTGTCTTCGCTCTAGTTAGGTGACAAGTTTTGCGGCCGCATTCAGGATCTGTGATTTCATCGTTTGGATCGCGTTCGTCATCCGGAATCCTCAGTGAATCTCGTTCTTGAAATTTACCACTTCTTCCCACTTGCATACATTTTACCCCACTTGATATCCACGGGCAACCACTTTGGTGCACAGTTATCCCCTGTTTTCTGGCATTTGCATATCAGGACATGCGTGATGGGTTTTGTACATGGCAATTGCGGTTTTTTACATGAATAAAGGCGCCGCCCTTTCGGGCGGCGCCTCATGCGCATAATCGAGCAATCGCAAAGATGCGTCACTTCATCATCTTTGCCAACCTCTGGCTCTCTTTCCACAGATTTCGATCGCAAATTCGGCGCGTCACGCTCGGGTCAGGGACATAGAGATTTCCTCCGAACGGCACATAGGTGCCGCGAGTGACGACGAGCATGGGCGATATGACAAGACAGCCGGGAGGATACGGATCGATGATCGCATCATCCTGGGTTAGGATCCACGAATGCGCGACGCCCAGAAACTCCACGGACTGAATGTCTGAATCGTCTTCATTCGTACGAGCAAGCATTCGTATTCCCGCACATTTTCCATCGACAACGCGACATTCAGGAAATACGATGGCAAGCGCCCTGCAAATGGAATGGCATCGAAAGCCATATCCATTCAGACGAACCCCTTCCATTTGCGCCCGCCTTTGCCTCTCTCTGAATGCCTGACTGGCTCGTACCATGGCATCGGCAACGTCGCACAGAAGAGCGCGATCTCTGTCAGTGGTCACCTTTTTCGCTTCGTTACTCCAGAACATGTCTTTGCGTCCTTTCTTGGTTTGGGTTTTTCTGTATTGTGATTGTGAACATTCGAGGTATATACAACCATTCTTTTATAAATCAGTCAATTGGCATGGCGAGATATTGCGCATAGGGCATTCCTGATCGCTGACATGCACGAAAAAAGACCCACACTTTATGCGGGTCTTTTTTCATTGAGCGTGTCCCCCTTTTGTCCCCCCCTTTTTTTTCTTTCCAGCGTTATCGTGCGCGGATATGCCTATGCGATAGATACGACGGTATACTCGACTTCTTTTGTCGGAGTTACGACAGTGAAGTTTTCTCCCTTTTTCTTTCCGAGGAGTGCCTGGCCGATCGGAGACTTGAATGATACCTTGCCTGCTGCAGTATCGATCTCTTCTGAACCTACTATTATATAAACGTGAGTCTCCTTTTCTCCCTTCTTCTGGACGGTTACCTTTGATCCAATATCTGCCGTATCGCTCTTGTGAGTAGAGACGATCTCTGCCGAAGCGAGGATGCTTTCGAGCTGAGAGATTCGGTCCTCGAGGGCTGCCTGGGCCTCTCTTGCCTCATGGTATTCGGCGTTTTCCGACAGGTCGCCTAGGGATTTAGCGAATTCGAGCTCGTCCGCGATTTCCTTTCGCTTGTCGAACTTGAGGGACTTGAGCTCGTGCTGGAGCTCTTCGAATCGTGCCTGCGTGAGATATTCTTTATTTGCCATGGCGACATAGTACCGCAAAATCGGGGTTTTGGCAATTATAAGAGGCCCCGGGAGCGCTGTCGCTCCCGGGGCCTTGCATCATTTCGCAGTCATATCATTGGCTTGGCTCATGCGACCAGAGCCAGCATCTCTTCCCGGAATCCGAGCTCGGAGAAACGATCTGTCAACTCAGTCACCGCCTGGAATTTCCTGAGGACCACTTCGAGCGGTTCTCCATCACGATATGCCTGTTTGCTCATGTCACCCTCTTCGTCTTTGAGACGCCATGAGTCATTGTCGATGACATCAGCGATCAGGAGTTCGCCTTCGTCTGTCAGGCCGCCCTCGATCTTGTAGTCAACCAGTCGCCTGCCTAGCTTTGCCCATGCGCTCTGGAGAATCCGGAAGGCGGCCAATGCCTCATTGCCCAAACGATCCATCAGTTCAAGCTCATGTGTGATTGTGAGAATCTCACAATCCGGCAAAACAAGGAAGGGCTTGGCGGGGTCATCCGGCAGATCAGGAGTCTTCGGATCGTAGATTTCGAACCGATGATTGAATCCGTCATGACGAAGCAGTGGGTCGTCACAAACGAGATCATAATCTCTCCATTTCCTGCCTGATGTTTTGAGGAAGAACTCGACGATCGGCTTGTCGAATTTGCAGCCTTCCCGCAAATCAGTCCGGCGCTTAAGGTACGATCCCCAGGCCTCTGCTCGCACGACGACTTCGTACGGGAGCATTTTGCAAAGAGGCGCAATGAAGCCGCCTATTTCGCCAGTCGAGGTCTGAAGACCGGCAACGACCATGTCGAACGCAACGGGGATGCCGCAATATTTCAACAGAGCGAACACGTTGCAAGTGGTACGATTCGCGAGTTCGCCTTTGCCTTCCAGTACATCCCGCTTTTGACCATCGCCAGCGGTAATGGCATTCATAGAGGTAAATAATCCCTTGCCCGGATATCCAGAGAGAGGATAGATGACCTTTGTCTTGCCTTGTGCGACTGGTGGCGAAGCAAGGGATGCCTGAAGTTGATGCGCGGTTATGTCTGTCATGGCTGTAGTTCTGTATGTGGTTCTGAACTTCATCGGACAATTCCGATAAATGATACGATGAGTCGTATCAGCTTTCGGGAAACGTTCCCGATCCGCAAGGAATGGTGCCACAAAACAGATTGCCGCACAAGAGAGCGTTTTCCTTTACAAAAAAATAAAAATCGCAGCAAAAACCCGCCAACTCACCCCCCCCTATTACTCCTCCCTGAAATACTCCGGCGCGTACAGATTCACCTTTCCAATGAATTCGGCCATGGCAGGAGACGCTCCGAACATGGCTGTCGATGGACCCTGCTCGAGCATGAGCACGAATGCATATTTCGGCTTTTCATATGGCCAGAATCCAACGGCCCATGAATTGATGGTCTGCTTGCTCACGCCGGTCTGTGCGGTACCTGTCTTGCCTGCCATCTGTACATACGGAACATTGAGAGCAGCCATGGTGCCTTCGGTCACCGTCATGCGCATCCCTTCCTGAATGATGTCGAAATAGCGGGGATCCTTGATCTCAATATGCCATGAATCATCAACCTCTTCGACATAATCCGATATGCCGCTGTCCGCATTCCCAAGCACTCCTATATGGTCGATGCGCGCCGTAACATCCTCTTTCTTGGGTATTCCCTTGAAAATCCTCGGGCCGATGATGGTGCCGCCATTGGCAATCGCTGCAACCGAACGCAATGCCTGAGCCGGCGTAACCTGGAACCCGTACTGGCCGATAGAGGTATTGTAAGTATCTCCGACGCGCCAGATATCCCCCTTGAAATTCTTCGCTTTCCATTCAGGAGTCGGAATGACGCCGGCCTTGCCTTGGAAAAATCCCTTGGCGATCGCTACGCCCATGCCGAATCGCTTTGCATAATCATCAATCCTCAGGATGCCAAGCCCCTTTTGGCTGCCGAATCCTCCGCCTATCTGATAGAAATAGATGTCAGACGATACAGCGATCGCCTCGCGAACATCGGTCCATCCATTGGCGCGCCAGTCCTTGAATACGGTATATTCTCCCGGCTGAAACGGATTCGGCACGCGCAATTCTCCGGTACTTTCGATTTCCTTTTCAGGCGTGATGACTCCTTCGTTCAGTGCTGCAAGCGCGAAGATGGGCTTCACGATCGATCCCGGCGTATACAGTCCGTGAGACACGCGGTCGAGGAACAGCTTCCTGCTGTCTGAGAGGTATCCCCTGATCGTCTCAGTGCTGGTTCCGGCAGTCATGACATTCGAATCATATTCTGGATACGAGACGCTTGCCAAAACCTCGCCGGTATATACGTCCATCACCATTCCCGCGCCTCCGATGAATCCGGATCTCCTAGCCAATTCGTGGATCGATTCATGCATCGCTTCTTGCAGCCGAGTGTCGATCGTCAGCGTGATATTGAGGCCGTCTTGCGGCGGACGGCGAACGCTCTCATATATCACGTTCCCCTTTACGTCCGTTTCGGTGAGCTTGAGTCCTGCCTCGCCCTGAAGCAAATGATCGAAATATTCCTCGATGCCATCAACTCCTGCATACTTTATATTGTAATAAAATCCGGACTTGTCCTTGCGGGGATATTTCACATAGCCAAGCAGATTATGAGTCCCGGGATTGGATCGATATCGACGCAATGCATAGTCGGGCTGGGTCGGATCTGTCTGATTCCAGGCAAGCAATACGCCATTGCGATCCTGGATTACGCCGCGCTCGGCGAATACGAGACTCTGATTGAGCCGGTTATTTTCCGCCTTTTTTTTCCATTCTTCATGCTGAAACACCTGCAGCCTCATGCTTTGTCCCAAGAATACGATGCCGATCAGCGCGAATAGCGATCCGAGAATGACTATGGTCGTCTGAGATATCGGCTTTTCGATGCGACCTTCGAACTGATCGGTATCGAAGCCGGAAAGGTTTGACGAATCGAGAAATATCTCGTCAGGCTCTATGTCCTTGTGCCTTCGTCGGGATCTGCGATTGAAAAACGATGCCATGTGGCCTTATCTTATCCGCTTTTTGATCAAACTCAAAACGAATGCCGACGCTATGGCTCCATACGCAAACGGAAGGAACGGAATCCATCCGAATAGCCGTCCAAACAGGCCCATCGTCTCCCCTGACGCAATCCCCGAACCGGCAAAGGAATGCAAGGCATTGCTTCCGAATGCGATATCCATGAGCAATCCGATCCCGATAATCTCGACATGGTCGAATTTCCAATACAAGATAAGCGCGGCGACGGCGAGCACATACCAGGGCAGGAATACGATGCCGAGAACCAATGCGCTATCGAGCAGGATTCTTTTTGACAATGACATAGATTATGGAATGTATATTAACCGGCAGCTTGAAATACGCATATGTATACGCTTCGCCATCTGTCGAATCCACCGACTCTATCGTCCCGAACGCTTCGGGCGGCAGATATGAGCGCATGACGATGTCGCCCTTCGATATTTCGGTCACTTTTGGCAATTTTAGGAAAAAGTTTCCGCCACCCTTGCCTTCGGCCATGACCGCGGTGGTTGTCGTGCCTATCAGCACCTCGACTTTGTTGCCAGGCGCGGAAAACAGCCTCACGATCGACGTGCCGCCCGTAACGGATGCGATTTCGCCAATTGGAAATGACGAAAATGCATATACCTGATCCCCGACGGCAATGCCGTCTTCTGCGCCCGCGCGGATGACCAGCGAATCGAATGGCAATTGCGGAGGCCTCATGAGGACGCTTGCAACGACTTCTCCCGATGCGGCATTTGCGGCATCGCCCGTTTCCATGCGCTTTCCGACAAGCTGCCTGAGTTCGGCATTCTCGATCTTCAATGCGGACAATTCGGCATTGAGCACGTTTGGTGCCAATGTGATTTCGGCAATTGAGGCGGGCGCATTATGCACGAACAGCCCCTTCAATCCGTAAAAGCCGCTCGCGACGGGCTTTTTCAATATGAAAAACAATGCGACCACGATGACAAGCGCCATGATCCAGAACGAAAGGCCTCGGCCCTTAGCGACGCTCCCCCTACTGACGTGCCGTTGGTAATTCATCTTCATTTTGTATAAGTATATCAACAAAACGCGGCAAGTCTTCGAGAATTATTCCAGCGCCGCGAGCGACGGCAGTCAATGGATCGTCAGCAACATATACCGGGATGCCCACATATTCATGAAGAACCTCGGCAAGCCCTCGTATGAGCGCGCCTCCGCCCGTGACGAAAATCCCGTTGCGCATGATATCAGAAAGGATTTCCGGAGGGGTTGTCTCGAGAACCTCCTTGACCGATTCGAGAATGGTATCGATGGATGCGCCTATCGCTTCGCGCACGTCAGCATCGGTGACGACGACCTCTCGTGGCAATCCGGTTACCAGGTCTCGCCCTCTGATCGTTGCTTCGAGCGGTGGATTCATCGGTATGACGCTCGCGATCGCGATCTTCACCTCTTCTGCGGTCTTCTCGCCGATAAGGATCTTGAATTCATTTCGTATGTAGGAAATGATGTCATTGTTCATCGTGTCTCCCGCAACCTTGAGGTTCTTGGCACGGACAATTCCGGATAGCGATATGACCGCGATATCCGTGGTGCCACCACCGATATCGAT
>JACCDK011845568.1_pt1 | contig 30398 bp, 29 predicted proteins | sample 7445871 | NCBI WGS metagenome assembly JACCDK01 (sample SAMN15323436, study PRJNA562643) | freshwater metagenome | isolation source: river surface water | place: USA:Blue River Watershed | collected 2017-08-15 | reverse complement strand
CCTTTCATAATGTAGAGACAAGAATCATCAGAATCTTTAACACTTATGGTCCAAGAATGCGCCTGAATGATGGAAGAGCACTTCCTGCATTTATTGGTCAAGCTTTAAGAGGAGAAGATTTAACGGTGTTTGGTGATGGTTCACAGACAAGAAGCTTCTGTTATGTGGATGATTTAGTAGAAGGAATTTATCGATTGTTATTAAGCGATTATGCGCAACCCGTGAATATTGGTAATCCCAATGAAATTAGTTTAAAGGATTTTGCAGAAGAGGTATTAAAATTAACTGGAAACACGGTGAAGATTGTATACAAGCCTTTGCCAATTGACGATCCAAAACAAAGACAGCCAGATATTACTAAAGCAAAAACGATCTTAGGATGGGCACCTAAAGTTGATCGTGCTGAAGGATTACAAAAAACCTACGATTACTTTAAAGCTCTACCAACAAGTGAGTGGACTATAGCACCTAAAGAATTTATATCAAAATAAATATTATAATATGAGTAAAAAATTAATTGTTACAGGCTCAATGGGTCTAATTGGATCAGAAGTAGCAGAGTATTTTTTAGAGAAAGGTTGGGAAGTTTATGGTATTGATAATAATCAAAGAGCAATCTTTTTTGGCTTGCAAGGTGACAACTCTTTAAATAAGGATCGTTTAGCAAAGTATGGTGCTAGCTATAAATTATATACAAACATTGATATTAGAGATAGGGAATCAATTTTGAAAATTATTCCAGAAATAAAGCCTGATGCTATTGTACATACTGCAGCACAACCTAGTCATGATAGGGCAGCTTCGATTCCATTTGAAGATTTTGATACAAATGCTGTAGGAACATTCAACTTATTAGAATCACTACGCCGTTTTTCAACAGAAGTTCCCTTTGTTCATTTGTCTACAAACAAAGTATATGGCGATGCTCCTAATAATATTAAAATGAAAGAGCTAGAAACACGTTTTGATTATGATGATGCAGAATATGAGCATGGAATCGCAGAACATTTTAGTATTGATCAATCTAAACATTCTTTATTCGGATCTTCTAAAGTTTCTGCTGACATTTCAGTACAAGAATATGGAAGGTATTTCAATATGCCAACTGCATGCTTAAGAGGTGGTTGTTTAACAGGACCTAATCACGCAGGTGTTGAGCTACATGGTTTTCTAAGCTACCTTATTAAATGTAATATTGAAGAGCGTGAATATAGCGTTTTTGGTTATAAAGGAAAACAAGTACGTGATAATATACATTCTTATGATGTTGCTCGTTTTATCGAGGAGTTTATTAGTGCACCGAGAGTAGCAGAAGTATACAATATTGGAGGAGGAAAAGATAATTCAGTTTCAATATTAGAGGCATTTGATCTAATTTCGAAAATTTCTGGTAAGCCAATGAAGTATAAATATGTGGAACAAAATCGAATTGGTGACCATATTTGCTATTATAGTGATTTGCGCAAAATGAAAGCCCATTATCCAAATTGGGATATTACTAAAAACTTGGAAGATGTTTTTGTAGACATCTATAAACGTTATATGGAATCATGAAAATATTAATTACTGGGGGATGCGGATTTGTTGGATCTAACCTAGCCGTTTTATTTAAGCAACATTATACAGATTCAGAAGTATATTGCTTAGATAATTTATCTCGAAGAGGTTCTGAAATAAACTTAAAAAAAGTAATAGCGGCAGGTGGACAATTTGTTCATGGAGATGTTCGCATAAAAACGGATTTTGATCGGATTCCAAATGTTGATATTGTAATTGATGCAGCTGCAGAACCTTCTGTTCTAGCTGGGAAAGTGCCAGGTGAATTAGAAAATTTAATTGACACCAACTTAAATGGAACAATTAATACACTCTATTTTGCTAAGAAGCATCAAGCTGGAATCATATTCCTTTCAACCTCCCGGGTTTATCCTTATGATACCTTAGCCAAAGCAAAGTTGGTTACTTCAGCAAAACGATTCAATATATCCAATAAACAAGTTCTAAATGGCTTGACTGAACAAGGTGTTTCTGAAAGTTTCCCATTAGAAGGTCTTAGATCTCTATATGGAGCAACTAAGCTCGCGTCTGAATATTTTATTCAAGAATTTGCGCATAATTTTCAATTACCTGCCGTTATTAATCGTTGTGGTGTATTAAGCGGTCCGTATCAAATGGGTAAAATTGATCAAGGAGTTATTGTACTTTGGATGGCAAAGCATTTTTGGAGAGGGCGTTTAAGTTATATCGGATATGGTGGAATGGGACAACAAGCTCGTGATGTATTGCATGTAAATGACTTGTTCAGTTTAGTTAAATGGCAAATCACAAATCTAGGTCTTCAAAAAGGACAAATTTTTAATGTAGGAGGTGGACTACAAAACACAATTTCATTAGCCGAATTAACAGATTTGTGTACAAAAATTACTGGTAATAAAATTGAAATAGATTCTATTTTTCAAAATAGAACCGGGGATCTGCCAATTTATATAACCGATAATTCAAAAATAACAGCATTTAGTGGTTGGAAGCCTGAAAAAAGTATATCTACCTTATTGCAAGAAGTTTTAGAATGGTTTTTAGAAGATGAAAAATCGTTAAAATCTATATTGTCCTAATGAAATTAAGTATTGTAATACCTGCATATAACGAAGAAGGGTCAATTGAAGAAACCTTAAGAACTCTATATGACAAATTATATCAAGAAAAAATAGACCATGAAATTGTAGTAGTAAATGATAACTCAAAAGATAGTACACTTGAATTACTTATTAAGAGTCAAGATAAAATACCTACGCTTGTCATTTACACAAATTACGGAAAGAATGGTTTTGGTAATGCTATTAGATATGGACTTGAAAGATATACTGGAGACTGTGTTGCAATTATGATGGCAGATTTAAGTGATGACCCAAATGACCTTGTGCTTTTTTATAGAAGACTATGTAAGGGTGATATTGACTGTGTATTTGGTTCTAGGTTTATAAAAGGAGGAAAATTAAAAGATTATCCGTTTCATAAATATATTGTTAATAGAATAGCAAATTATATAATAAAGTTTGTAATTGGCATTAAATATAACGATGCAACTAATGCCTTTAAACTATATAAAAGAGAGACGATTGAGGGAATTAAACCATTACTTTCCCCGCATTTTAATTTGACTATTGAACTTTCATTAAAAAGTATCGTAAGGGGGTATAGCTATGCTGTATTGCCTAATTCATGGACAAATAGAAAATATGGAGAGTCAAAATTAAAGATTAAAGAAATGGGATCGAGATATTTTTTTATATTAATGTATTGTTTTGTAGAAAAATATTTTTCACGAGGTGATTATAAAAAGAATTAAATTGAAAATTCTAAATAACAATAAAATATTTTATTTTCTATTACTTGTTGTAATTTCTATTTCAACATTTTTGAATTATAAGGCAGAGGTAATGGGGCCAATGGTAGTGTTATATGAAGATTATGCAACATTTTTTAGCCAACATTTTGACCTATCAGTACCTTTTAAATATTCGCAATATACTTTTCCAATGTGGGGATATGGCTTAGTACTACTTTTTTTGAAAAAGAAATATTTAGTTATCATTTTCCAACAAATCATTACATATTTAACAGTCATTTATTTTGAATATTCATTTTCTGATTTTTTAAAGTACAAGAAATTATTTAGATTCTTATTATTGATATCATTTCCATGGTATTTTTTTCACACTTCAATTTGGCCATATAGTTTAGGGTCTAATTTGTTAATTATTGGTATTGTTTCAATTTTTAATTATCAGAAAAGCAATAACAAATATTTATTATTTTTTTCTGGATTTTGTTTTGGAATAATGTTGAATTTAAGATCAGATTACTATTATTTGATTTTAATTTTGTTTGTTTTCTTGTTAATTTACGAAGGTTTAAAAAAGAAAATAAAAGCGATATTATGGATTACATTATGGTTTTCAATAATTCAAACATTATTAATTCCTTGGGGTTATTATACATATAAAAGAACAGGGCATTATTTACAAACTTCGACAAATGCTGGGCATGTATTTTTTATAAGCCTAGGTCAGTTACCAAATAACAAATGGAAAATTACACAGGAGGATAATGACTCTGTAATGTATACAGAGTTAAGAAACCATTTCCCCCAGAAAACACCTAATAGCCTGGCATATGAAGAAAACAAGTATTTGATGAAAAAATGGAAAGATTTAGTTTTAGAGAGCCCAACTGAATATATTAAAAAGTGTTTATTTAATTGCTACAGGATATTTAGAACACCATTTTATATTGGAAATCTTGAAACTTTGACTGATATCGATAACGTCAATAAAAATATAATTAAGGAAAAGTTAAAGAAGTTACTGGATAATGGAAAATTTATTGAAATCATAAGGTTTCTTTTTTTCGAAAGAGGTTCTATTTATTTAACTACATTTTTTTTAAATATTTTTTCAATTTCATTTTTTTTTGTATTCATATTTTACTTCATTAGATCTATATTTTATAAATGCGTGATTAATGATTTTTTATCTTTAATTATTTTGATTTTAATTTTTTATCAAAACCTCATGTCAATATTTGTTTTTTATATGCCAATATATAATTCAAATTTGTATTTGATTTATCTATTAGGTATATTTTACTTTCAATCTAAAGTCTTATACAAATCCAAATTATGATTAGTAGGCAGAAATTATTAAATATCATTATAGTTTTATATTTATTATTTCCGATCGCAATTTCGTTTGTGCTAAAAATTCTAAATATTTTAGTACCAACATATTTATTTATCTTTCTTCTTATAATTATTATACTTTTTTTTACCTCTTTTAAACCACATTTTTTTTTTTTCAAAAAGCCAGAAGTTTTGTTACTCTTATTTTTATCATGGCTTTTGATTAGCGGCACTTATTCTCCTTCGATTATAGCTAAAGAGAAAAAAAATATATTAATTTACTATGATATAATAGTTCCATTGATTTTGTTCTATATGTTTAATTTTCTGAATAATTTTGATTTTAGAATAAAATCAATTGAAACTTCACTATTAAAATCTACATATTTTTTAATTTGGACTCTTTCACTTTTTTTTTTAATAGCTAAACAGCATGACGAAAGTGGAAGATATTTTTTACCGGGATCTGAAAACTCAATTTTATTTTCAAGAAATATTTCGGCATATATTATAATATTGCTTACTATAAAACATAGATGTTCTTCTTTGTTAAGGTATTCGACACTTCTGTTGTCTGTTATTTTACTTTTTGCAAGCGCATCAAAGGGACCCTTGGTTGCATTATTAGTGGTTTTATATTTTCATTTCTTGTATAATAACACCAATAATAAAATAAAAATAAATTTATTTTTTTTTATTTTATTAATATTAATTTTCTCTCTTTTATTTATGATTGATAAAAACAATTATATTTTTGATACAAATTTTTATTCTATTTTTGCACGGCAGGAATATTTTAAAGTTGCATTTGAAAATTTAGATTTTAATATATTCAAAGGTATTGGCCTTGGATCTTTTTCAATTTATTTTTTAGGCGAGGATGTTATAAGTTATCCACATAATATATTTTTAGAAATTTTTCTGGAGTGTGGACTAATTGGACTTATTTTATTTTTAGCTTTACTCTGGAAATTTTATAAAAACTTCTCACTAAACATTTTTTCCTTGCTTGCTATATTTTACTTTATCTCGGCACAATTTTCAGGTGATTTACCTGGAAATAATAATTTTTTTATATTGTATTTTTTATATTTTACATTTTTTATTAAAAACAAACAAAAACATATCCTAGTTGAAACGTAAAGTCCTTTTTATTTTTGGTACTAGACCAGAAGCGATTAAATTATCACCTGTAATTAAAAAATTTCAAGATTCAGATTTATTTATAGTAAAGACGTGTATAACTGCTCAACATAGAGAAATGTTAGATCAAGTTTTGCAATTTTTTGAAATAAAACCAGATTATGATTTGAACTTAATGAAACCTGGACAAGAGCTAGGTGATATTACAGCTAAAATTATAAATGGTTTAAAGGATGTATTTAATTCTTTTCTACCTGATTTTGTTTTTGTACATGGAGACACAACAACTTCTTTTTCAGCCGCCCTTGCTTCATTTTATAAAATGATTAAAGTTTGTCATATCGAGGCTGGACTTAGAACTTATAATAAAATGTCCCCATTTCCAGAGGAAATGAATAGAGTTTTAACTGGAAGGTTAGCTGATTTTCATTTTGCACCTACTTCTAAAGCACTAGAAAATCTGCTAAAAGAAGGTATTAAAAAAGAGTCAATATTGGTAACTGGAAATACTGTTATAGATGCGCTTTTTTATACTGTAAAAAAAATTGAAAAATTAAATGATCCTGAAATCAAATCTTTGAAAAAATTAATATCATTTGACAAAAAAATCATCTTAGTAACCGGACATAGACGTGAGAATTTTGGAGATGGTTTTTTAAATATTTGTTTGGCAATTAAATCAATTGCTGAAAAATTTCCGAATGTTCAAGTAGTTTTTCCGGTTCATTTAAACCCTAATGTACAAAAACCAGTCTATGATTTATTAAATAGTCAACATAATATAAAATTAATACCACCTTTATCTTATGTTTATTTTATTTGGCTTTTGAATAGATCATATTTAGTTTTAACAGATAGCGGTGGCATACAAGAAGAAGCACCTTCTTTAGGTAAACCAGTATTAGTGATGAGAGAAAATACTGAACGTCCAGAAGCAGTTGAAGCTGGTACTGTTATTTTAGTTGGAACTGATAAAAATAAAATTATTAATGAAACATCGAAACTATTAGAGAATCCAATTTTGTATTCTAAAATGAGTGGCTTACATAATCCTTATGGTAATGGTAAAGCTTCAGAAAAAATAATTGATTTTCTAACGAAAATTTAACAACAATGAAAATAAATAATGTTTGTGTAATTGGTCTTGGCTATATAGGACTTCCCACATCTGCAATATTAGCGAATAATGGTTATAATGTTACAGGAGTTGATTTGGTAGAATCAGTTGTTGATACAATAAACAATGGTAAAATTCACATTATAGAACCTGGATTGGAAGAGGTGGTTAGAAATTCGGTTAATAATAATAAACTGAATGCAAGTTTAACTCCAACTCATGCTGATGTATTTATTATTGCAGTACCCACACCATTTAAACATAATTTCGAACCAAATATTGAATATGTTTTAAATGCAACGAATTCAATTGCTCCGTTTGTAAAAAAAGGAGATATTGTTATTTTGGAATCAACTTCACCAGTTGGTACTACAGAAAAAGTTTTTGCTGAATTAGAAAAGTACGGTCATTCTATTGATGATATTTACGTTGCATATTGTCCAGAAAGAGTTTTGCCTGGAAAAGTAATGTATGAGTTGATTGAAAATGATAGAATTGTTGGAGGGTTAAATGATATTTCGAGTCAAATTGTAAAAGATTTTTATAAAACTTTTGTAAATGGGTCTGTACTTACTACAAATGCAAGAACAGCAGAGATGTGTAAGTTAGTTGAAAATTCTTATCGAGATGTAAATATTGCATTTGCAAATGAATTATCAATAATCTGTGAAAAAATAAATGTTGATATTTGGGAGTTAATTAGTCTTGCAAATAGACATCCAAGAGTGAATATTTTAAATCCCGGAGCTGGTGTTGGTGGTCATTGTATTGCAGTTGACCCTTGGTTTATAGTTGCTCAAAATCCAAATGAAGCAAACATAATTAAACAAGCAAGACTAACCAATGACCTTAAATCAAAATGGGTAATAGAAAACATAGAAAAATCTATAAATAATTTTATATCAGCACACAAAAAAAGTCCAATTGTTGCTTGTATGGGCTTGGCATTCAAGCCCAATATTGATGATCTTAGAGAATCTCCAGCAGTTGAAATAGTTGACTCGTTATTAAATAAACGAAAAGACATTCATTTTTTAGTAGTTGAACCTCATCTAAAATATTCTAATAATTTTGACTTAGTTGAATATGATTTTGCTGTTAAAGAAGCAGATGTTATTGTTTATCTAGTTAAACACGATATTTTTTTAAATTATCAAAATAGCCATAAAAAAATAATATTAGATTTTTGTGGCGTAAATCAATAAATTATTTCTTATGAAAGTGGTATTACTTGCGGGAGGTTATGGAACAAGAATTTCTGAAGAAACAGACACAAGACCAAAGCCTATGGTTGAAATTGGTGGTAAACCAATTTTATGGCATATTATGAAAATATATAGTTATTATGGATTTAATGAATTTGTAATATGTTTAGGTTATAAGGGTTACTTTATTAAAGAATACTTCGCAAATTATTTTTTGCATCAATCTGATTTAACTATCGACCTGAAAGATAATTCAAGACAAGTTCATAATAATTCCTCTGAAAATTGGAAAATAACATTAGTAGATACTGGTTTAGATACAATGACTGGTGGACGAATTAAAAGAATACAAAAATATATAGGAGATGAGCCTTTTTTATTAACATATGGAGATGGCCTAGCAAATGTAAATATTGAGAAACTTATTGAAAATCATAGAAAAAGTCGAAAAAAGTGTACTGTAACTGGGATTAGACCACAAGGAAGATTCGGATTAATGAAAGTGGGAATTAATAATGAAGTTGTAAATTTTGCTGAAAAAAAAGACGAAGACAATTCTCTAATTAATGGTGGTTACTTTGTTTGTGAACCTAGTGTTTTTGATCATATTTACGATGGGGATAAAACAATATGGGAAAAACAGCCACTTGAGAACTTAGCAAAAGAAGGCTCTTTGAACTTATATTTTCATGATGATTTTTGGAAGCCAATGGATTCTTTAAAAGATAAAATGGATCTAAATGAATTATGGAAATCAGGTAAAGCAGCTTGGAAAATTTGGCAATAATGAATAATTTGAAAAACGTCTATTTAGGTAAGCGTGTTTTTGTAACTGGTCACACTGGATTCAAAGGTGCTTGGCTTATTAAAATTTTAAATGATTTTGGCGCAATTATAAAGGGATATGCTTTACCTCCCCAAAATGAAATTAATTTATATAATGAAATTAACGGCGATTCATTATGTGAATCGATTATCAGTGATTTGAGAGATAGGTCAGCTTTAAAAAATGCACTTTTAGATTTTCAACCTGATTATGTTTTTCATTTAGCTGCACAACCGTTAGTTAGGTTGTCTTATGAGATTCCATCAGAAACATTCGAAGTAAATGTAGTTGGTACTGCAAATTTATTAGATTCAATAAGGTTGTTAGACAAAAAATGTAATTTAGTTTTAATAACTACCGATAAAGTTTATCATAATAATGAATGGGAATATCCATACCGTGAAAATGATAGATTAGGTGGATATGATCCTTATAGTGCAAGTAAGGCTTGTTGCGAATTGGTTATAGATTCTTATAAAAATTCTTTTTTTAATCCATCCAAATATGATCAACATAAAAAAGCAATTGCGGTAGTGAGAGCCGGCAATGTTATTGGAGGTGGTGATTGGTCCAAAGACAGACTTATCCCGGACATAGCAAAAGCATTAAGTGTAAATAAAGAAATAGTTATAAGAAATCCAAAATCAATTAGGCCTTGGCAACATGTTATTGAACCCCTTTTCGGATATCTTGAACTTGGTGCTAAGTTAAATTTATATCCAATTAAATTTGCTCAAGTATATAATTTTGGCCCTAATACTAATGACGCCTTATCTGTAGAAGAAATGGTGATTAAATCTATAAAGTGTTGGGAGGCTGGTTCATATATTGTTCAGCAAAATGAAAATAATCCACATGAAGCTGGATTGTTAAAATTAGATATAAGTAAAGCATTGAGCCAATTAAGTTGGAGGCCAGTATTTAATGCTCAAACTGCAATTGAAAGAACAATTAATTGGTATAAAAATTATTATAACAAAGTTTCAGCTACTGAATTAATGAAACTAGATATTGAATATTATCAAAGTAAGAGTAATGAATAAAAACATTGAAATTTTAAAAGGAATTGAGTTTAATAATTTAAATGATGAAAGTTTAAAAAAACTTTTAGTAGAAAAATTTAGTAAAAACATTAATAAGGTGATTATTCCTGGTGAAAATTATATTCCAGTTTCAGGAAAAGTAATTGATGAAGAAGATGTATTGTGGGGAATTGAGTCAATGATGGATGCGTGGCTGACTGCTGGAAGATTCTCTATAAAGCTGGAAAGAGAACTTGCAAGATATTTTGGAAGCAGATTTTCTTTTTTAGTTAATTCAGGATCTTCTGCCAACTTATTAGCGTTCTATGCACTAACGTCACCAAAATTATTAGATAGGGCTATTAAGCCGGGTGATGAAATAATTACAGTTGCAGCAGGCTTTCCAACTACTATTAATCCAATGATTCAATTTGGATGTATACCTGTATTTGTTGATGTTGATATTCCAACTTATAATATTAAAGCAGAAGATATTGAAAGGTCAATAACACCTAAAACAAAAGCAATTATGATTGCTCATGCTTTAGGAAATCCATTTGATTTAAGTGTTGTAATGGCTATTGCTAAAAAACATAACTTATGGGTGGTTGAAGATGATTGCGACTCTTTAGGAGCAAAATATGAAGGTAAAAAGACCGGTACTTTTGGAGATTTAGCAACACTTTCATTTTATCCAGCACACCACATCACGATGGGTGAAGGCGGAGCAGTATTGGTAAATAATGCATCACTTAAGAAAATTACCGAAAGTTTTAGAGATTGGGGAAGAGACTGTTGGTGTGCCCCAGGAAAGGATAATACATGTGGGGAAAGATATTGTCAAAAACTTGGTGATCTACCAGAAGGGTACGATCATAAATACACATACTCTCATATCGGGTTCAACTTAAAAGTTTCAGATATGCAGGCATCTGTGGGGTTAAGTCAATTGACAAAAGCAGATCATTTTGTAGAAAGAAGAAAAGCGAATCATGCTATTCTTTCTGAAATGTTTAAAGAATTTGAAGAACATTTCATATTACCAAAAGCAACTATAAATTCAGAACCAAGTTGGTTTGGATTTATGTTGACTATCAGAGAGGGAAGTCCAATTGAAAGAAATAAGTTTGTTGAATATTTAGAACAAAATAAAATTGGTACAAGGTTGTTTTTTGGAGGAAATTTATTGAGACAACCAGCTTATTATAATTTAAATTATCGCAAAATTGATGATTTAAAAAATACAGATCTAATAATGAATAATTCATTTTGGCTAGGTGTTTGGCCAGGCTTACAACAAATTCATTATGATTATATTATTAATACAGTTAGAAAGTATATTAGTTCGTTATAATGAAAAAGCTGCCTATTGAAGATTTAGAATATGTATTTCAAAATACCCAAGCCATTTGGGAATCGTTTAGGGGAAAGACACTATTTTTAACTGGGGGCACTGGTTTTTTTGGAAAGTGGTTACTTGAAAGTTTTATTTATGTAAATGAAAAACTTAATTTGAATGCTAAAGTAACAATACTTACTCGAAGTCCAGAATCATTTTTAAATGAATACCCTTTTTATAGTAAATATTCAAATTCAGTTCGCTTTGTTAAAGGAGATATTTTAAATTATGATTTTGATTTAAATGAAAAGTTTCATTTTATTATTCATGCAGCAACAGCAGCAAGTGAATTATTAAATAAGGGTAATCCATTATTAATGATGGATACTATTACACATGGAACAAGAAGGGTTTTAGATTTTGCAATTACCCAACCCATTGAAAGTTTTTTATTTGTTAGTTCGGGCGCAATTTACGGTAAACAACCTTGGAGTGTATCAAATATACGAGAGGTTGATAGTTTTAAAGTAGATATTAATAATCCAAATGCAGCTTATGCAGAAGGAAAGAGAATTGCTGAACTATACTGTTCTACTTATTTCGAAAAATTTAAACTACCAATAAAGATAGCACGGTGTTTTGCTTTTATCGGGCCATATTTACCCCTAGATACTCATTTTGCCATTGGAAATTTCATCAACAATGTCATAAATGGACAAGATATTATCATAACAAGTGATGGTAGTATTACTAGATCATATATGTATGCATCAGATTTGAGTATATCAATTTGGAAAATCCTCTTTGGAGGTAAAAATAATAATCCATATAATGTTGGCGCAGATGCTCCGTATTCATTAAAAGACATTGCGTTAATGATTAAAAAAAAATATGGAAATGATGTGCAAATCTTAAACTTAAATCAAAACTCATCTCAAAATATATATGTTCCGAATATTGATTTTTTAAAAACCGATTTGAATATCTTAAATTTTGTTCAAATAGAAGATGCCATTCAAAAAACTGTTGACTTTGAAAAAAATTAATTTATATTTTGATTTTGATGGTACACTATTTGATTCACAAGAGGGTATAGCACTTGCAGTAAAAAAATCTGCAAAAGAAGTATATAATGTTGATTGTGAATTATTGAATGAAATAATTGGACCACCAATATCAATTATTCATGACCTACTATTTCCAGGTCATAACAAAAAAGAGGCATTTGTAACCGCATTCAGAAATCACTATGACAATACTTATTACACTTATAGTAAACCATATTATAAAAGAATTGAATTATTTTCTGACCTAATTTCTATCAATTGTACACTAAATATTGTTTCAAATAAACCTACATCTATAATTAATAAGTTATTGAAAAGAAACAGAATTGAAAAATATTTTAATCATGTTTCGGGAAATTCAGAAATTTATTTACCCAAAAAACAAAGACTATTAAATCTTGTAGAGTTAGAAAACAAGTTATGTGAAAATATTGTAATTGGAGATACAACAGAGGATTATGAAATGTCAACTTATGCAAATTGTAAATTTATTTTTGCAAAATATGGTTATGGAAGTATTAATTCAAGTGTCGAAAGCTTAGATGAATTAGATTATTTAATTAAATTATTACAAAAAATATGAGATTAGCAGATTATGTTGCAACAAAAATAAAAGAATATTCAGAAATTGTTTATATAGTAACTGGTGGAGGCGCAATGCATTTAAATGATGCATTTGGAAAGTCACAGATGAAAATTGTGTATTGTCATCATGAACAAGCATGTTCAATCGCAGCAGAGTCATATTCCAGAATCACAAATAAACTCTCGACTGTTAATGTAACAACTGGACCAGGAGGGATAAATGCAATTAATGGAGTTTTTGGAGCATGGACGGATTCAATACCGATGTTAATAGTATCAGGTCAGGTAAAAAGAGAAACATTAGTTTCTACATATGGAAATGAAGGTGGCTGGAGACAACTAGGTGATCAAGAAGTTGATATTGTTAATATGGTAAAAGGTATAACAAAATATTCAATTTTAATTAGAGATCCTAAGACTATCAAGTATCATTTAGAAAAAGCAATTTTTCTTGCTTTAAATGGAAGAATGGGGCCATGTTGGATTGACATTCCAATTGATTTACAAGCAACCCAAATAGACATAGATAATTTGGAAGGATTTAACCCTATGGAACTTCAAGAACCTGCTCTACAAAAAATTAGTAATGATATTGAAGTGCTATATAAGTTAATAAAAAAGTCTAAACGACCAGTTTTTTATATAGGATCTGGGCTTCACAGTTCTGGAATGAAAAATAATTTTCAAAAAATTGCAGAAATTACTGGTATTCCAGTAGTAACAGCATGGAATTCTAATGATTTGCTTGAAGATGATCATCCACTTTACGTTGGAAGGCCTGGAACTATCGGCAACAGATCCGGAAATTTCGTTGTTCAAAATTCAGATTTAGTAATAGTGTTGGGATCGAGATTAAATATTAGATTAGTAAGTTATAATTGGTCATCATTTGCAAAAAATGCAATTAAAGTAGGAGTAGACATTGATTTAAAAGAGCTGAATAAACCAACATGTAGTTTTGATTACAAAATCAATCAAAATCTTATTGATTTTATTCCAGCGTTGTTACAATATCTGTCTTTAAATAATGGGCTCCCAAATTTTTCTGATTGGGTAAAATGGGGAAAAGAAAGATTAGCGAAATACCCTGTTTGCTTAGATGAATATTGGTTAAAAAATAATGGAGTAAATCCTTATTGTTTTATTGATGAATTATCAAATTACACAAAAGAAGGTGAAAATATAATATGTGCAGATGGAACGGCATGTGTAACTACATTTCAGGCTATAAAAGTAAAGAAAAATCAAAGAATATTCCATAATTCAGGTTGTGCTTCAATGGGATACGAATTGCCTGCGATAATTGGAGCATATTTCACTAATCCAAAACAGAGTAGAGTTATATGTATTGCTGGTGATGGAAGTATAATGATGAATATTCAAGAATTACAAACTATTTCTGGCTTAAATATTCCAGCTCAAATTTTTATATTAAACAATAAAGGGTATCATTCAATTAGGCAAACACAACATAGTTTCTTTAAGGATAATATTGTAGGTTGTGGACTTGAATCGGGCCTGACATTTCCTGAATTCAGTAAAATAGCAACTGCTTTCGGGTTTAATTACTATTCCATTAAAAATCACCAACAATTAAAAAACAATTTGGAAGATATAATGGAGACTAAAGGTCGATTCATATGCGAAATTGAAATCGACCTTGAGCAACAATTTAGCCCAAAGGTAACTTCAAGAAAATTAAGCGATGGCAGTATGGTTACTTCATCGTTAGAAGATATGTGGCCATTTTTATCTAAAGAAGAATTAGAATTTAATACTATTCATTAAAACCAAATAAAATGAACAAATTAGAATTATCATCAGTTTCTTTATTAAAAGATTTAGTAGAGAATCATGGAGTATTAGGAATCAAAACAAGTTTTGAAGATGAGGGAGCTACTTTAATGGAAGTCATAAGATTAAAAGAGTTGTGCAATCAAGCCGGCACTAAAATTTTATTAAAAATTGCTGGAGCTGAAGCAAAAAGAGACTTGGAAGATTCAATTATGATAGGAGTTAAAGGTATTGTTGCTCCAATGATAGAAAGTCCGTTTGCATTGGATAAATTCATTAAAAGTGCAAAATCAATTCTGCCGCCTGATGTTTTATCAAATGTTCAATTAGGTATCAATATTGAGACTATAAATGCGTATAAGAATTTTAGCGAAATGACTAAAGCTGATGGATTCAAAGATTTATATCATATTACATTAGGTAGAGTTGATTTCGTTTCTTCAATGAATAAAGATAGATCTTATGTAAATTCACAAGAAATTTTAAATATCGCAATTGATTTGTTTACAAAATCTCGTGAAATGGCTAAAAGGGTTTATTTAGGAGGTGCAATAACCGTAGATTCAAGCGATTTTTTAAAAACATTATTTACAAAAGGTTTATTAGACAAGTTTGAAACGAGATATGTTATGTATGATCCAGCAATTGCATTAAATAATTTAGGAGATGCATTGTTAAATGGACAGAGATTGGAATTAGAAATTTTAAATAACAGAAGAAATTATCACTTGCATCATGCAAATAAAGAGATTGAAAGAATACAAATGATTGAGAAGAGAATAAAATAATTAATTTGAAAAAAAATATACTTTCAATATTTGGGATTGATTTAGCAATCTTTTACACTTTGTTGACAAGAATCTTACAAGGCTTTGGAGGTTTGTTAATCATTTTTCTTATTACTACATTCTTAAATAAAATTGAGCAGGGTTATTATTATACTTTTGGCAGTATTGTTGCAATTCAAGTATTTTTCGAATTAGGATTAAACACCATAATTACACAATTTGCAGCACATGAATTTGGGGGGCTTGAAATAAACAACAATAAAATTGAAGGTCATTTAGACAGCAAATCAAGAATTTCATCATTGCTTAAATTTTGTTTAAAGGTTTTTCCATATTTAACAATTTTATTGTTTCTAATATTGCTCATTTTTGGTTATATTTTTTTTAACAAGTATAGCAACGATAATGTAAATTGGTTATTTCCATGGGTAATTCTTTCGTTTTCAACTTCAGTTTTATTTTTAACAAGTCCATTCTTGGCATTGCTTGAAGGGATTGGGTTTGTCAATGAAATTTCAAAGGCTAGGCTTTTCCAACAAATTTTTTTTATATTAACAATAACAATTGCATTTGTAAGTAAGCTTGGACTACTTTCGATTTCATTGGCATCTTTGTTATCATGTATGTATATTGTTATATATATACTATTATCAAAAAAACAACTACTAAGTAACATTTACAAATCAGAAGATGAAAAGAAAATTAGTTACAAAAAAGAAATTTTTCCTTATCAATGGAAAGTTGCTATCAGTTGGATTAGTGGATATTTTATTTTTCAAATTTTTAATCCTGTTTTATTTGCCAAAGAAGGTGCAATTGTAGCTGGACAAATGGGGCTGACCTTAACTGCACTAAGTGGAATTTCATCTTTATCTATGAGTTGGATAAATACTAAGATACAGACCTTGTCGACATTAATTTCAAAATCTGATTATGTCAATTTAGATAAAATATTTTCAACAAGTCTAAAACATGCAGCTCTTGTAAACTTTATTTTGTTGTTTATTTTTGTATTTTTTATTTATGTATTACAGTTGAATTTTAGCAAATATTCATATAGGTTTTTACCTATTTTGCCTGTTATTTTAATGTCGATAGTTACTTTTACAAATCAATTTATTTTTTCTTGGTCTACATATATTAGATGTCATAAAACTGAGCCGTTTTTATTAAACTCTGTAGTTGGGGCAGTTCTGAATATAATATCAATTTATATTCTTGGGAAAAACTATGGATTAATGGGCATTGTATATGGATATTTTTTTATTACAGTTTTCATCGGAATGCCTTGGACTTATATTATTTATCAAAAAAAGAGACAAGAGTGGCATTAATAACAAGGCCTTTACTAACAATAGCAATCCCAACTTTTAATAGAGGAAATTTATTAAGGAGAAACTTAGATTCAATAACAAAGTCAATTTTTGGGTTTGAAAGTTTAGTTGAAGTTGTTATTTCTGATAACAATTCACAAGACAATACTAGTAATATTTTAAAAGAGTATGAAAAATACAAATATATTAAATATTACAAAAACAATGAAAATATAGGGTTTAATCATAACTATATAAAGATTGTTGATCAATATGCAAATGGTAAATATTGCTGGGTATTGGGCGATGATGATTTTATTAGAATAGGAGCTATAGAAATTTTGGTTAAAATATTACTTTCAAATGAATCTATTTCTTTTATCTGCCTCTCATTTGACACAAATTGGAGTTTGACGAATATTACTAATTGTCCAACTGTAATTAACGAGGAAAAGATTATTTATTTTAATACATTTAAAGACCTAATTTCTGATATTTCAAATGATGGGAATATTTTAATGGAGTTTATTTCAGCCTCAATTTTCAAAACTGATTTAATTAAATCCCTCAAAAAAGATTTTATTTCAAAAAGTAGTTTAGATCTGCCATATTATAACATGTTTCCACATTCATATTACTTTGCAAATTCATTAAAAAATGAGAAATCTCTTTTTATAAAAGAGAAAATATTTTATGCAAATTTACATGATATAAAAGGTTGGGAGGAGAATTTTTCTGCAATATATTTTGTAATCCAAACTCACATGTTAAATTATTTTCTTGATTGTGGTTTTTCAAAAAAAGACTTAAAAAATCAAAAAAAAATGATAATAAAATCAGGAATACCTTTTTTGTTTAAAAAGACGATATCCCGTAAGCATTTTTATAACAAGTTATTTTTTTTAAAAACTTACATCTTTGATCTTGATTTTTATAAAATTTTATTCTTTTTAGTAGTAAAAAAAATTAATCATTTTACTAAATGAAAGTGTTATTTATAACTCATGAAGGCATTGATTCTTCAATTTTTAATTCACAAGTTTTAATTCATGCAAAAACAATGAAAAGTCTTGGAGTTGAAATTGATATACTTACTTTTAATACCAATAAAAAAACAAAAAATCTAAGTTTGGATAATCTAAAAAAATTGCAGTTATCCTATCCAGATATCAATATCATATTAAAAAATGGACTAAATATTTTTTATCCATTCGCGACGATTTATAATAGTATTGTCTTATTATTCTTTTTTATTAATAATAAAAAAGAATATAAATTAATTCATGCTAGATCTGATTATACAACCTTTGTTTGTTGCGTGACCAAGTTTATACATCAGAAAAAAATTATTTGGGATTGTAGAGGCGACAGTTTAAATGAGTTACAGGATTCATTAGCTAATAAAAATAATTTCATTAAAATTATAGGATATATTTATCTTATTCCATTTAATAAATTTCAAATATATTTAAATTCTAAAATTACGGATTTGGCAATTTTTGTTTCAGAATCTTTATATAAATTACACTCCTTAAATTTAAGAACTAAAAATTATAAAATTATACCTTGTCTTGTTTCTGAAAAATTATTCCTTTTCGATCCGAAGATAAGATTTCAAAAAAGGTATGAAAAAAAAATTAAAGACTCCGACCAGGTATTTCTATATTCAGGAAGCCTTGCATCTTATCAGTCGATTGAATTGCATTTAAAATTTTATTCTAAAATCCTAAACGATCCAAGAAATATTATAATTTTTGCTACTACTGAGATTGAAAAAGCAAAGATGATTTTCATTAGTAAATTTCCTAATAGATTTCATATCGTAAATATTCCATTTGTCGAAATGAATGCTTATTATAATCTTGCAGATTTCGCAATATTACTAAGGGATAATAAACAATTAAATTTTGTAGCCTCTCCCACTAAGTTTGGTGAGTATTGTCTATCTGGATTACCTGTTATTATGAACAACACGGTTAATCAATCTGTTGAATATTCAAAAAAAATTGGCAACTATTTTAATTGGCAACAAAAAAATTTTGAAAAAGTAGATAATGATACAAGAATTAAAATATCTCAGAAATCTAATAGTTATTTCTCTAGGGCATCTTTAAATATCGAATATTTAGATTTATATAATAAAAATTAACAATAATTTTAATGAAAGAAATTTATAATAAATTCCCTGATTTAAAAAAATTTTCAAAACATATTGGTTTTTCTGAAGAGAAATTACTTGCTGCGTTTAAAATTGAAATCAAATATCATAATTTAATCTTAAATGAAAGTGATAAGATAAAAAGAAAAGATTTGTACAATTCGCTTTACAAAGAAGTGCATCAGATTTATTATGGAAATTCATATAAAAATGGAATTAATGATATACCGTTTACAAGAAAAGCGTTGTTGTATAAAAAAGAATTAAAAAATAAGTCAATTTTAGAAGTTGGATGTGGACAAGGATCATTCTTAATTTCAGTTTCTAAAAGTTTTAAAACAAAAAAACTAACTGGACTTGATGTTTCGTTGCCGCCTTTAGATGTTATAAATTCATTTCCTAATATTAATTTCATTGAAACAAATATTACAGATTTTAACTTAAATGAAAAATATGATATTGTATATTCAAATCACGTGCTAGAACATATGGCGCCATTGGATTTGGACTCACATCTAAATTCTTTGAAAAAAATACTTAATCCGGGCGGGAAACTAATAGTTAATATGCCAAATAGATTATTTGGTCCCAGTGATGTAAGTCGCATAATTGATTTTTCATATACAAATAAATTTCCAGCAATTGGCTCACATTTTTTTGAATCTACATATGAAGAAATAATTGAAAATTTAAAAAAACATGGATTTAATAAATTTATTAGTCCTATACCTCATACGTTGATCAGACATATATTACCTTTTATAAGAATTAATTCTCATTTTATTTCAAATATTGAAAAGAGTAAGTGGGTTATAAATTTTTTACATTCGATTAAATATAATGGAAGGTGTAGGTTAAACTTTGAAGTTTCAATTATTGCAGGAATTCCTAATGAGTAATTTTAAAAAGTATTTAAATTAAAATGAATAATATTAAATTAGCATTTGTATTTACTAATTATAATAATTTTAGTCATACAATTAATGTTGTTAAATCTATTGTTAAATTTTCTGAAAATTCACCTATAATTATTGTAGATAATAATTCAAATGAAAATGACATTATTGAATTAAAAAAATTAAAAGAAAATTATCAAAATGTTGAAGTTATATTCAGTGATACTAATATTGGATATTTTAAAGGATTAAATTTGGGTATTGAATTTGTTAGAAAGAATTTCAAATTTGATTTTTTAATTATAGGAAACAATGACCTAGAGTTTCCTATAACATTTCATGAAGATCTCTCGAAGAAAAGTGAATTATTTAATAAATATCCTATCATCTCTCCAAATATAATTACATTAGATAATGTATCTCAAAATCCCCATGTTATTAGAAAAATTTCATTTTTTAGAAGTTATATTTATGACCTATACTATTTGAATTATAAACTATCAAGAATTATATTTTATATTGCCAATAAATTCAAAAATTTATTTCAGCGTAAAGATTACTTGAATTCTAACATACCTCAAGTTATTTTTCAAGGCTACGGAGCATGTTATATTTTAGGGCCAATTTTTTTTAAATATTACAATCAATTATTCGCTCCTACTTTTTTAATGGGGGAAGAGTTTTTTTTAGCATATCAATTGAACTTGAATAAATTGGAATTATTTTATGAGCCTTCTATTAAAGTTTTTCATCAAGATCACGCATCTACTGGGCTTATTGAATCATATACATTTTGGAAAATTTCGAAAGAATCACACAATATTTATAAAAAATATATGAAGTCTTATGAGTAAAGTTACTTATCGAATCTGTTCTAAAACAATTATGGATACAACGGATCCTAATATTAAGTTTAATGAGACTGGGGAAAGCGATTATTACACAAATTTTATCAATAATATTTTACCTAATTGGCATACTGACGAAAGTGGTTATAAAAAGTTGATGCAAAAAGCTGATTTGATTAGAAATGAAGGCAAAAATAAAGATTTTGACTGTATTATAGGATTGAGTGGTGGTTTAGATAGCTCATATGTAGCGTATGTAGCTAAAGAAATTATGGGCCTTAGACCACTTTTATTTCATGTTGATGCTGGTTGGAATACTGATAAAGCAGTAGGCAATATTGAAAAACTATGTAATGGTTTGCGATTAGATTTGTATACAGATGTTATTAATTGGGAGGAAATGAAGGACTTACAAGTAGCGTTTCTCAAATCTCAAATCGCAGACCAAGATCTTCCACAAGATTATGCATTCTTTTCTGGGCTTTATTTGTTTGCTAAAAAACATAATATTAAGTACGTTTTAACAGGGGGTAATTTTTCCACAGAATGCTGTAGAGAACCAGAAGAATGGGGTGGATTTCCTGGCATTGACACACTTTTGGTAAAAGATATTCATTCACAATTTGGGAAAAGACCTTTAAAGACTTTTCCATTAGTTGATATACTTTCTTATAAGTTATATTACAGATATATCTTAGGAATGAAAGTTTTCAAACCGTTGAACTTAATTCCTTATTTAAAAGCTGATGCTGAAAAACTTTTAATTGAAAAATTTGGATGGGAGCCATTTCAACATAAACATCATGAATCAAGATTTACTAGATTTTATGAAGACTTTTGGTTGCCAAGGAAATTTGGATTCGAGAAACGCCGAGCTCATTTTTCTAGTTTAATTTTAACTGGACAAATGACTCGTGATGATGCATTGGAGCGAATTTCTAAATCAGAATTACCTGAAGAATTTTTGCAAAAGGAATTTGACTATGTTGCCGATAAATTAGACTTAACTAGAGCAGAGTTACAAGCAATTTTTGACGGTCAAAATAAAACTTTTCACGATTACAAAAATAAAATTAAATTAATCGGATTAGGAGCTCGAATGATGCAGAAATTAGGACTTGAAAAACGCCTTTTTAGATGATTACACTAATAGATTACGGTGTTGGAAATATATTTGCCTTTCAAAATGTTTACAAAAGATTAGATATTCCCACCAAAATAGCTAAAACGCAAGAAGACTTGTTAGATGCTAGCAAATTGATCTTACCTGGAGTTGGATCATTTGATTATGCTATGGGACAACTGGATGCTTCTGGTATGCGTGAAAAATTAGATGAGTTGGTACTTGAGAAACGAGTTCCAGTTATTGGCATATGTGTTGGTATGCAAATGATGGGAAATAGAAGTGATGAAGGCAAATTAGATGGCTTGAAATGGATTGATTCTGAAATCTTAAAATTTGATGAGAATTTAATTCAGCAGCGTACAAAACTTCCTCACATGGGTTGGAATGATGTTACTCCAGCTAAGAATCATCCACTGTTTATTGGATTAGAAAATGAAGCTATTTTTTATTTTTTACACTCTTTTTATTTTAAATGCAATAATCCTTCGGATAGTATTGCTATTTCAGATTATGGAATAACTTTTTCATCAGCTGTTAACCATAAAAACATCTATGGAATTCAATTTCATCCTGAAAAAAGCCATCAATACGGCGAAAAATTATTACATAACTTTGCAAAGCTCTAATAATGTTACGACCTAGAATTATTCCCAGCTTATTGCTTCACGAAAAGGGCTTAGTTAAAACAGTAAACTTTAAATCTCCCAAATATGTTGGAGATCCTTTAAATGCCGTTCGAATATTTAATGAAAAGGAGGTTGATGAACTAGCCTTTTTTGATATAGATGCTACTGTTTTTAATAAAGAACCAGATTATATATTAATCGAAAAATTAGCTAATCAGTCACGAATGCCTTTGTGTTATGGAGGAGGTGTGAAGACAGTCGAACAAGCTCAAAAAATATTTGGTTTAGGAATAGAAAAAATTGCTTTGAGTAGTTCAGTGATTCAAAACCATGGCTTGGTTACTCAAATAGCTGATCGGGTGGGTTCACAGAGTGTAATTGTTGTTTTAGATGTTAAGAAAAAATTATTGGGTGGATATGAAATTTATACTCATAATGGTAAAAAATCTACCGGAATAAATCCTATTAAATTCGCAAAAGAATTGGAGCAGCTTGGAGCAGGCGAAATCATAATTAATTCGATTGATCAGGATGGTACATTGAAAGGTTATGATTTGAATTTGATTGACAAAATAACTGAAACAATTTCTATTCCTTTGACAGTTTTAGGTGGTGCTGGGTCTCTCGCTGATATAGAAAAAGTGATTGAAAAACATGGAGTGATTGGAGTAGCCGCAGGAAGTCTTTTTGTATTCAAGGGCCCTTACAAAGCTGTTTTAATCAATTATCCTACTCAAGTAGAAAAAAATAAAATTTTTAAAATTAACAAAAGTGGAAATACAAAATAAAGTTCTACTAATTACCGGAGGCACAGGTTCTTTTGGGAATGCAGTATTGCAGCGTTTTTTGACTACAGATCACTTTAAAGAAATCCGAATATTTTCTCGAGATGAGAAAAAACAAGATGACATGCGTAATCAATTAAAAAATCCCAAATTGAAATTTTTTATTGGTGATGTTAGAGATTATAATAGTGTTGAGCCAGCAACCCGAGGGGTTGATTATATTTTTCATGCTGCAGCACTAAAACAAGTACCATCTTGCGAGTTTTTCCCAATGCAGGCAGTTAAAACAAATGTAGAAGGAACACAAAATGTTATTCAAGCAGCAGGCTGTAATGGTGTAAAAAAAGTGATTTGTTTGAGTACAGATAAGGCAGCATATCCTATAAATGCAATGGGAATTTCTAAGGCAATGATGGAAAAAGTGGCAATTGCCGAGTCTAGAAATCTGCAAAATACTATAGTTTGTTTAACACGTTATGGAAATGTAATGGGATCTAGAGGTTCGGTCATTCCACTTTTTATCAATCAAATCAAGAGCGGCCTTCCTTTAACAATTACCGATCCTGATATGACACGGTTTTTGATGAGCTTGAATGATGCGGTTGATTTGGTTTTGTTTGCTTTTGAGAATGGTAAACAAGGAGATTTATTTGTTAATAAAGCGCCTGCAGCAACTATTGGTGATCTTGCTAAAGCTATAATTGACTTAGCAAAAGTTGGAAATGAAATTAATATCATTGGTACACGTCACGGTGAAAAACTTTATGAAACATTATGTACCAGAGAAGAGATGGTTAAAGCAGAAGATATGGGTGACTTCTATCGAGTTCCTGCAGATAATCGTGATTTGAATTATTCGATGTATTTTTCAGAAGGGGAGAAAAATTTAGCCGAAATTAAAGATTATCACTCACATAATACAGAAAGGTTGAATATTGAAGGTGTGAAAAATCTTATTTCTAAATTAGCATTTGTTAGAAAAGAACTGTTTGCTGAAGATGTCGATGAATTTATAGTCTAATGAAACCTTTTAATTTTCAAAAAAATATTAATGATTAAGGTTGGAATAACAGGTAGTAATGGTTTTGTAGGATATCATTTATATCAAACTTTAGCATTACACAATCAAGAATTTTCCTTAGTTGACTTTGATAGAAACTTATTTCGAGACCAAAATAAAATAGATGTTTTTGTCTCATCATGCGATGTAATTGTACATTTGGCCGCTATAAATCGTCACAATGATCCTCAATTTATCTATGAAACTAATACGTCATTAGTTAAAAGACTAGTTGATTCATTAAAAAGGACTGCTAGTAAATCTCATTTAATTATTTCATCTTCCATTCAAGAAGAACGTGAAAATCTATATGGTAAGTCTAAAAAAGAAGGCAGATTGCTACTTTCTGAATGGGCTAATCAAAGTGGAGGGAGATTGTCTGGTTTGATTATTCCGAATGTTTTTGGGCCTTTTGGTCATCCCAATTACAATTCCGTAATAGCTACCTTTTGTCACCAAATATCTAGAGGTGAAACCCCTAAAATTGATGTTGATGGAGATTTGAATTTAATTTATGTAGGGGACTTAGTTGAAGAAATCATTAAATTAATTCGTAATAATGATAATACTCATGAACTAAGAATACCCCATAAGGTTGAAGCCAAAGTTTCCGAAATATTATCTTTATTACAATATTTTCGAAAATCATATCAAGATGATGGGGAAATACCAGTATTAGTCAATGATTTCCAATATAAGCTTTTTAATACTTATCGCTGTTATATGGATTTGGCAATCTATTTTCCAAAGAAATTTGTGCAGCATGCGGATAATAGAGGTGCATTTGTTGAAATAGCTCGACAAGGAATTCCAGGTCAAACGTCATTCTCTACAACGTTACCTGAAATTACAAGGGGCAATCATTTTCATACTAGAAAAATTGAACGTTTCGCAGTTATTAAAGGAAAGGCTTTAATTCAATTAAGAAGAATTGGAACAGAAGAGGTCTTCAATTTTTATTTAGATGGAAATGAACCAGCCTATGTGGATATGCCAATCTGGTACACACATAATATAAAAAATATTGGAGATGAAATTCTTTATACCATTTTTTGGATCGATGAACCCTTTAACGCTTATGATCCAGACACTTATTTTGAAATAGTTTAATAATGAAAAAATTAAAAGTAGTTACAGTAGTCGGTACACGTCCAGAGATTATCAGATTGTCTCGTGTTATGGCTGCTTTAGATGCAAGTATTGCAATTGAACATATTATTGTTCATACAGGTCAAAATTACGATTATGAGTTAAATCAAATATTCTTTGATGATTTAGGTATTCGTAAGCCTGATTACTTTTTGAATGCTGCTGGCAAAACAGCTACTGAGACTGTAGGCAATATTTTAATTAAAATTGATCCATTATTAGAGGAATTATGTCCAGATGCGTTTTTAGTTTTAGGAGACACGAATAGTTGTTTATGTGCTATTCCAGCAAAGAAAAGACATATTCCGATTTTCCATATGGAAGCTGGAAATAGATGCTTTGATCAACGAGTTCCTGAGGAAACGAATAGAAAAATTGTTGATCATATTTCTGATGTTAATTTAACTTATAGTGATATTGCTAGAGAATATTTGTTAAGAGAAGGTTTGCCTGCTGACCGAATTATTAAAACAGGATCACCAATGTTTGAAGTACTAAATCATTATATTTCATGCATAGAGGCTTCAGATGTATTAAATCGACTTTCTATAGAAAAGCACAAATATTACGTTATATCAGCCCATAGGGAAGAAAACATTAATAACCAATCTAATTTTAATAACCTAATTAATTCATTAAATTTTGTTGCAGAAAATTTTGACTTACCCGTTATTGTAAGCACACATCCACGGACAAGAAAGATGATTGATATTGCTGGATTGAGCTTACATAAAAATATTCAACTTTTAAAACCACTAGGTTTTAATGATTATAACGCTTTACAATTGCACTCAAAGGCTGTTCTGTCTGATAGCGGTACAATATCCGAAGAGTCGTCAATTTTGAATTTTCCAGCTTTAAATATCAGACAAGCACATGAGCGTCCTGAGGCAATGGAAGAAGCATCAGTAATGATGGTTGGATTAAATCCAGAAAGAGTTTTGCAAGGATTACTTCAATTGGAATCTCAAAAGAGAGGAGAAGAAAGATCATTTAGGAGGGTCGCAGATTATTCGATGCCAAATGTATCTGAAAAAATGGTAAGAATAATCATAAGCTATACTGATTATATCAAAAGAGTAGTTTGGAGCCAAGAAATTTAAAAAGGGTACTTATTCATTCCATTGTATTTAGTCCTGATGGGGTATCAACAGCATACTTATATAATGATATTGCCTTAGGACTTGTTGAAAATGGTTTTGATGTGGTAGTTTTAACAACTACACCACATTATAATTTGATCGAGTCGGAACTTGAAAAACAGCCACTTTCAAAAAAAATATTTGGTTTATATTATGTAAGTTGTTTCAATGGAATTCAAGTTTATCATATTCCATTGAAAAAATATAAAAGTACGCTAAAGCGTATCATTTCTTTTCTTTATTGGCATATAGCTTCTCTCATTTTAGGACTAACATTAAAGAGGTTCAATTTTGTTCTAAGCCCTTCCCCTCCGCTAAGTATCGGTTTCATCTCTTTATTAATCGCAAAAATTAAAAGAGCAAAAGCAATTTATAATGTTCAGGAGATCTATCCTGATTTATTAATTAATCAAGGCAATTTAAAGTCCTCATTAATTATTAATCTGCTAAGGAAATTTGAAAAAATTATTTACAATAATTCCGATGCGGTAGTTACAATAGATAATGTTTTTTATTCTACAATTTTTCCAAGATTTAGTGATTCTAGTAAATTACATATAATTCCGAATTTTGTTGATACAAACTTGTACAAGCCTTTAAAAAATCAACAATTACTGCCTCCAATATTTGGTGAAGACAATATAAAAATTAAAATTTTATATGCAGGGAATATCGGTTTTTTTCAAGATTGGGAACCTGTATTATATGCAGCTAAAGAGCTTTCAGACGAAAATATAGAATTTTGGATAATAGGGGAGGGGGTTCAGAAAGAATATTTAGAAAAGGAAGTGCGCGATCACAATTTAACAAACGTTCGAATTTTTCCATATCAAAAAAGAGAACTTATTCCTATCATAAATAATTATGCACATATACATTTTATCGCGATAAATAAGCAAATGGAGCAAGAAGGATTTCCTTCTAAAGTTTATACTATTATGGCTTGCAAAAAGCCCCTAATTGTAATTACAGGTGAGAAGACACCTTTATTCAATTTTTTAAAAGATAAAAATTGTGCAGAGCTTATTACAACCAATAGAAATATAAATTTTACTAATGCAATAAAAAAATTAGCAAATGATGAGAAACTAAGGCAGGAGTTAGGCTTAAATGGTTACAAAGAAATCATCAATAACTATTCTAAAGAAGTTGTAGTTTCAAATTATGTAAATCTGCTTAATTCATTGTAGGTGTTAAATATGAAGAGTATATTTTTAACTGGAAGTTCAGGATTCGTAGGCAAAAATCTAATTAATTATTTTGCATCTTCCAATAAATTCATAAAGTATCAAAAAGGAAATAAAGTTGAAATTAGTCAAGATATAGTCATTAATCTTGCAGGCAAAGCTCATGATCTCAAAAAATCATCCAATTCCAAAGAATATTACCTAGTAAATACAGAATTTACCAAGACTGTATTTGATGCTTTTCTTGATTCAGATGCCAATGTGTTCATTACACTAAGTTCAGTAAAAGCAGTTGTTGATGAAGTGGAAGGCTTTTTAATAGAAGAGTACATTCCTAATCCAATTACTCATTATGGGAAAAGTAAATTACTAGCTGAGAAATATATCCTATCAAAAGAAATTCCAGATGGGAAAAGAGTCTATATACTAAGGCCATGTATGATTCATGGTCCAGGGAATAAAGGAAATTTGAACTTGCTTTATAAATTAGCCTCCAAGGAAATTCCATGGCCACTTGGTGCATTTGAAAATAAGCGTTCTTTTTGTAGTATTGATAATCTGATATTCATCATCAAAGAATTGATAGAGCGAGATGATATTCCTTCTGGGGTGTATAATATAGCAGATGATGAAGCACTTTCTACCAATGAAGTAATTTCAATCTTGGCTGATTCACAGAATAGAAAAGCAAAGATTTGGAAGGTTTCTAAAGAATTAATAAAATCAATTGCTAAATTAGGAGATTTACTTCATCTGCCACTTACAACAGAAAGACTACAAAAGCTAACGGAATCTTATGTCGTGAGTAATCAAAAGATAAAAACAGCTATTGGAAAATCTTTGCCAGTTTCTGCAAAGGATGGTTTATTAAAAACATTTAAATCTTTTCATAAAAGTGCTCAATAGAATTTTTGCTCTAGTTCTCTTAATAATCCTGTCGCCATTATTTCTATTAGTGGCTATTTCTATTTTTTTAGAGGATGGTATGCCAATATTTTTCAAGCAGAAAAGGGTAGGAATAAATTACACTTTTTTCAACATCTATAAGTTTAGAAGCATGAAGAAGAATACTCCTAATGTGGCTTCCCATTTATTAGAGAACCCGGGGCAGTATTTATTGAAAATTGGAGGGTTATTGCGTAAATTGAGTTTGGATGAATTGCCAAATTTGATAAATATTATGAAAGGAGAAATGGCATTTGTGGGTCCCAGGCCAGCTTTATTTAACCAAGTTGATTTAATGGCTTTACGTGTTGCAAAAGGGGTTGATAAACTAAAACCAGGCATTACAGGATGGGCGCAAATTAATGGGAGAGATGATATCTCGATAGAAAAGAAAGTTCAGCTTGAACAAGAATATTTACAAAAAAAATCTTTACTTTTTGATATTGAGATTGTCATAAAGACATTCACTAATGTTTTGTTTAGTAAGGGAGTGAGTCACTAAGCTTTTAAAAATAAATCAATCTTCCCATTAACTCTCTTATACCTGTTTCAGTTTTCTTTAAATTTTCGGCATCTGGTAAAAAATCCATTATCGTAGTTTTCAAACTTTGAGTTGTTTTATAATCTACTTTATAAGCAATCACTTCAAACCCCTGTTTTTCAAAGAGTCTCGTAGCTCTATACATATGAAATGCAGATGTCACAAGTATAATTCTTTTACTTGGGCTTACTAGTTCTTTGACAGCCAATGCTTCATCTGCTGTATTCTCCACTTCTTTTGTTACTAGTATTTTATCTGAAAGAACGCCATTTGAAACAGCGTACTCTTTTAACACTTCACCCTCTGTTTTTTTTGCATAATCCCAAGGCATTTTTCCTCCAGTAAATACTAGCTTTTGAGCTTTACCTGCTTTAAACAAAGCTAAACCTCCAAAAAACCTATCGGGGTCTCCCCATTCTACATAGGTTGAATCTCCCACTTCATTTATTTCCAACATTCCACTTAGCACTACTATTGCATCTGCACTATCTATAGAGCTAATAGGCTTTCTGTATTCACTACCTTCTACTAGTTTAAAAAAGTTGTTCGAGAATATAGGAGTTGATATTATATATAGTATCCCTATTGCTATATAGATAAGCCTTTTCTTATTCTTGATTAATCCTATGAGTATTACGATTATCACTAGCATGATAGGAAGAACGAATACGGGTAGTATTTTGTGTAGGTATATCATGATTTAATTGTAATTTAAAACTATATTTGATATTATAGAATTAAATGAATTTTAAAGATACAAATAAGGCACTACTTTTCTTTCTCCTAATTTATGGAATTAACCTATTATTAAGTGCCTTTTATGCTCTTCAATTAGATCGACCTATTTTTTATTATGAGTATTTATTTATTCCTTTAATATTTAGTTTTTTTAGAAATTATTATTTAAGATTTTTTACTGTTTTGGAATTATTGCTTGCTGATGTTTTAATTAGCATTTCAAAATTATATTATTTTGATACTTTTAATTTTCTTCAAAAATTTAGTTCAATTTTCATTTCTAATTTTAGTGTAAAATTTTGGATATATACCATACT
>JACCDK011198264.1_pt1 | contig 30411 bp, 30 predicted proteins | sample 7445871 | NCBI WGS metagenome assembly JACCDK01 (sample SAMN15323436, study PRJNA562643) | freshwater metagenome | isolation source: river surface water | place: USA:Blue River Watershed | collected 2017-08-15 | reverse complement strand
TTTTGCGCTTGTGCATCGCCGTTTTCGCCTACAAAACGATTGCCTTCGACAGAGCGGCCGCCGTTGATCATCATGTTGCGATATTCCTCTTCGGTCATGCCCGTCATGGAACCGGCCATTTGCTGAACGCTCTTGCCATCGGTGGCACCAATTTTGGCCAAGAAGTAAATGTTGCCACCCGTGCGCATGCACCAGTTCAAATCGCGCGCCATCACAGCTTGCTTTTGCTCTTCTGTCATTTGCCACTCATCCAAGTAAGCACGCTCATCGGCTTTGAAACGTTCGCGGTTTTCGGCCTTCATCAGGGACATGCAAAACTGGTTAATCCAATAGCCTTTGCGACTTTGCTCGGCATCAAAAATGATGGTACCGGGCACATCCAAATAGGGTTTATCAAGTGCCATTAAATTTTCTCCTCTGGCCAATACAAACGCATGGGATTGTCAACCAACAGTTTCTTTTGTTTCTCTGGCGTGGTGGCAATGTGAGGAATAAAATCGACCAACAAGCCATCGTCAGGCATGTGTTTTTTCAGGTTGGGATGCGGCCAATCGGTGCCCCACAATACGCGGTCTGGAAACTCGTCCACAATGGCTTTGGCAAATGGCACCACATCTTGGTATGCGTTTTGTTCGCCATTCAAGGCTGGCGCACCCGTGACCGACAAGCGCTCAGGACAGGTCACTTTGCACCACACATTGTTGTGCTCGCGCATGAACTTCAAGAACAATTGGAATTGAGGTCCGTCTACGGGCAACTTGACATCGGGTGTGCCCATGTGGTCCACCACCACGGTGGTAGGCAAACCTGTGAAGAAATCCCACAATTCGGGCAAATCGACGGCCTCGAAGTAAATCACCACGTGCCAACCCAACTTGGCAATGCGACCGGCAATTTCCATCAACTCCTCTTTGGGCGTGAAGTCGACCAAGCGCTTGACAAAGTTAAAGCGAACACCGCGAATGCCAGCATCATGCAAAGCTTGCAACTCTTCATCTGAAACGCTGCGTTTCACGCACCCCACACCCCTGGCTTTGCCACCTGAATTTATCAAGGCGTCGACTGTGGCGCGGTTGTCTGAGCCGTGGCAAGTTGCACCCACCACAATGTTGCGGGCAAAACCCAAATGATCACGCAGCGCATAAAGTTGCTGCTTGGAGGCATCACAGGGCGTGTATTTGCGCTCGGGTGCATAGGGGAATTCTGCGCCTGGGCCAAAAACGTGGCAATGTGCATCGACAGCACCTTCAGGCAATTTGAATTTAGGTTTGCTAGGGCCAGAATACCAGTCCAGCCAGCCAGGGGTCTTTTGAAATTCCATCACTTCTCTCACTCAGGTTAAAGGCAAATTGTTGCAGCGGTTGAATCTTAGTCGCGAGCAGTACCGCGCAGTCCTGATCGGTTAATGGCCTTGCTTAAGTCACCATTGGACTCAAGTTCTTTGGCAAAATTTTGAATGTAAGGGCGTGCCACATCTCGGCCTTTGGGAATGGCAATGGCCAAGTTTTCGAGGCCCCATCGGCCATCTAAAACACGGCTGCCAGGCAAGCTGTCGGACATTTCAAACAAGATGCCTTTGTTGGTTGCAAATGCATCGATCTGTTTGGCGTTCAACATCGCTTGCGCCTTGGCCAATGAATCGGCAGGTATCACTTTGGCTTGCTTGTAGAGTTGCGTCAGCACACCTTGAGATGAACTGCCCTGGCTCACACCGACGCGGATGCCTGATTGATCGATTTCAGTAACGGACTTGAGGGGGCTGCTGCCCACGACCAAATAGCCCAATTCCAACTTCACCATAGGGGACGTAAAGTCCATATCCTTCGCACGCACTGCTGTGGCATTGGTAAATGTGATGTCCACTTTTCCAACTTTCAGGGCGTCTAAAACTTGCGCAACACGGTCAAACTCAACAACTTGAACCGGCACATTCAAACGTTTTGCCAACGCTTTGCCCAGATCTAGCGCAATGCCCACACTCTCACCCGTCTTGGGATCTTTGACCCAAGATGTCGGACTGCCGGGGTAAACACCCACGCGCAACGCACCCGTCGGCGCAAGCGCCTGCCGAACTTCAACAGGCGCTGAAACAGCTTGTGCAACAGTTGATGAATCCGCGTTGGCGTTTAAAAAAGCCAAGTTGGAACAACCCATCAATGCAGCACCTAGCAGCACTGCGAAGGACAAGCGACCCGCCCTGTAAAGTTGATGATTAGAAATCACGTGAGGCCCTGTTGAATGGTTGGTTGAAGATGCACAAAATTGCGTTAAGGCAGACTCAATCGATGTACTTCAAGCCAGCCTTGGCCAAAGGTTCGCGCATGTTGTACATGTCTAAGCCCAACACACCCGACGCCAGTTTGGCGCGCTTCTCGCCTTCGTTGGCTTCGCGGGCTTCCGCTGCATCAGCTACTTTTTGAGCCCAAGCAGCGGGCACCACCACCACACCATCGTCATCCGCCACGATGGCATCGCCAGGGTTCACATTGACACCAGCACACACCACGGGAATGTTGACAGAGCCCAAGGTTGATTTGATGGTGCCCTTGGCACTGATGCCTTTGCTCCAGACGGGAAAGCCCATGGCCGTGAGTTCACGAACATCGCGCACACCGGCATCAATTACCAAAGCCTTGGCGCCACGCGCCATGAAAGATGTGGCCAGCAAGTCGCCAAAGAAACCATCGCAGTTGTCTGCACTGATGGCCGCAACGACGATATCGCCAGGTTGAATTTGTTCTGCAACCACGTGCATCATCCAGTTGTCGCCTGGGTGCAGTAACACAGTGACAGCTGTTCCAGACACAGGCGCACCACTGTAGATGGGGCGCATGTACCGCTGCATCAAACCAACACGTCCCATGGCTTCGTGAACAGTGGCCACACCAAAACGGCCTAATTTTTCAACAGCTGATTTGTCTGCGCGAGTGATGTTGCGCTTCACAATTCCGAGTTCAGTCATCGCAATTCCAATCAATTTTTTTAAACATAAGGGGGATGGCCTTAGAGGCCTTACTGGTCTTACAAGCCTTTGGCCTTCAAGTGCGCATCTAAGCGAGGGAACACGCGGCGGGTGTTGCCTTCGTAAATTTTGTAACGTTGCGCTTCATTCAAGATGCTGGACGATTGGATGTAACGCTTGGTATCGTCAAAGTAATGGCCAGTTTCGGGGTCAATGCCGCGCACTGCACCAATCATTTCTGAAGCAAACAAGATGTTGTCCACAGGGATCACTTTGGTCAGCAAATCGATACCTGGCTGGTGATACACGCAGGTGTCAAAGAAAATGTTGTTGAGCAGGTGCTCTTGCAATAAAGGCTTCTTCAACTCTTGCGCCAGGCCACGGAAACGGCCCCAGTGATAAGGCACTGCACCACCGCCATGAGGAATCAAGAATTTCAAGGTGGGGAAGTCTTTGAACAAGTCAGAAGTGAGGCACTGCATAAAAGCTGTGGTGTCTGCATTCAAATAGTGCGCGCCAGTCGTGTGGAAGCAACTGTTGCAACTGGTGCTCACGTGGATCATGGCGGGGATGTCGTATTCCACCATTTTTTCGTAGATGGGGTACCAGTGTTTGTCGCTCAAGGGAGGCGATGTCCAGTGACCGCCAGAAGGATCGGGGTTCAGGTTGATACCCACATTGCCATACTCTTTCACGCAGCGCTCCAACTCTGGAATACAGGTAGCGGGATCCACACCTGGCGATTGGGGCAGCATGGCCACAGGCACAAAGTTGTCTGGGAACAATTGGCTCACGCGGTAGCACAACTCGTTGCAGATGGCAGCCCATGTGGAAGACACATTGAAGTCGCCAATGTGGTGAGCCATGAAACTGGCCCGGGGGCTGAACAAAGTAAGGTCCGAGCCGCGCTCTTTCATGAGCCTGAGTTGATTGGTTTCAATCGACTCACGCAATTCGTCATCGCTGATTTTGAGGTCAGCAACTTTGGGGCCTAACTCGGGTGTGTTCAAGTTGGCAATTTGTGCATTGCGCCAGTTTTCTAAAGCTTTAGGCGCTGTGGTGTAGTGACCGTGACAGTCGATGATCAAAGGTTGTTGGGTACTCATGTTGTTGTCCAATCGAAAAAAATTAAGCTGAAGGACCCGTCCACACAGAAGTTGGCACCATGGCCTCCCCTCGCATGAGCAGTCGCGCGGTTCTTAACAAGGCAGCCTGCGTCACGTTTTGACCACCCGGCAAATGAGGCGCAGGCTCGGTTTGCAAAGCGACACTGAACTCACCCGTAGGATGTTCAACTGAAACATTTTTGGCGGCGCCGGTTGGCATGACGGCGATACCCTCGCAGACCGAGCCCTCTAGGACGCAAGCCGTGCCAACTGTGACCGCGGCCAATACGCCAATGGCATCGTGGCAAACATGTGGAATGAAACTTCGTGTGCTGATGGCGCCCCCCTTCTGGGGTGGCGCAATCAGGGTCATCTTGGGATAGTTCTTTTGGCTCACATCCCCCAAACCCATCAGCAGCGAAACTTGCAAGCGCAGTGCTTCTATTTTGGTTTTGAGTTCGGTGTCGGCATTCATTTCGGCCACCGATTCATAACCGGTTCGACCCACATCTTTTGCGTTGAACATGACCAACGGCATGCCATTGTCGATGCAGGTGACAGCCAAGGTGAAAGGCTCAAAGCCGGCACCCGTTACTGTCAAGGTGTCTTTGACCTTGCCGGTTGGCAACAACCCAGAACACACCGAGCCGGCTGTGTCCAAGAAGTTGATGGTCACTGGCGCAGATGTGCCTGGCGCGCCATCAATTCGTGCATTGCCTTCATACTGCACCATGCCATGCCGTGTGTCCACCGTGATGTCACATTGCATGTCTGTGTTCAAGGTTAAAACTCGGAAAGTGCTCTGATCACCCTGCACGCCTACCATCCCTGTTTCAAGCGCAAAAGGAACAACTGCAGCCAGCATGTTGCCGCAGTTGGGTGTGGTGTCGACTGTGTCTTTGTCGGGTTGTAACTGAGCAAACAAGAAATCCAAAGCGACACCGGGGACAGCGCTTTTTCGAACGATGCCAACTTTGCTGGTGAGTGGATGGGCACCGCCCAAGCCATCGATTTGGCGTTTGTCTGGCGATCCCAATGCGGCCAGCAAAACTTTGTCGCGCGTTGCTACATCGGAGGGCAAATCGGCTTCGTTGAAAAAAGGTCCTTTGGAGGTACCGCCTCGCATGAGCAGGCAGGGAATCGCGGTTTGTGCGCTATTTTTCATGTTGCAAGTTCAATCGCCATAAAAGGACAGGATGGTTGACATTTTGCAGCCTCTTGGGCGCAACACCTAGGCCCAGTGGGCACTATCAGATAGAACAATATTGCATAACAGATGATCAGTTATGGCAAAATAAACGCATGGACCTTAAGCAACTTGAATACTTCGTGAGGGTGGCAGAAATGGGCAGCTTCACCCGTGCGGCCATCGCCTTGAATGTCGCCCAGCCTGCATTAAGTCGCCAAATTCGCCTGCTAGAAGTTGAGCTAAGGCAAAACCTTTTAAAACGCAATGGGCGAGGTGCCAGCCCTACGGAAGCGGGGCAGTTGCTGCTGGAACACGGGCGAGGCATCTTGCATCAAGTCGAAAGAGCACGTGAAGAATTGGCCAAAGCCCGCAGCGGACTCACAGGGCGTGTGGCTTTGGGCCTGCCCCCAAGTGTGGCGCGAGTTCTCACCGTCCCCCTCACCCGCGCATTTCGAGAAAAAATGCCTGATGCGCACTTGTCCATCAGTGAGAACTTGTCTGCTGGAATGCAAGAAAGCCTGCTTTCTGGTCGAATTGACATAGCCTTGCTTTACAACCCCAACAGCACGCCTGGACTAGAGCTGACGCCCTTGCTTAGAGAAGAACTGTGGTTGATTCAAGCTCGACCACCCGGTCTTCAAGAAGACCCACCCCCACCGGCCATTTCTCTCAAAGAAGTTTCGCGTTTGCCGTTGGTCATTCCAAGTCGCCCCAATGCCATTCGCATGCACGTAGAAGCGCAAATGGCAGATGTGGGATGTCGCCCCAAAGTTGCACTTGAAATTGATGGCGTGACCGCTATTTTGGAGCTGGTTGCCGATGGTGCAGGCAGTGCCATTTTGTCGCGTAATGCCGTGACGCGGTCGATCAAACCATCGGCATTTGTGACGCGTCCCATTGCAGATCCACGCTTGAGCATTCAACTGAGCTGTGCAGTGAGCTCCTTACGCCCTAGCACTTTGACGCAGCAAGCCACCCTGACTTTAATTCGGGACATTGCGCACGAATTGCTTGAAACACTTTAAAGCAAGCCATGCTTTTGCAATTGCCAAAGCAAGACATTCAAAGTCACAAATGAAGCCATGGTGGTCACCAGCAATGCCGCTGCACTCAAGCCGTCGTGGCCATGTTTTTGCGTCAAGATGGGGTAGATGCCAAACATCGGCACGGCACAGGTCAGCAAGGCAGCGGTCCACAAGACGGGGTCTTGTAGGGGCACGATCAACAGCAGTACCAGCAGCATCATTAAGGGATGCAGTATGAGCTTGCCCAACGCAATTTGCACTACGTGCGCGCCCATGCCTTGTACAGGCAAGCCCACCAAGCTGCCGCCAATGACAAACAATGACAAGGCACCACTTGCTTGCGCAAACAAACTGACCGTGCGACCCAGGCTAGGAATCAGTTGCCATTCGAACCAAGAAAATGCAAAACCCAAAACAATGCCCCAGATCATGGGGTTGTAAATCATGCCTTTGAGCGTGTTCACAAAGATAGCTTGCCAGCGTCCTTGCGCATCGCCTGTTTCGGCCCAAGCCAACAACAGCGGAATGATGAACAAAATTTCAACCATCATGTTCAATGCCAAAACCACGCCAGCCATTGACGCCAAGGGCCCCAAGCTGAGAAGCATGACGGGATAGCCCACGAAACCACTGTTAGGGCAACTCATGCCCATGGCCAAACAGCTGCTGAGGCTTCGGCTGGCCTTGCTCACTTTCACAGCCCAAAAAATACTGAGGCCAATGGTTAGCAACGAGGCCAAGGCATAAGCAAGGACATATTCGCCATTCAGAATATCGGCCACTTTTCGTTGAGACAATGCGTTGAACAGCAAGGCCGGCATGGCCACTTTCACGACAAATGTGCCAAACGCACGCATGTCTGTCTTTTGAAAGAAACCCCAGCGCGTCAGTCCGTAACCTAAAGCAATGGCAATGTAGATGGGCGCTGTGATGGCCAGTATGTCAAACATTCACAGGCTTTCTGATACGGTCAAGACGCCCCATTGACAGCGTCATTGTTTGGGAATGCCAGCACGCTGAATCACTTCGCCCCAGCGTTTGGTTTCACTGCCAAGCAGTTCGGCCGCTTGCTGCAATGAACTGGGCTGAGGCTCTACATTCATGTCGATTAATTTCTTACGAACGTCCGGCGCATTCAACGCATTTTGAATTTCCTGATGGAGGCGCTGAACGATGTCACGAGGTGTTTTAGAAGGCACGGCCAGTGCGTTCCAAGACGCAGCATACAAACTTCTCACGCCAGCCTCCTTGGCTGTAGGCACTTGTGGCAAAGCAGCTGAACGTTTATCTCCCGTCACTGCCAAGGCCCGCAAAGCTTGACCTTTAATTTGCGGCAAAACAGGTGCCAAGATTTCAACACCCACATCAATTTGACCACCACGCAATGCCGTGAGCACTGCAGGCGTGCCATTGAAGGGAACCACTTGCGCATCGATGCCCGCGGTGGATTTGAAAAGCTCAGCAGCCAAGTGCTGCGTACTGCCCACATTGATGCTGCCTATGTTGAGCTTGCCAGGATTGGCCTTGGCAAAACTGAGCAGGTCGCCCAAATTTGCAAACTTGGATTCTTGCGGTACCACGATGGCAATGTCAAAGGTGCCCAAGATAGACAAAGGCGTGAAGTCTTTTTCTGCATCGTAGGGCAAGCTTTTAAACAGCCCTGCACTGACAGCAGTGGCATTGGACATCAACAACAAGGTGTAACCATCGGGCGCAGATTTGGCGACAGCATCTGTGGCCACAACACCGCCAGCACCTGGCTTGTTTTCAATGACGATGCTTTGACCCATGTTCTCGCCCAACTTTTGCGCCACCGTGCGTGCCGTTAGATCGGCCACACCACCTGCACCAAAAGGCACTACGATTTTGAGAGGTTTGTTGGGGTAAGCCTGTTGACTGATGGCCACTGTGCCAGTTGCAACACCAACGACAATCAAAACGGATTGGATCCAACGGGTTAAACGTAACATGTCAAAGGGCCCTCTCTGCTGCTAACAAACGATCAATGACACGGCGTGACATGACGCCACCTGCATCAATCGACAAAATTTTGAGTTTGCGCTCAGGAAAGGCCAGCAGGTTTTTTTGCTGCATCTCAAGCATCTGCAAATCTTCGCTGAATATCTTGCCCTGTCCTTCGCGAATCTTGGCAGTGAGTTCTTGGTCTTCTGGTTTGAATTGCCGCACCATGCCCCAGAAATAATGGATTGAAGTTTCGGTTTCTGGCGTGATGAAGTCGACCACCACACTGTAGGCCTTGTCTTTGGGATCGGCGTGATAACCGCCTTTGCCAGCCAAGGCAACACCCACCTCAATCAGCACATGGCTAGGGGGCGTGAATTTGCATATTTGCCAACGATCTACTGTGGCGTCATCGTCTAGGTCATTGGCGCGCATGGCCATTTTCCAGAATGGCGGTGCTTTGATGCCCTCCATGAAACGACTGGTGGTAACACTGTTGCCTTCGGTGACTGTCCGGCTGGGGGTTTCATCAATTTCCAATTGACCAATGCTGGTGCTGTGGACGTAGGTTTCATGGGTCAAGTCCATCAGGTTGTCGATCATCAAACGGTAATCGCATGCGATGTGATAAAGCCCTCCACCATAGGCCCACTCTGGATTGTCAAACCATTCAAAAACAGGCATTTGAGCAGGGTCAACTTTGCTTTGATCGCCTGGCCAAACCCACACAAAGCCATATCGCTCTATGACGGCATAGCTCTTGATGGGTTCAAAATTACGCACCTGATGGCCAGGCATGTTGATGGTGTGACCATCGCACCCCATCACCAAGCCGTGATAGCCACAGACCAATTGACCATTGCAAACACGCCCCAACGACAATGGCGCGCCACGGTGCGGACAAAAATCTTGGACCCCAACCACTTTACTTTCCGTGTTTTTATAAAAAACCATGGACTCGTTGCAAATCTTGCGGCCCAAGGGTTTCTCAGTGATCTCGTGCGCCTGACAGGCAACATACCAAGCATTTTTTAAAAACATGACAACTCTCGTCCTCTAAATAGGTTCACATCAACTTCTTCGTCACACCCAGCAACTTATCGAGCAAGTCTGGCTGCTCTTGCAATTCTTTCGCCGTACCGGCGTGGACCACTTCTCCGTGGTCCAACACCACCGCCTTTTGACTGATTGCCAAAATGGCTTGAGGGTGTTGCTCCACAATCATGGCGGACATGCCCTCTTCCCTGGTGATTTTGGAAATTGCACACAATAACTCCTCCACAATGATAGGCGCTAAACCCTCAAGCGGCTCGTCTAGCAACAACAAGCGGGGATTGAGAACCAAGGCACGGCCCACGGCCAACATTTGCTGTTCACCACCAGACAGTTGAGTCCCTAAATTTAACTTGCGTTCAGCCAATCTTGGAAACATTTCGTAGACCCGCTCGGGTGTCCAAGGGGGGGCCGCCTGATTTTTTCGAGGGGGACGTGCCACAGCCGTTAAATTTTCATGCACAGTGAGGGACTTGAAAATATTCCGCTCTTGCGGAACCCAGCCAATGCCCAAGGCTGCGCGTTGGTGCGAAGCCATGCGATGCAAGTCTTGGCCGGCAAATTGAATGCGCCCCCCATGTTGCTGAGTGGCTCCGGCCAGTGTGTCTAACAAGGTGGTCTTGCCTGTGCCATTTCGGCCCAACAAAGCCAGGGTATGACCTTCTGCCAAGTCCAAGCTGATGTTTTGCAAGACCACTGCTTCGCCATAGCCTGCACTCAACTGGTGGATTTCTAACAATTCAGACATGTTGCAAGTCCTCGCCGTGGCCTAAGTAAACGGCTTTCACCTGAGGATCGTTGGCAATCTCTTGTGGCGTGCCTTCTGTTAAAACAGCGCCATTGACCAACACCGTAATGGTTTCTGCAAAATCAAACACCAAGTCCATGTCGTGTTCTATCAAGAGCACCGAAACATCTTTGGGCAACTTGGCAACCGTATTGAGCAGCTCCTCACGCTCTCCTGCCGGAACACCGGCCACTGGCTCGTCAAGCAAAAGCACGCGAGGCTCACACGCCAAAGCAATGGCCATTTCTAGCAATCGCCGCTTGCCATAAGGCATTTCCGACGTCACTTGATGGTGCACACTTTGTAAATGGAAAAGTTCCAGCAATTCTTCAGCGCGATTCACCACTTCGTTTGCGCGTCCAAGCGCCTGCCATGGTTTGCGCCCCAGCCCTTTTTGTTCACTGATGACCATGGCCAAAGTTTCTAAGGGCGTCATGCTGTTAAACAGTTGATTGATCTGAAAAGTTCTGACCAAGCCTTGCTTGACACGCAAATGCGGCGCCATTTGGGAGATCTCTTTTCCTTCCAAAAACATTTGCCCCGAAGTAGCAGGCAAGACACCCGTCATCAAATTGATCAACGTGGTTTTGCCAGCACCGTTGGGGCCAATCAGGGCGTGTCGGGCGCCATGATAAAGTTTTAGATTAACCCGATCCGTTGCAGTGATGCCACCAAATTTTTTCACCAAGTTTTGAGTTTCTAAAACGCAACGTGGTGTCATAGCCGAAGTCAAGGATGCGGCGTTGCTCATGATGCCCACCACTTCCATGGCTTGAAAAGTTTGTCACGACCGACCAACACCAAAACGACCAAGAAGAGACCAATCCAGAAGGTCCAGTATTGTGGTGTGATGCCAGAAATAACATCGTGCATGAGTTTGAATGCCACTGCACCCAGTAATCCACCATACAACCAACCCACTCCGCCAATGACCAGCATCAACATGACGTCAGCAGATCGATCGAGGGCAAAAATATCCAAGGAGGCAAAGCCCGTTGTTTGTGCCATCAGTGCTCCTGCGGCGCCAGCTAAGGCAGCGGCCACGGTATAGACCAAAGCAATTTTGGCGTTGGCGTTGATGCCAATGGCCAAAGCACGCAAACGATTGTCGCGAATGGCCTTGACTGTGGCACCCAAGGGTGAGTGAACCCAATAGCGCACAGCCAAAAACAGCACAAACAAAACTGCCAGAGAATAGGTTGCAGCGGTTTGCCCCATCAGGTCGAATTCAAAGCGCCCCAGCACAGGCCCCATGACCACGCCTTGCAAACCATCTGAACCACCCGTGAGCCAATCCAACTTATTGGCCAACTCTAAAAGTATGAGGGCCAAGCCCAAAGTGACCATCAATCGGGTGAGATCAGTTCCGCGCAAAATGGTGAGCGAAAACACGGCGCCTAACAACATGCTGGCAGCCATGCCCACCATCAAACCGACAAAGGGGTCGGGCATGACGTGTTTGGCAAACAAGGCTGCTGTGTAGGCACCAAAGCCTAAAAAAGCAGCATGACCCAAGGACACAATGCCGGCATAGCCCAAAACCATGTCGAGCGAGAGTGCGAACAAAGCCACTATGGCAACTTCGTTGACGATCAAGGCATGGCTTGGGAATAACCAAGGCATTGCAAAGACCAACCCCCACAAGGCCACTTCATGCAACTTCCAACGAGAAGGTTTCAGCAGTTGTGACTGCAAGCTTTTGTTGTTTGCGCTCATGACTTAGCCCCTTGACGAACAAACAGGCCTTGGGGTCGCCACAACAAAATCAGCAGCATCAAGGAATACACAATGAAGGCGCCTAACTTAGGCACGTAATATTTGCCTGCCACGTCGGCCACACCTAAAAGCAGAGCGGCCAACAAAGGGCCTGTGATGGAGGTGGTTCCGCCCACGGCCACCACGATCAAAAAATACACCATGAATTTCAAGGGAAAGGTGGGGTCCAAGCCCAACACTTCGGCACCCAATGCGCCCCCTAAACCGGCCAAACCTGAACCCATGGCAAACGTGATGGCGAACACCATGTTGACATTAATGCCCAATCCTGAAGCCACGCGTGAATCGTCAACGCTAGCACGTAACTGGCTGCCAAAACGTGTTTTAGACAAAACATATTGCAAGCCGATGGTCAACGACGCACAGATGGCAATGATGAACAGGCGGTAATGCCCCATGCCCAAAGCACCATCCCACCACTCTGTGCGGCCTCGCAACCATTCAGGTAATTGAATGATTTGTTGCTGCGACCCCATGAAGTAATCCACTGCTGAGACAGACATGAATGCCAAGCCAATTGAAAACAAGACTTGGTCAAGGTGGGGCTTTTGATACATGCGGCGGTACAAGGTGCGCTCTAAGAACGCCCCCAGCAAACCTGTGACAGCAAAAGCGATGGGCAAACACAAAAGGAATGGCACATTCAGGCGCTGCATCAACAAGACGGTGAGGTAACCGCCAGCCATGGCAAAGGCACCATGCGCCAGATTGATGAAATTCATCAAGCCCATCGTGACTGCAAGACCCACAGCCAAAATAAACAGAAGCATGCCGTAGGCAATGCCGTCAAACAAAATGGTCAACATGAATTGAACAACCCACCCGCAAGGGGTGGGCTGAAAAAGTAAAAACTAGGTTAACGGGTTTTACCTGGGTCCTTGACGTCTTTGATCGTCTCAAACTCTTGGTTATAAAGCTGTCCACCGACCCGCTCTACTTTGCGAATGTAAATGTTGTGCACCACATCGCGCGTTTGAGCATCGATAAAAATAGGCCCTCTGGGGCTTTCAAACACTTGGCCTTTCATGGCGTCGAGCAAGGCTTGACCGCCTGCACCTTTGGTGGCCTTAGCGGCTTCATAAATGACGCGCATGCCGTCGTAGCCCCCCACAGCCATGAAATTGGGACGCAAGCCTGCATTGGCTTTGCCAAAAGCTTCTACGAATTTTTTGTTTGCGGGCGAGTTGTGCGAAGCAGAATAGTGGTGCGATGTGATGACACCCAAGGCTACATCGCCCATGCCATTCAAAATGTCGTCGTCGGTGACGTCGCCAGTGCCAATTAAGCGAATGCCTGCTTTGTCCATGCCACGTTCAGCGAATTGCTTCATCAAAGCAGCGCCAGCGCCCGATGGCACAAACACATACACCGCATCGGGCTTGGCATCACGAACTTTTTGCAGGAAAGGGGCAAAGTCGGGATTGCGCATGGGAACGCGCAGTGAGTCAATGACTTGCCCACCGTTGAAGGTAAATCGGTCTTTGAAATACTTTTCAGCATCGATGCCAGGGCCGTAATCAGACACCAAAGTCACCACTTTTTTGACGTTATTTTTAGGCGCCCAATCGGCCAAACCCACAGCAGCCTGGGGCAATGTAAAACTGGTGCGAACGATGAAGGGAGATGCTTCGGTAATGCTAGAAGTAGCGGCCGCCATCACCACCAAGGGGGTTTTGGATTGCGTGGCAATGGGGGCTGTGGCCAAAGCCAAGGGTGTCAGGCCAAAGCCTGCCAACACACTGACTTTTTCGTTGACGACCAACTCTTGCGCAATGCGTTTGGTGACATCGGGTGCACTGGTGTCGTCTTTGACAATGAGCTCAACTTTTTTACCGGCCACGGTGTCGCCGTTTTGTGCAATGTAGAGCTTGGCTGCAGCCTCAATTTGTTTGCCTGTCGAGGCAAACGGACCGGTCATGGGCAAGATCAAGCCAATTTTGAATTTGTCTTGAGACATTGCAGGGGCACTGCAAACTGCCGCAGCAAGTGCAATAGAGGTCAGAAACAGTCTTTTTTGCATAGATTTATCCTATTAGAGAGGTGCTTTTGCGTCATTTTTTTCATTCTATACGGCAACCGCCGCCATCAAACCCTTGGCTTTGCTTGTGAGGTGAACTCTGATGCCCGTGACTGAAACTACCGAAACAGTTGAAAAGTGAAAAGCCTAGGGTTAGTACTCTAGAGACGACGCTTTCCTCAAGTGATAGTGCCACGGTTGTACCCAAAGAATTTGCCGCCCCATGAACCCATCACGTCATTTGAAACGACTGCATCTGCAGTCGCCTCAAGCCTCAGCCATGGCTCATTTTTATGAGCAAACTTTTGGCATGACCTGTCAGGAGGTTGACGGTACTTGGCACTGTGCTCAGGCAGGTAGAGAGGTACTTGTGTCGCAAGGACACGCTGGGCGACTCCATTACGCCCTGTTTGTGTTTGAAGACCCAACGGCATGGTCAAACTTCGTTGATCAGGTCAAGCACCTGCCGCAAGTCAATCTGAAGGCTTTTCAAGAACTGCCCCGCCAGGCTTTGGGCTTTCAGGATCCCGATCAAAATTGCATGGTCTTTGCACTGGCCTCTGACTTGGCATCCGACTTGGCATCTGAGCCGCTTCAGATGACTGCCAACATCAACATGCCAAGCAAGGCCGAAGTATTGCCACCCGCCGAGTCCCAACATTTTGCGCTTCGTACACAGCAAGTCGAAGCCATGAAGCACTTTTATACCGAAGACCTAGGCTTTACATTGTCTGATGTGGTGAAAGACGACACAGGGGACCTCAAGGCCTGCTTTGTCAGGGGCAACGAAATGCACCATACCCTGGCCCTGTTTGGGGCACCCGTCACATGCTTTGACCATCAGTCGTTTGAAACACCTAACTGGCATGCTTTGAAAGAATGGGCCGACCACATGGGCCGTCTTCGGGTCGAAATTGTGTGGGGCGTAGGACGACATGGGCCAGGCAATGATGTTTTTTTCATGGTGCGCGATCCAGATGGCAATTTGGCTGAAATTTCATCAGAAATTGAAATCTGCGCAACAAGCCGTCCAGTGGGACAGTGGAAACATGAAGAACGCACCTTGAATTTATGGGGCAAAGCCATCATGCGCAGCTAAGCAGCCTCGTTTGATTTTCAGACTTTTGTTTCCTCACTTCGCAATGCCATTTATTAAGAAATCTGTATGAACTTCAAAATTCTTCTTGGGCTTGCTGTGTCACTCAGCAGCGTCAGCCTAGCTTGGTCGCAAACAGCAGGCACTGACTATCCCACCAAACCCATTCGCATCGTTGCCCCTTCCGCTGCGGGCGGCGGGTTTGACCTGGTGGCACGCGTTCTGGGTAGCAAACTGTCAGAACAAATGGGACAACAATTTGTCGTCGAAAACCGATCGGGAGGCGGCACGTTGGCAGGAACTCAAGTCATCGCCAAAGCACCGGCTGATGGTTACCACCTGATTGTGGGCGGCTTGTCCAACATGGCGCTAAACGCAGGTCTGTATAAAAACCCTGGTTATGACGCCTTGACAGATTTCATCCCCCTTCGCATTGTGGTGTCGCATTCTTACACCTTGGTTGGCCGCAAAGACCTGCCCTTCAACAATATGAAAGACATGTTGAGTTATGCCAAAGCCAATCCTGGCAAACTCAACTTTGGCACCAGTGGGCCAGGTACCGGTCAATTCATTTTGGCCTCCTTGATCAAAGGCATGGGCAATGTGGATGTCCAATTGGTTCCCTACAAAGGGGCTCAACCTGTTTACATGGACTTGTTAGGCGGTCGCGTCGATTTATTTTTCGACAACACCACCACCACCCGCACTTATTTGGAGAGCAACCAACTCAAGGCCTTCGCAGTCTCCAGTCGCCAGCGGGCGCCTGATGGCCCGCAAATTCCGACACTGCTAGAAACTGGCACCATGGATTTGGAAATGGAAACTTGGTTTGGTTTGTTTGCGCCAGCCAAAACACCACCCGCCATCGTCGAGAAACTTCGCCTCGAAATTGACAAAGCCATGCAATCGGCCGATGTCCGCAAGAAGCTTCAACAAGGCAGTGGTCGAATTGTTCAAATGAACAACGCCGAAACTGAAAGCATGCTGAAATCAGAAGCGCTTAAGTGGCCACGCTTGTTGAAAAGTGCTGGCATTGCCCAAGAATAATCCATAAACAAAGACATCCGTATGTCACACAGCTTGCTAGAGCGACTCGAAATTGCAGAACTGGTTCAAAGTTGGGCGCTTTACCGAGATGCTGGCAATTGGGACAAACTGCGCAATACAGTCTACCCCGACGGCACCATGACCGCCACTTGGTTTCACGGCACCTTTGAAAGTTTCATTACGGCCATTCAAGATGCATGGCGTAAAGGCTCTAGTTCGCAACACTTTCAGGGCGGCACTGTGGTCGAATTGGAGGGCACCAAGGCCATCGCTCAAACGCGCATGTCAATTTTGGTGCGCGGCAAATTAGACGATGTAGCGGTTGATGTTCAATGCATTGGACAATTTTATGACCGGGTAGAAAAACGCCATGACCAATGGCGCATTGCCAAACGCAACGTCATCTACGACAAAGACACCCTTCAAGCAGTCAACCCTGGCGATGTGGTGCATCTTTCGACCGAACGCCTCTTGCGATTTCCTGCCGGTTATCGCCACTTGGCTTACCTGCAATCGTTCAATGGCGGCAATGTCAATCCTGCATTGCCAACTGCGGGCTCTGAGGCTTGCGCACAACTTCAACAAGAGGCCCAACTGTGGCTAAGGAGTCCAACATGATCCATTCCGACAACACCCCAAACTCTGCCAGCAAATTGGCTTGTGTATGCAACACCAGCACGCCAGGTGACAGTGCTTCATCATCGGTCTCAAGCCGTCGTGGATTTCTCTCTTCTTTGCTGGCCACGACCTCTGCTGCCGGCTTGAGCGCCTCGTTGGCAGGATGCCAATCGATTGAAAATACGTTTGGCACGCCTGCCATCACAAAGTCCACTCGCATTGACATTCACCATCACATGGTGCCCCCATCCTACGCGGCAGATTTGAAACGCATGGGGTTAGGCGGCGTCCCTCGTTGGACCCCTCAAATGTCCATTGATGACATGGACAAAAATGACATTGCCACGTCGGTGGTCGCCTTGATTCAACCGGGTGCCTACTTCAAAAATGTCAACACAGACCGACGGTTGGCGCGGGAGGCTAACGAATATGCGGCTCAAATGTCGCGTGATTTCCCAGGTCGATTTGGCTCTTTTGCGACGCTGCCGCTGATGGATGTTGAGGGCAGTTTGCGCGAGATTTCATATGCCTATGACACTCTGAAAGCCGACGGTATTGGCTTGATGACCAGCTATGGTGACCTGTATTTGGGCGACAAACATTTTTGGCCAATTTGGGAGGAACTCAACAGGCGCAAAGCTGTGATTTATGTTCACCCCCTTCAACCCGATTGCTGTCGCAACCTGATCCCCGGTCTGCCAAATTCTTCGATTGAATATGCCACAGACACCACCCGAACCATTGCCAGCATGTTGTTCTCGGGGGCTGCCAACAAGTTTCCTGACATTCGTTGGATTTGGTCACACAGTGGCGGCACAATGCCGTTCCTTTGGAGCCGTTTCACCCGCCAATTTGTGGACATGAAAGAAAAAGCAAAAGAAGTGCTGCCCAATGGCGTGCTGAAGGAAGTTCAAAAGTTTTATTACGACACTGCGCAAGGTCATCACGAAGGCGCCATGCAAGCCCTCAGACAGCTCATTCCTACATCTCAAATGATGTACGGATCGGATTACCCTTATCGCCCTGGCGCAGAGACCCGCGAAGGTTTGGCCGACAGGCAATTTACAAAGGCAGAGCGCATGGCCATTGACAGAGGCAATGCCCTGCGCCTGATGCCCCAATTGGCTGCAAAAGTGTAGAACGCTCACAGCGTCGCCCCCACCTTAACTCACACCCTAGAATTCACAATATTGCTTTTTATCTTCTCCAGGAAATTGTTTCATGAGCCAAGCCTCTCCAGTGACCAACAGCCGCAAGGCTGACTTTCCAATTGACCCTCAATTTATCGAGCGCTGGTCACCTCGTGCTTACACCGGTGAAACCATTGATGAAGCCGACATCATGCGCATGCTTGAAGCGGCTCGTTGGGCACCTTCTTCCAACAATGCACAACCTTGGCGTTTTGCAGTGGTGCTTCGCAACGACCCCCAATGGGATGCCCTCTTTGCCACCTTGAACCCTAACAACCAGGCATGGGCTGACAAGGCCGGTGCCTTGGTCGCCATTGCTTCTTATCAGCTGGCCGCAAAAGCCGGCTCACCTGATTTGGTTGCCAATGGCATGCATGCCTTCGATACAGGGGCCGCATGGGCCTACATGGCCATGCAAGCCCACCTTCAGGGATTTGCGTTGCATGGCATTGGCGGCTTCAACAAAGAAGCCGGTGCCAAAGTTTTGAATTTGCCTGCCGACCACACCTTGCAAATGTTGGCGACGGTAGGCAAACGTGGCGACGCCGCGACCTTGCCCGATGCATTGCGCGAACGCGAAGCACCCAACGCGCGCAAGCCACTCAGTGCGTTGGCCAAGCGAGGCTCTTTTTAAGTGAACCCATCCAAGCACCCTTTGCTTCAAGCGCAAGCCGCCCTGACATTCAGTCACATGGGCTTCTTTGTGCTTGATGCAGAACGCATGGCAAATTACTACCAAACTGTTTTAGGTTTCACCATCACGGATCGCGGTTTGCTGGGCACCGTTCCCCTGATTTTTTTAAGTCGTGATCCAAGTGAACACCACCAAATTGTGTTGGCTGGGGGTAAGCCAGAAGGCTTGAGTTTTAACGCCATCAACCAAATTTCGTTTCGCGTTCAGGGGCTTGATGTTTTGCGGGCTGTTAAAACATTGGCGGAGCAAGACTCTGGCACCACAGAAATGCTCAGTGTGACGCATGGCAATGCCATTTCAATTTATTTCAGGGATCCTGAAGGCAATCGAATTGAAGCCTTTGTTGACACCCCTTGGTATTGCGAGCAACCGCTCAGAGAAATCATTGACTTGAACAACGACGACAAAATTATCTTGGCACAGGCAGAAAAAATTGCCCGAAACCGCCCCAAATTTCAATTGCGCTCAGCATGGCAAGCCGACATGGCAAGCCGAATGGGCTATACCAATTTTTAACTTGAGAGAAATACCATGAAACTCATCAGCTTCTTGCTCAACAATACAGCCTGCTATGGCGCAGTCATTGGCAATAAAGTTTTAAATCTCACCCCTATTTTGGGCGCTCAAGCGCCCGATCTCAAAACTTTAATTGCCAAAAAAATGTTCGCGCAAGCGGCTGATGCTTTAAGTCATCACGCGCCCGATTTGGCATTCGATGATCTGCAGCTTTTGCCTGTGATTCCCAATCCAGAAAAAATCTTGTGTGTGGGTTTGAACTATCACGATCATGTGAAAGAAACCGGTCGTGACCTCACAGAAAAACCCGCTATTTTTTCACGCGTCAATGCCTCGCAAGTGGGCCATGGCCAAGACATCATGCGCCCTCCCGAGTCTCACCGCCTTGACTACGAGGGCGAAATTGCCATCATCATTGGTGAAGGCGGTCGTCGCATTTCCGAAACCGATGCATGGAAGCACATTGCAGGTTATTCTTGCTACAACGATGGTTCTGTGCGCGATTGGCAAAACTTCACCACGCAGTGGACTGCTGGCAAAAACTTCTGGCGCACTGGCGGTTTTGGCCCTTGGATGGTCACAGCCGATGAAATTAAACCTGGTCAGACCATGACCTTGAGCACCCGTCTCAATGGTGTCGAGTTGCAGCGCGCAACCACTGACATGATGATTCACAGCATTCCGCGTCAAATTGCCTACATTTCCACATTCATTCCACTTGAACCAGGCGATGTCATCGTCAGCGGCACCCCTGGCGGCGTTGGCAACAAGCGCACACCGCAAGTGTTTATGAAACCAGGCGACGTGGTTGAAATCGAGGTCGATGCAGTTGGTATTTTGCGCAACACCATCAAAGACGACGTCGCACAATGACCCGACTCAAACTCTTACTGGCACTGTGCCTGACCATCGGTCTGAATCCGACGGTCAAAGCGCAAGACAATTGGCCGCAAAAGCCTGTGCGTCTCTTGCTGGGGTTTCCTGCTGGCGGCGGCTCTGACATTGTGGCCAGGCTTATCGCCAAATCCCTGAGCGATCGACTGGGCCAAAGTGTGGTGGTTGACAACAAACCTGGCGCTGGAGGCAACATCGCCACTGAAATGTTGGTGCGCGCGCCAGGTGATGGCTACACCCTGCTCTTGGTACCCAGTGGTCATGCCAGTGGGGCCGCCATGAAAAAGTCGCTGCCCTTTGACCCGGTCAAAGACTTGGCATGGGTCAGCACAATCACCACCTATCCCTTGGCGTTCACCGTAGCACCAAACTCGCCCATCCGTTCTTATGCCGACCTGATTCAAAAGGCCAAGTCCGAACCCAACAAATACACCTACTCTTCAGTTGGCATCGGCACAGCCATGCACTTGGCAGCGGAGTGGGCTTTTGGCGATGCGAATGTGCAGTTAACGCACATTCCATTCAAAGGCGGCACCGGTCCTCTGACAGAGTTGTTGGCGGGTCGCTTGGATGTCATGGTCGATACCATGACCCTCACGGCATCTCTATTAAAGGATCAGCGCGTCAGGGCCATTGCAGTGACATCTCTGCCTGGTGCCAGCCCTGTTCAAGGTGTTCCGGCCATTGCAGATCTATACCCAAGTGTGGTGTTTGAGTCTTGGTTGGGCATTGCTGCGCCTGGCAATACACCGCCAGAATTAATTGACAAAATGAACAAAGAAATTCGTTTTATCTTGAGCCAAGATGAGGTCAGACAAAAACTCATTTCCTTTGGCGGCTCCCCCAATGCCAGCACACCCCAAGAATTCAAAATGCGCGTCGAACGCGACATTCGGAATTTGAAAAAAGTGATTGTCGACAAAAAGATTGAACTTGAATAAACACATGACAAGCAACACGACTCAGAACATGGCGCAAGGCATTGCACAAGAGATGGCGCAACAATTGCGCATTCGCCAATTGGTTGAGAACTGGGCGGTCTGGCGAGATGCCGGACTCTGGGACAAATTCCGTACCGTCTGGCACGAAGATGGCGTGATGATGGCCACTTGGTTTCAAGGCCCCTTTGAAGAGTTCATCAAAGTCACCATCGAAGGTTGGAACAAAGGCGTCAGCATTTTGCATTTTTTAGGTGGCTCGTCCATCGAGGTCAAAGGCACACGGGCCATTGCACAAACCAAAATGACCATTTCTCAGCGCGGCTTGGTAGAAGGTGTTTTGTGCGACGTGGTGTGCACAGGACGCTTTTATGACTTCTTTGAAGAGAGAAATGGCCAGTGGGGTTTGGTGCATCGCCAGCCCATTTATGAAAAAGACCGGATCGATCCCGTCGATCCATCCGCCAGCCTGAAACTGGACGCAGACGCTTTGTCAAAGTTTCCCGAGGGCTATCGCCACTTGGCTTACATTCAGACGCGCATCGGCTACACGGTCAAAATGGACATGCCAATGCTCAAAGGGGATGGTGTTCAATCGCTTTATCAGCGTGGCGATAACTGGTTGAACGGTCTGCCTTTGGAGCGCTGACACAGCACGCCAAAGCATGTTGTCAATTTTCAAGATTTAGCTGAAACTTCTTTGCTTGGCCAACGCGCCCATGCGCTCGCTGATTTCAAAAAATTGGGCCACTGTGTCTTCAATGATGTCTTTGGCCGATTTGACCGAATCAATCAAGCCGGCTGATTGACCCGCCAACGCGGGTGCTGCTTCCATGTCACCTTGAAAGTACACGTTCAAGATGCCTTTCATGTCATCAAAGGACATGATGCCTTGTTCGTGAATGGCAGCGGTTCTTTCTGACTTTAATGCGCGAATGCACGGTGTCGATTTGGTGTTCAACATCCAAGTGCCAGTTTCTTTAGAAGACACAATGGCGTTTTTAAAATTGTTGTGGACTGGACTTTCTGCACAACTGACAAATCGCGTTCCCATCTGGATGGCTTCTGCACCCAGCGCAAAAGCAGCAGCCATGCCCCGTCCATCGCAAATGCCGCCTGCTGCAATCAAGGGCACATCGACCTTGGCGCGAATGGCTTGCAACAAGACCAAGGTAGACACATCTTCTGGGTTCTTAAAGCCACCGCCTTCGGACCCTTCCACCACCAAGCCATCAATGCCGGCATCGACACACTTCAGGGCGGCATCAACGGTGGGTACTGCGTGGTAAACCGTGATGCCTGCATCTTTGAGAGGTTGAATGAATTTGGCAGGACTGCCTGCGGAGGTGGTTACAAATTTAACGCCAGATGCACACACAAATTTGAGCATGGCATCGTCTTTTAAAAACCGAATAGGCAAATTGACCCCAAAGGGCAAATTCAATTCGCGCATTTTGCTTATTTCTACTTGGCAATTGGCGGTCTCACCTGAAGACGTTTCGATGATACCCAAGCCACCCGCACGCGACACAGCCGACGCCAGTTGTGTTCTGGCAATCCAACCCATGGGTGCTTGCAGGATGGGGTACTTTCCACCCGTGTGGGCCAATACGCGGTTCATGTCAATTCCTTCTGGTTCAAGCCCAAAACACGCTGCCAGATTTTTCGTACCATGAGGCTACTTGGTTTTCAACGGAGGCTTCAATGCGATTGCGTTTGATCTTCATGGTGGGCGTGAGGTAGCCGTTCTCAATAGACCACGCTTCATTGGCGATGACCAACATGCGCAGTTTTTCGTAGTCTGCCAAACTGGCATTCACACTGTCCAACAATGCAGTCAGTTCACGCTCAACCTGTGCTTTCATGTCAGGCTCGTGCATTTTGGGACGAATGTCTTCTGCCAAAACCACCATGGCATAGGCTGAGGGCTGGGACACTCCCGACACGATGCTCATTTCAATCATGGGGTGCACATTGAGTTTGTTCTCGATGGGCGCTGGCGCGACATACTTGCCTTTGGAGGTTTTGAACAATTCTTTGACACGTCCCGTGATTTTCAGCAAACCATCGGCACGTTGCTGGCCTTGATCACCTGTTTTGAAGAAACCGTCTTCAGTGAAAGACTCTGCATCCAGATCGGGGCGTTTGTAATAACCCACCATTTGTCCAGGAGACTTCACCAAAATTTCACCCTCGGGACTGATGCGCGCCAGCACACCCTCCAAAGGCACACCGACACATCCTGGTGCGTTGATTTCATTGGTGGAATTGTGCGAATACGCAAAGTCTTCGGTCATGGCGTAACCTTCCAGCAGGTTCAGGCCCAACTTGCGATACCAAGTGATCAACTCTGCGGGAATGGGAGCGGAACCACTGCCCGCCACGATGACCTGGTCTAAACCCAGGCCTTTCAAAATCTTCTTGCGCACCAATCCCCCCAAAATGGGAATGTTCAAGAGCACATTGAGTTTGGCGGGTGGCATTTTGCTGAAAACGCCTTGTTGAAATTTCAGCCACAAACGAGGCACTGAAATGAACATGGTGGGGCGCGCACGGTTCAAATCTTGAATGAAGGTGTCAAGTGATTCGGCAAAATAAACATGGGTTTTGCCATGCACCAATGAGCTTGCGCCCACCCAAGCGCGCTCAAACACGTGCGCCAAGGGCAAATAAGACAAGATGCGGCCATCGTCGCGATCACCCATGGTTTCTATCAGGGTTTTCACAATGCCGTTGGTGGCAGCCGAAATGCGTTCAAAGTTGTGCATCACGCCCTTTGGCTGACCCGTCGAGCCTGAGGTGTACATGATCATGGCCAAATCTGAGGGCGCACGTGCGATATCGCCCTGTAATGGTGCAGTTTGCTTGACCACGTCATCCCATTGGGTGAATGAGTTTTGGGGCGCCAAGGGAAACGCGATGCAAGGCATGGTGGAAGGGACAAACGGTGCCTGAAGAGGCCATGTGTCCAACTTGCCGACAAACAAGACACTGGCCTCGCTATGGTCCAGAACATATCGAATGGTCTCACCGGATTCGGTTGGGAAAATGGCCACAGTGGTGCCGCCGGCCATCCAGATGGCCAACTCGGCCATGATGAAATGGGCACAGTTTTTAGAAAGAATGGCCACCCTGGCGCCTGGTGCCAAGTTTTGCGCCTTAAGGTAGGCCGCCATAGAGCGCGCCTGTTGCAGTGTCTCTCGCCAGGTGTAGTCAATAACCTGCCCTTGGCCCGTAGGTTGTGTCATGTAGACACGGTCTGGTGTGTTTTTTTCATGTGCGTAGACATGTTCCAAAATCAATTTAACTTGGTTCATAGGGTCTTTCAACAATCTTCATTGGGGGTCACGAACAAGATCCAGACAAACTTTTGACAAGAACGAATGGGATGGGGGGATTGTGCTGAGAATTGATTGAATGACCATACCACTAAGCCCCTATTTGGCTAGGTATTTCCCTGATAAGCCTCAGGGCAGATCATTTATGGTCAAATCCAATTATTGCTTGATCTCCAAGCAGGCCCCAATAGCATTTAGCAGGTATCTTCATGTCGCAATTGCTTGTCCGCAAACTGTTGATCGATCTCAGCGCACCTTTTCCAGCCAATTGGTGTGGTGGTGACGCCTTTAAATCCGCTTTCTTCAATGCCTTGTCCATGAGCTTTCCTGTGGGCGAGCAGTTTTTCATTGACTCGGTTCGCAATGGGTTAAAAGCCCTGCCCGAAGCTGAGCAAGCCAAATACAAAACTGAAGTGCAAGGCTTCATCGGACAAGAAGCCACCCACCGCCGAATTCACGCCTTGTTCAATGATCACCTAGAAACCATGGGGTTTCGAAATGTCATTGCGCAAAATTCTGCTGCGCGTATCAAAAAGAATGCGCACTTGAACGTTCGCATGCACTTGGGTGCAACTGCTGCCACTGAACATTTCACAGCCATTTTTGCTGAATGGATGTTGCGCCATCCAGAAGTTTTTGATGGCACCGAAGAACGACTCAAAACCATGTGGCTTTGGCACAGTGCCGAAGAATCAGAGCACCGCTGCACAGCTTTTGACGTCTACAAAGCTTTGGGCGGCAACGAAGAGTGGCGCATCAAACTTTTTCACATCATCACGGTCCAATTTTTGTCGGATGTCTTGCTGCAAACCGTTCGCAACCTTTGGCACGACCGCCAATTGTTCAAGCTCAGCACTTGGAAAAGTGGCTACCAATTTTTAATGTCAAAAGATGGCTTGTTCAGGGGCAATGTAGCGCATTGGCGCGAATACAAATCGCCTGACTTCCATCCCAACCAACAAGACGATCGTTTGTCTCAGGAATGGTTGAAACACAACCAAGATCAATTCACGGTAGTCGGTCAAGGCGCATAAGCTCAGGCTTTTCATGAGCCCTCAAATGTTTGCCATCTTTGGGCCCTTGCTTCTTTTGTATGTGGCTTTTTGGTTTTGGTATGGCGGCAATGGCCAACGCATGTCGCCACAAGAAATCGAGGAGGCGCTGTACAAATTACGCAGCACAGATCCTAGACGCAACAATTCAGCAGAAGTAGAAGACGTTCAACAACTCTTAGCTTCTGATGATGGCAAAGAGTTTGTCATGCAAAACTTGGTGCGTTATCGGGCCAAGGCGCTTTATCCTGAAGGCTCGCAATACAGCGACGACCCACGAGAAGCAGACAAGCGCTATGGCAAATCGATCATGGGTGATTTGTTGCGCTATGGCAGTTTGGTCATTTTCATTGGCCGCAAGTCGGGTGATTTCGTCAAGCCCGAAGGTGCCGATGCTTGGCACTACGTCGCCATGGTGCGCTACCGCAGTCGCCGCGATTTTGTGCGCTTTGCCATCCGTGCCAACCAAGCAGACAAGTTCATTCACAAGTGGGCCGCCATTGAAAAAACGCATGTCTTTCCGGTCAAACCTATGATCAGTTTGGTCGCAGTGAGAACTTTGGTTGCACTGTCCTTGTTTTCTTTGGGTGTCATTCTCACGGTGCTGCTGTAAAGTCTGCAGAGCCTGTGCAAAAGTAGTGCAAGCCTTGGTATGCTGAGGTCTTGTTCAACGCTTTTCTGAACGACAACATGTCACAAGCTGCACACAGCAATGCCCCGCTGCCCCAACCAGCATTCGATCGTTTTTACAAACACCCCGAACTGACGCAGTTACTGCATGACTTTGCCAATGCCAGACCCGATTTGGTGGAACTGCGCGAGTTGGGCCGAAGCCACGAAAACCGCCCCATCTGGGTTTTGGTGATCACGCGCAAAAGCACGGGCGCAGACATTGACAAACCCGCATTCTGGGTAGATGGCAACATCCACGCAGCAGAGTTGACGGCCAGCACAGCCTGTCTTTATTGGTTGCACCAATTGCTCAGCAAAGACGGTGAAGACGCACAGGTCACCGAACTGCTGAGTACCCGCGTGGTCTATTTGGTACCTCGCTTGAATCCAGATGGCGCTGAATTAGCCATGGCCGACAAACCGCGCCATATTCGCTCGTCAACCCGCCCCTACCCTTGGGATGAGCCGCACGTAGAGGGCCTGACCATAGAAGACATGGATGGCGACGGCCGCATTTTGATGATGCGCATTCCCGACCCGCATGGGGGTTGGAAAGTTAATCCGGCAGAGCCGCGCTTACTCACGCCACGTTTACCTGGTGAGTTTGGCGGACAGTATTACCGCGTCATGCCAGAGGGCAGCTTGCAGCATTACGACGGCGTCAACATCAAACCCAATCGAGACATCGAAGGCTTGGACTTGAACCGCAACTTCCCAGCGTTTTGGCGGCAAGAACACGAACAGGTAGGCGCCGGACCTTTTCCCACGAGCGAGCCAGAGGTTCGCGCCATGGTGGAATTCATCGCCAAGCATCCCAACATTGGCGCAGCGGTCAGTTTCCACACGCACTCCGGCGTCATTTTGCGTCCCATGGGCACGCAAAGCGACACCGACATGACGCCTGAAGATTTGTGGATGATCAAGCGCATGTCCGACATCGGCGCCAAGCTCACGGGCTATCCAGCTGTCAGCATTTTTCATGACTTCAAATACCACCCCAAAGAAGTCATTACCGGTACCCAGGATTGGGTGTACGAACATTTAGGCGCCTTGTTTTGGACCGTTGAAATTTGGGCGCCCAACAAAGAAGCCGGCATCACCGATTACGACTGGATCCACTGGTACCGCGACCATCCACCCGAAGACGACATCAAGCTGCTCAAGTGGAGCGATGAAGTATGCGGGGGCAATGCGCACGTCGATTGGTACCCTTACCAGCACCCCGACTTAGGTGCAGTGGAGTTGGGTGGATGGGATCGCATGAATTACTGGCGCAATCCGCCTGCGCATTTGCGAGAGCGCGAGGCAGCAAGGTTCCCTGCTTGGTTGAATCAAATCGCACTCACCCTGCCCAAGCTGGAACTGCTGCACACCAAAGCAGAAAACTTAGGCAACGGTCAATGGCGCGTTCAAATGGCGGTTGGCAATGCAGGCTATTTGCCCAGCTATGTCACCAAACGAGCGCTTGAACGAAAGACGGCTCGCCCCTGCATGTTCGAAATTGAACTGCCTGAAGGCGCAACATTGCGCATGGGAAAACCGCGCATGGAAGGGCCTCAGTTGGAAGGCCATGCCGCCACCAATTCACTTCAAGCGTTCTTGCCAAGCAAAACCATTACCGGTGACCGGGCCTTGAACGAATGGATCGTGGAAGCACCCACAGGCACGGTGCTAAACCTGACAGCGCATGCCGCAAGGGCCGGCACTGTTAGAGCGTCTATTACCTTGAAATAACTTACTTCAGGCCAAGCAAACGCACCGCGTTGTCTTTCAAAATTCCGGGCATCACCTCGGGTTTGAATCCGGCCACCTCAAAATCCTTCATCCACCGCTCAGGTGTGATGAGGGGGTAGTCGCTGCCAAACAAAATGCGGTCCTTCAACAAAGTGTTGGCGTACTGAATCAATTGCTTTGGAAAGTACTTCGGGCTCCAACCCGACAAGTCAATCCAGACATTGGGTTTGTGCGTGGCCACACTGAGCGCTTCGTCTTGCCAGGGAAAACTGGGGTGCGCCATCACAATTTGCATGTCTGGAAAATCGATGGCCACATCGTCAAGGTGCATGGGGTTGCTGTAGGCCAAGCGCAAACCACCGCCGCAGCGCATGCCAGAACCAATGCCGCTGTGGCCGGTATGGAAAATGGCGGGCAGCTTGTGCTCATTGATGACCTCGTAAATAGGCCAAGCCATTTTGTCGTAAGGGTGGTAGCCCTGAACCGTGGGGTGAAATTTGAAGCCCTTGATGCCCTCTTCTTTAATCAATCGTTCGGCTTCACGTGCACCCATCTTGCCCTTGTGGGGATCGATGCTGCCAAAGGCAATCATCATGTCGCTGTTATCGCGAGCGGCTTTGGCAATTTCTTCGTTCGGAATTCGGCGACGGCCCAACTGTGACTCGCTGTCCACAGTGAACATGACCAAGCCAATTTTGCGTTCACGGTAATACGCCACGGTTTCGTCGATGGTGGGACGTCGATTGCTGCCGAAAAATTTGTCAGCTGCACGGTCGTATTCTTCACCGTAATTGTCAAAGGGGTTCCAGCAACTGACTTCAGCGTGGGTATGAATATCAATGGCGATCAGATCTTGGTGTTTCATAAATACTTTCAAAAATTCGGGAAAACCCTGTGTTTTTTAGTGCCGCATGGAAAGACAATATAGTTATTGATAATAACCTTTTTGGCAAATTCTTGCTCACTTACAAGGCCGTCTCGGACCCCTACATCATGACTCAAAATTTCCATCCTTTGTTGCAACGTGCAGAAACCAACGGCATCCACTTTGAGATGAAAGGGGCTGTGGCCATGGTGCGCTTAAGCCGCCCTTCGAAGCGAAATGCCCTGAACGATGGCTTGATTGAAGCCTTGCGTGATGTCTTCCAAAACTTGCCTGAAGAGGCAAAAGCAGCCGTGGTGTTTGGCGAAGGCGACCATTTCTGTGCTGGCTTGGATTTGTCTGAATTGAAAGAACGTGATGCGGGCCAGGGCGTTTATCACTCACGCAGCTGGCACGTGGCATTGGACGCGGTTCAATTGGGTCGTGTTCCCGTAGTGGCAGCACTGCACGGCGCCGTGGTGGGGGGCGGTTTGGAGTTGGCCAGCGCATGCCACATTCGCGTGGCAGACGACAGCACCTTCTATGCATTGCCTGAAGGCACACGTGGTATTTTTGTGGGCGGCGGTGGCTCAGTTCGCATTCCTAAACTCATTGGCGTAGCGCGCATGACCGACATGATGTTGACGGGACGTGTTTACAACGCGGTTGATGGCGAGCGCATCGGTTTGGCGCAATACCATGTGCCTACAGGTACCGCCTTAGAAAAAGCCTTGGACTTGGCACAACGCATTGCTACCAACGCGCCGATGACAAACTACGCATTGATGCATGCCCTGCCCCGCATTGCCGAGCAACCAGCAGACCACGGGTACCTCACTGAAGCGCTCATCGCATCCATTGCACAAGCGGCGCCAGAAGCCAAAGCGCGCGTAAAGGCTTTCTTGGAAGGCAAGGCAGCCAAAGTTCAAAAGAGCTAATTCGCCATTGTTAACAAATGCATTGCCAACCGTGACTGAGAAATAAGAATGAGCGCACCTAAATTTAGACCCCTGCGTTTTGGCGTGACACGCGTCACCTTAAAAGATGGCGTGCCCGGCACGCACTACCTCAAAGCAGATCAAGAATTGCAGGCATTCCCAGAGCGCCTGACCGACCGCCTGCAACACTGGGCACAAAACAAACCGACGCAAACGCTGTTTGCAAGACGCGTTAAATTGGCAGATGGCAAATTGGGTGACTGGCGCCATGTCACGTATGCTGAAGCTTGGAACACCGCACGCAATATTGCGCAGGGCCTGATCAATCGCGGTTTGAATGCAGAGCGCCCGGTGGTGATCTTGAGTGAGAACAGTTTGGAACATGCCCTGTTGGCCTTGGGTTGCATGGTGGCAGGCGTGCCTTTTGTCCCCACCTCACCCCCCTACTCCCTCATCAGCCAAGACTACGACAAACTCAAACACGTCTTGCGCACTGTCACGCCAGGCATGGTGTTTGCCAGCGATTCACGTTATGCAAAAGCCATTGCCGCAACTGTCTCTAGCGACATGGAAATTGTGATGAACGAAGGTGGTGTGGAGGGCAAACAAGTCACCACTTTTGAAAGCTTGTGCAACACCAGCGCTACAGCACAAGTGGATGCGGCCGTTGCAGCCACAGGCCCCGACACCATTGTCAAATTCTTGTTCACCAGTGGCTCCACCAAGTTACCCAAAGCCGTGATCAACACACAGCGTTTGTGGTGCGCCAACCAACAGCAAATGGCACAGTCCATGCCCATCTTGGCCGAAGCGCCATTGGTCTTGGTGGACTGGTTGCCCTGGAACCATACCTTTGGTGGCAACCACAACTTTGGCATGGTGGTCTTTCATGGCGGCACGATGTACATCGACGATGGCAAGCCCACGCCTGCGCTCATGCACGAG
>JACCDK011597313.1_pt1 | contig 30515 bp, 27 predicted proteins | sample 7445871 | NCBI WGS metagenome assembly JACCDK01 (sample SAMN15323436, study PRJNA562643) | freshwater metagenome | isolation source: river surface water | place: USA:Blue River Watershed | collected 2017-08-15 | reverse complement strand
TCTGCCTGTCCCTGACCCTGGTGCCGGGCCTGAACCTGCTGGCGATCATTCCGATGATCGTGCTCTGGATCCTGCATTGGGTGCAGGTCCACAGCGCGCAGCAGGCGGTGATCCGGACCTGAGCCTCCAATGGGCGCACGGAGCGTTTGCCGATGCAAACAAAAAACGTCCCGTCATTGGAACGATGTGTCCAAAAGTCAGGCACTCAAGGTGGAGGGGTTGCGTCGAGAGTAAATAGCGTACTTGACGCCTCCAAGAGTCATTTTGTCTTATTAAATTTTTTCTCAAGAAAGCCAAAAACGCGAGGATCGCAACATTGATAAACAAGCAAGCGTAATCCAGCCCAGACGATAGTCGCACTTGGTCATATTGCGGAAAATCAGACCCGAAAAGCGTAACAGCCACCGGCCCTATGATAAATAGAACGGCATATACACAAATATATATTGTTAACCATGTCGTGCTTTTATTTTTACCCAATCGATTAAAAACTATAAAAGAAACAAGCGCCAACTCAGCAAAAGCGACGAGCCCGCTCACGATATAGTCAGCCGAGTCTGCCTCCGCAAGTTCGTTCAGCGGCAAGAAGTTGGAAATAAATATAGCCGGAAAAATAAATAAGTAGAAAAATTTTTTATTTGCTGGAGTTATTATAGACCCAGAATCCATGTCATCTGGGGGAGTGCGATTTTCAGATACCGCCAGATTCCCGCAGCCTGAGCAATACCTATCACCAACACCAATAGACTTACCGCAGCTACTACAATACACATCGAACTCCTTTTTTGTTTGACTAAACAATTAAAATACTTTTTGCGATATTAGAAATAAAAGTCGCCAGAGTCAATTAATGCCCAGGTATCCTTGTTATAGTTAGCCATATAGTTCAAAGTCGAATTTATTCGATGTGGGAGTACTGCAGTTTGACTTGAGGCGGGTTGGTGTCGTAGGCAATCAGTGTCCCCTCCGAGACGTTGATCGGCGCAAGCCCCTCGCTTGTGCCGAGAGACTCTACCCACGAAATAGCGAAACGGTAAAAGCGACTGCTCCTATTGCCGCCCACACGTGTAGTGCGATCACTACCTGCCCCAACCTCCCGTGTTGTTCGAACCAGATGCCGAGGACAGTCTTTATCAATCGTAGCCGGCCGCTGAAACCCCGACCTTTCTTGATAACTTCATCGATGGGATCGCCAGATGCTAAAAATCCTTTTATTAATCGTATCTCGGTTAGCTTTCGATGAACAAACTGAATACTGGGAAACGCAATAAATCGAAAATAGAAGAAAGCGCCGACAGCGACTGATGCAATACATGCCGAAAAAACTACCACCAAAAACAACGAGAAACAAGTTTGTTTTGCCTCAGCCGCAATATTTTTGCTACATGAATCAAAGCCTTCAACTGCGCGCGCATAAATTTCGTGAACAGAACCAAAGTCCATCCAATAAACCACTGTGATACCGAACAGGGCAACGCCTATAGCTACCGAAATGACTACAGTAAAAATGAACTTAAATAAATCTATTAAAACCCAGCCTGAATTACTTTGAGCTTCGATTAATGCTTTCTCGCCGTCTGAGAGCGCCATGACAACCTTGTCTTCGCTCATCATTCTGTGCTTTCCTCGGTAGTAGGAAGTCCAATAGTCATCCACCTCGCTATCGCTCACCGTCTTTGTCAAAACTCCCGCTGAGCGGAATAAGCACAACGCCACCCAAGGAAGTACGCAAAAAAATATGAATGGCTTGAAAACCGAGTGAGTAAACTCGCGCCCACGAGGGATTTCGCCAAATGAATAGATATGAATTGAGAACACTGCAATTGCAGCGTATAAAAATATAGTTATTAGGTGATGGTAGTTTTTCTTCATCGAATGCCTTTCGTCGCAATTCATGACTGGACACGCTTTCACTTGCGCAGTCAATCCTGGAGCTGAGGGCGTTAAGCGGGCGATCTTTCCGCTACCTGGACTGCATTGAATCCGGGTGCAGTTTAGCGGAGTCGAGGTACCGCATCGCAGTGTTCACGAGCGGATCATTGGCCTCAATACATATTTCATATGAGGCAAAGGGGTTGATGCAGAAACCTCTGGTGGCAGGTGACAACACCAACTCGCCTCCAGAACTGAGCCTGCAAGACACGACCAAGCACATCCACTTTTGGTATGTTTTATGGTGTGCCGGAACAAAAAAGCGCCCGGAAGGCGCTTAGATGCTGTCTGTCTGGCGGAGAGGGCGGGATTCGAACCCGCGGAGGGCTATTAACCCTCACACGCTTTCCAGGCGTGCGACTTAAACCGCTCATCCACCTCTCCGAAGCCTGCCATTGTAGCAGTGGGCCTCAGCGGGTCAGCGCGCGCCGAGACGCGCGCGGGTCGGCCAGCAGGCCCAGCAGACGCTCCAGGTCCGCAGGCTTGACCAGGTGGACATCGAAACCGGCCTGCGCCGAGCGCGCCCGGCACTCGGTTTCACCGTAACCCGTGAGCGCGATCAGCAAGGCTTCGCCGCAGACCGGGTCGGCCCGCAGGTGACCCGCCACCTCCAGGCCACTCATGCCGGGCAGCCCGATGTCCAGCACGACCGCTTCAGGTTGGAACTCGACGGCCATCTGTAGGGCTTGCCGGCCCTCGCCCGCCACCCGCACCTCGAAGCCTTCCATCTCCAGCAAGAGGGTCAGCGTCTCGGCGGACGCCTCCTGGTCGTCCACCACGAGCACACGAGACTTGCGGCGGGGCGGGCAGCCCTGCGCCTGGGGCATCGAGACAGGGGCCTTCAGTGGGGCGGACATAAATCGGCGCAGCCTAGTGGCTGCACGATGCCGCGGCAAGCCCCCGCTCTGGCGGATGAGTCTGCAAGCCGCGCCCCGCGCCGATCGTAGGCACAGGCCTACGGAAACTTCCTGGATACACCGACACCGGAGCACGGCGCAGGGCCCTCAGCAGAAAGAAAAAAGCCGCCCGAGGGCGGCTTTCCGAAGCGGCCCGCGCAGCGGACCGGTCGGGTCGCGATCAGCGCACGACGGCGATCGCGTCGCGCTTGCCCGCCTTGTAGGTGTACAGGGTCAGCGCGCCGTTCTTGATGTCGCCCTTCTGGTCGAAGGAGATGGTGCCGGTCACGCCCTTGAAGCCGGTGGTCTTGGCCAGCACGGGCAGGTAGACCTTCGGGTCGGACGACTTGGCCTTGACCATGGCGTCGACCATCACGTTGACGGCGTCGTACACATAGGGCGCGTACACCTGCACGTCGGCGTTGTACTTGGCCTTGAACTTGGCGTTGAAGGCGTCCAGGTCCTTCTTCTGGGCGCCGTCCACACCACCGGCTTCGGCGCAGACCACCTGGCCGTCGGCCATGGCGTCACCGGCCAGCTTGGCCAGCTCGGAGGAGCAGATGCCGTCGCCGCCCATGAACTTGGCGTTGATGCCCAGGGACTTCATCTGCTTGAGCATCGGGCCGGCCACGGCGTCCATGCCGCCGAAGAACACGACATCGGGCTTCTTGCCCTTGATCGTGGTGAGGATGGCCATGAAGTCGGTGGACTTGTCCGTGGTGAATTCGCGGCCGACGATCTTGCCGCCGGCGGCCTTGACGGCTTTCTCGAATTCATCGGCGACGCCCTGGCCGTAGGCGGTGCGGTCGTCGACGACGGCGATGCTCTTGCCCTTGAGGTCCTTGACAGCGTACTTGCCCAGGGTGCCGCCCAGGTGCACGTCATCAGCCACCACGCGGAAGGTGGTCTTCAGGCCCTGGCGGGTGTACTTGGGGTTGGTGGCGGAGGGAGAGATCTGGGGGATGCCGGCGTTGCTGTAGATGGTGGAAGCCGGGATCGAGGTGCCGGAGTTCAGGTGGCCGATCACGCCGTTGACCTTCTGGTCGACCAGCTTCTGGGCCGCAGCAGTGCCCTGCTTGGGATCGGCGGCGTCATCCTCGGCGACCAATTCGAACTTGGCCTTCTTGCCACCGATGGTGACGCCCTTGGCGTTGAGTTCCTCGATGGCCATGCGGGCACCGTTCTCGTTGTCCTTGCCCAGGTGGGCGATGGCACCGGAGGTGGGAGCGACGTGGCCGATCTTCACCACGAGTTCCTGGGCATAGCTGGTACCGGCCATCAGGACGGCGGTGGCCAGGACGGTCATCTTCAGTTGGGTCTTCATGCGAAAAATCTCCTATTGGGGATAAAAAACCGCGCCATGTGAGCGACGGCGTAGCTTAATGCACGGATTAAGCCCGTCCAACCGCCATGGCCAAGGGGGAAACCCGAAGACCGTCTTAGGGCGGCCTGGGAGGGCCGGATCAACCGGCTGCGGGCGGCCGGGCCAGGGACTCCCCGACCAGGTGGGCCACCCGGTTAGCCAGTTCGGTGCGAACCCGAACCTCCAGGGCGTGCGCCTGCTGCGCCTGGACGGTGCGCAGGGCCTCCAGCACCATCGGCTCGAGTTCGGCCAGCACCCGGGCCGCGACCTGGCGGGCCAGTTCGTCCTGCGAGACCGGCGCTGTTGCCCCGCCCTCGGAGGCGGTCCCGGCGGGAGGCTCGCCCACCGGCGCCACCACCTCGGTCAGGATCGGGACGAAGCGCGGTGGAACGGCGTCCTTCATGCCGGCATGTCCTTCTGGTCGACCTTGGTCAGCGCGTAGCCCCGCTCGGCGTAATGCTTCCAGCGCACCCGAGCCTGTCGCAGGGGGCCTTCCTCGGCGGAAACGAGTTCGATCAGCCGCTCACACCCCTCGAAGCCCTCGGGGATGTCCTCGTGCAGGTTCACCATCACTTCACGGCGCGGCAGGCCGGCCGCCGACTCGGCCAGCAGGATCGGGGTGCGGGCTTCCAGGGCCGCCGGCAGTCCGCCAGCCAGCCCGTGCGGCACGAAATCGGGGGCGGAAAAGGTCCACAGGGCGGCATCCAGGGCACGCAGCTCGGGCAGCGGGCCGGTCACCACCACGCGCGAGCCAGATGCGGCAGCCTTGCGCAGCAGCCGGCAGGCATAGGCCAGACGGTCGGCGAGGTTGACGTGGAAGGCGATGCCGGTCACGGGGCGTTCAGCGGGTGCGCGCGCGGGGGCGGCCCGCCTGGGCGGTCTGGGTGGCGGCGGACTTGCGCCCCGCGGCCCGGGCCTTGCGGCGAGGCGCGGGAGGTTGTTGCGAGAGGAGGTAGCGGACCAGGAGCCCCACGGGCCGTCCGGTGGCGCCCTTGGCCGGTCCGCCCTTCCAGGCAGTGCCCGCGATGTCCAGGTGGGCCCAGGGGTACGCGCGTGCGAAGCGCTGCAGGAACTTGGCCGCGGTGATGGCGCCGCCCTGGCGCCCGCCCACGTTGGCCACATCCGCGAAATTGCTCTTGAGGCTGTCGCCGTAATCGTCGTCCAGGGGCATGCGCCAGCAGGGGTCGAGCGCCGCCTCGCCCGCGTCCGCCAGCGCTCCGGCAAGTTCGTCGTCCGTGGTGAACAAGCCGCTGCGAATGGCGCCCAGGGCCACCACACAGGCGCCGGTGAGCGTGGCGATGTCGACCACCGCTGTCGGCTCGAAACGCTCGGCATAGGTCAGGGCGTCGCACAGGATCAGGCGTCCCTCGGCATCCGTGTTGAGCACCTCGATGGTCTGCCCACTCATGCTCGTGACCACGTCGCCGGGCTTGAAGGCCCCGCCACCCGGCATGTTCTCGCAGCTGGGAATGAGGCCGACGACATTCAGCTGGGGCCGCAGCTCGGCCAGGGCGCGGAAGGTGCCCAGCACGCTGGCTGCCCCGCCCATGTCGAACTTCATTTCGTCCATCTCGGGGGCGGGCTTGATGGAGATGCCGCCGCTGTCAAAGGTGATGCCCTTGCCCACCAGGACGATGGGAGAGACCGAGGCCGCCGCGCCCTGGTATTTCAGGACGATGAAGCGCAGCGGCTGGCGTGAGCCCTGGGCCACGGCCATGAAGGACCCCATGCGCAGGCGGGCGACCTCCTTGGGCCCCAGCACCTGGCACTGAAAGCCGGCGCTGCGCGCCAGCTTGCGCGCCTCCTCGCCCAGGCGGGTGGGCGTGGCGATGTTGGGCGGCAGGTTGCCCAGTTCGCGGGCGTATTCGATGCCCAGAGCGGCGCCACGGGCCTCCTGGAACGGCACCTTGGCGCGCGCGGCGTCGGGCACGCCGACGACGACCTTGGCCCACTCCGCAGACCCGGCGCGGGTGCGGGTGGTGACATAGACATAGCTCGATTCGCTGGCCGCGCCGACGGCCGCTTGCACGCCCGGGGCGCTGGCGTCCGTCAGACACAGGGCGAGCTTGCGTACCCCGCAGCCGCGCAGCGCGCCCATCGCCGCGCGCACGGCCGTGCGCACGGCCCGCGCGGAGCCGTCGCCCGCCCCCGCCAGGAGCAAGCGAGGCGCCGCCACGCCCGAGGCGCGCCACGCGGAGAGCACCTTGCCGGGTGTGCGGTCCAGGGCGCGTGCCTTCAGGGCATCGGCCGCCAGCCGGGAAATCGCGTCCTTGCCCGGCTTGAAGTCCTCGCCAACCAGCACCACCAGCGCGTCGCATTTCTCGGTGCACGCGCTGGCCAGGCCGAGGGTCTTCAGTTGAAAGTCCATAATCCGTGGGTCCCTAGCCATTGCTGTTGCGTTGCGCGCCGATGTTATTCCATTCCTCCCTCCGCAAGGAGCTGGCCCGCAGCTTCGGGGCCACCCTGGTGGTGCTGATCACGATCGTCATGACGATGACGCTGATCCGCACACTGAGCCAGGCCAGCCGGGGCAGCGTCAACCCGCAGGAGGTGATGATGGTGATGGGGTACACCGTCCTGAGCTATCTGCCGCCGGTGCTCACCCTGTCCCTGTTCATCGCCATCGTCAGCACCCTGTCGCGTCTGTACCGTGACAGCGAGATGGTGATCTGGTTCACGGCAGGACGTGGACTGGCTGCCCTGATCAAGCCGCTGCTGGCCTTCGCCTGGCCGATCCTGCTGGTGGTGGCCCTGCTCGCCCTGGTGGGCTGGCCCTGGGCCAACCGCCACACCGCCGAACTCAAGGCCCGTTACGGCAACCGGGGCGACCTCGAGCGCGTGGCGCCGGGCCAGTTCCAGGAATCGGCCAGCGGCACCCGCGTGTTCTTCCTGGACAAGGACACGCCGGACAACAAGTCGGGCAAGAACGTGTTCATCGCCAGCGTCGAACATGGCCGCGAAACGGTGACGTCGGCGCGCGCGGGGCGGGTGGTGACCGAGGGCGCCTCCGACTACCTGTTGCTGTCCAACGGCCAGCGGGTGCAGCGCGCCCTGTCCGGCGGCGACCTGAAGGTCACGGATTTCGCCGCGCTGGGCAACCAGGTGGGCGCGTCCAGCCTGGCCGCCAGCGCCGACAGTCCCTCGCGCACGCTCAGCACCCGCACCCTCTGGCAAAGCCCCACGCCGGCGAACCAGGGTGAGCTGGCCTGGCGCCTGGGCCTGGCGCTGGCCAGCTTCAACTTCGTCATCATCGCCATCACGGTATCCAGCGTGAACCCGCGGGCCGGCCGCAGCGGCAACCTGCTGTTCGCATTGTTCGCCTTCGTCATCTACTACAACCTGCTGAACCTGGGGCAGAGCTGGATCGCCGGCGGACGGGTCAGCCTGGTCCAGTTCCTGGCCGGCCTGCACGGCGGCGTCTTCGCCTGCGCGATGCTGTGGCTCCTCAAGCAGCACCACAACTGGCGCCTGTGGCCCCGCTGGCGCCCGGCCGGAGCGCCCGCATGATCACCCTGCGCCGTCTGATCTACCGCGAAGTGGTGGCGGCCGTGGCCTTTGTGTCCCTGGGCTTCCTGGCGCTGTTTTTCTTCTTCGACTTCGTCGACGAATTGCCCAACGTCACCCGGGCCGGCAGCAGCTACCCGCTGACCCATGCCATGTTGTACGTGCTGCTGCAGGTGCCCAACCACCTGTACGAGCTGCTGCCGATCGCGGTCCTGATCGGCACCATTTTCGTGATGGCCCGGCTGGCCCAGAGCTCGGAGTTCACCATCCTGCGCACCTCGGGCCTGGGGCCCTGGCGCGCCCTGCGTTCCCTGCTGGGCCTGGGCTTGGTCTTCACCCTGCTCACGTTCGCGGCGGGCGACTACCTGGCGCCCACGGCAGACCGCGCGGCCCAGCTGCTCAAGGCGCGGTCCCAGGGCAAGCTGTCGGTCGGCCAGACCGGCGCCTGGCTCAAGGAGCGCCAACCCGAGCGCACTTACACGGTGAACGTGGCGGCCCTCACCCCGGACGGGGCGCTGGAGGGCGTGCGCATTTTCGAGTCGGACCTGCGCGGGTTCATGGTGTCGATGGTCCAGGCCCGTGGCGCGCAGTTCGGCCAGGACGCCTGGATCCTGCAGGATGTCGAACGGGTCGATTTCGGCGCCACGGCGGCCGGCACGGCCGTGGCCTCGGGCGCGCGCCAGGCCAGCGTCACCTGGCCCACCGCCATCACCCCCGAGATGGTGTCGGTGGCCCTGCTCAAGCCGGAGCGCATGCGCACGCTGGACCTGTTCCAGTACATCCGCCACCTCGAATCCAACGGTCAGACCTCCCAGCGCTACGAGATCGAGTTCTGGCGCAAGGTGTTCTACCCGCTGAGCTGTCTGGTGATGGTGGTGCTCGCGCTGCCCTTCGCCTACCTGCATTTCCGCTCGGGCGGCATCACCGGCTACGTGTTCGGCGGGGTGCTGATCGGGATCAGCTTTTTCCTGTTGAACAACGTGTTCGGCTACGTCGGCAACCTGGGCAACTGGCTGCCCTGGCTCACGGCCGCGGCGCCGGGCCTGATCTATTCCTTGATGTCCTTGGGGGCCTTCGGATGGCTGGTGCTGAGGCGATGACCGCCGGCGTGATCCTGTTCGCGCATGGCTCGCGCGACCCGCTGTGGCGCCGGCCCCTGGAGGCCGTGGCGGCGCGGATGGCCGCGCGCACGCCCGCAACCCCCGTGCGCTGCGCCTACCTGGAATTGACCGAGCCCGACCTGCCCGCTGCTGCGGCCGAGCTGGCTGGCCTGGGCCTGGCGGCGGTGCGGATCGTGCCCATGTTTCTGGGGGCTGGCCGCCATGTGCGAGAGGACCTGCCGGCGCTGGTGGCGGACCTGCGCCAACGCCACCCCGGAGTGCAGTGGGAGCTGCGACCGCCCGTGGGCGAGGATGAGCGCCTGCTGGACCTGCTGGCCGATCTCGCCGCAAGCCCCTCGGATCCCTTGCGATAGATGGTTTATTGCATAATGAATTTCTACTTTAGTAGAAATTCGATATGAATCTCCACCAATTCCGATTCGTGCAGGAGGCGGCCCGGCGCAACCTGAACCTGACCGAGGCGGCCAAGGCACTGCACACCTCGCAGCCCGGCGTTTCCAAGGCCATCATCGAACTCGAGGAGGAGCTGGGCGTCGAGATCTTCGCGCGGCATGGCAAGCGCCTCAAGCGCATCACCGAGCCCGGCCAGCACGTGTTGCGCAGCATCGAGCTGATCATGCGCGAGGTTGGCAACTTGAAGCGCATCGGGGAGCAATTCAGCGCGCAGGACAGCGGCACCCTCTCCATCGCCACCACCCACACCCAGGCCCGCTACGTGCTGCCGCTGCCGGTGGCCAGGTTGCGCGAGGCCTACCCCAAGGTCAACGTGAGCCTGCACCAGGGCTCGCCCGACCAGGTGGCCCGCATGGTGCTGGATGAAGTCGCGGAGGTCGGCATCGCCACCGAATCCCTGGCGGACTACCCGGAGCTGGTCACCCTGCCCTGCTACGAATGGCAGCACGTGCTGGTGATGCCCCCAGGCCACCCGCTGGCCGCCAAGGAGCGCATCACCCTGGAGGACCTGGCGCTGGAGCCGATCATCACCTACCACCCGTCGTTCACGGGCCGCACCCGCATCGACGCCGCCTTCGCGCAGAAGAAGCTGCACCCGAGGATCGCGCTGGAAGCGATCGACTCGGACGTGATCAAGACCTATGTGCGCCTGGGGCTGGGCGTGGGGATCGTGGCCGAGATGGCGGTGCGCGAGGACACGGGCGCCGGGGACCTGGCGGTCCGCCCCCTGGGCGCGCTGTTCGGCCAGAATGTGGCCCGGATCGCCTTCAAGCGCAGTGCCTACCTGCGCCACTTCGTCCTGCAGTTCGCCGAATTTCTCTCGGACCGCCTTGATCGCAACCTGATTGCGAAAGCCCTGTCCGGCCACGTGAACGACTATGAGCTTTGACCACCCCCCCGAAGCGCCTGCGGCGCTTTCCCCCGCCAGGAGGGCGCCACCGGCGGACCGGCGCAGCCGGATCTGCGCTGGCCCGGACATCGAATCGCCTCGCTCCCACCGTTACTTCGGCCTCCCACTGAGGCCTCATTCGCCATGAACGCTGTACGAACCCCTGCCGTCCAAACCAAGCTGCCCGCCGTGGGCACGACCATCTTCACCGTGATGTCCGCCATGGCCACCGAATACAAGGCGGTGAACCTCGGACAAGGCTTCCCCGACTTCGCCTGCGACCCCAAGCTGGTCCAGGGCGTGACCGACGCCATGGTGCAGGGTCACAACCAGTACCCGCCCATGACCGGCGTGCCGGTGCTGCGCGAGGCGATCAGCGCCAAGATCGAGGCGATGTACGGCCGCCGCTACGACGCGGCCACCGAGATCACCGTGACTGCGGGGGCGACGCAGGCCATCATCACCGCCATCCTGGCGGTGGTGCGCCCGGGCGATGAAGTGATCGTGCTGGAGCCCTGCTACGACAGCTACGTCCCCAACATCGAACTGGCTGGCGGCACCGTGGTACGCGTGCCGCTCACGCCCGGCACCTTCCGGCCCGACTTCGACCGCATTGCCGCCGCCATGACGCCGCGCACCCGCGCCCTCCTCGTGAACAGCCCGCACAACCCCAGTGCCACCGTCTGGACCCGCGAGGAGATGCTGAAACTGCAGGACCTGCTCGCGCCGACCGAGGTGCTCCTGATCAGCGACGAGGTGTACGAGCACATGGCCTTCGAGGGGCACCCGCACCAGAGCGCGGCCTCGTTCCCGGGCCTGGCGGCCCGCGCCTTCATCGTGTCGAGCTTTGGCAAGACCTACCACGTCACGGGCTGGAAGGTGGGCTACGTCGCCGCGCCGGTGCCGCTCACCACCGAATTCCGCAAGGTGCACCAGTTCAACGTGTTCACCGTCAACACGCCGGTGCAGTTTGGCCTGGCCGCTTACATGGCCGACGACCGCCCCTACCGCGAGCTCCCGGCCTTCTACCAGCGCAAGCGCGATTTGTTCCGCGAGGGCCTCGCACGTACGCGCCTGCGCCTGCTGCCCAGCGAAGGCAGCTACTTCCAGTGCGTGGACATCTCCGAAGTGAGCGACCTGCCCGAGGGGGAGTTCTGCCAGTGGCTGACGCGGGAGGTGGGCGTGGCAGCCATCCCGCTGTCGGCCTTCTACGGCGACGGCTTCGACCAGCGGGTGGTGCGCTTTTGCTTTGCCAAGAAGGACGAGACGCTGCAGACGGCGCTGGAGCGGCTGGCGCGCCTGTAATCCCCGGGGCCAGGCGATCCGGCCGTCCCTGCGGGTCGCCGACATCGAACCGCCGCCGGCCGCGTGATCAGGCTCACGCCGCGTGCGGCAGCCCGACCCGGGCATTGAAGCTGTGGCAGTCCGTCTCGAAGCGGCGGATCTCGAACAGCGCCTCCTTCAGGCTCATCTCGCCAGCCTCCATCAATTTGCCGGTCAGGTGCTCGGTCAGGGGTTTCAGGCGCGCCAGCAGGTCCATCGTCTCGCCGTAAAGCCGCTCGCTCTGGTCCTCCATGATGCTGCGCGTCTCCTCGTCGACCGCGCGCTGCCCGCCCTCGCCCGCCAGCGCACCGAAGTTCAGCCGCGTCTTGCGGTACATGCCCATTTCGCCCACCGCGTGGTGCAGCAGCCGGGTCACCCGGGTGATGTCGTTGTGCGCGCCGTTGGTCGTGCCTTCCTCGCCGAAGAACAGTTCCTCGTTGGCCATGCCCCCCAGGAGCATGCGCACGTCATGCTCGATGTCGGCCTTGGTCTTGAGCAGGTGGCTGCCTTGCTTGTGGAACACGAAACCCAGGGCGTTGTGGCGGGGGCTGGCCTTGAGCGAGATCTTCAGGGTCTTCATCTCGGCCAGGATGCGGTCCCAGTCGTTGCCACACCGGTGCCGCTCCTGCTCGAGGTCGACCAGGAAGTGGCCCCACTCGTGCACGGCGACGATGCGGCGGTCGCGGTCACGCGACTGGGTGGTGCTGGTGTTGACGTTGCCCACCATCACCCGCTCGGCCGCCTGCATCAGGGTCTCGGTGCCGATCATCGCGCCCACCTGCACGGCGCTGATGCCGGCCTGATTCACGATGGTCTCCAGGTCTGCGGGGCTGCGCCCCTCGGTGATTTCGGCCAGGTGCCGCAGGTCCACATCGCCCGACACCTTGCCCGCGCGCTGGGACAGGTAGTGGCCGATGATGGCGGCGCGTTCCTGCAGATTGGGCAGGCGAAAGTCCACCTTCATCTGAAAGCGCCGCAGCATGGCCTCGTCCATCTGCATCTGCTCGGGGTTGAAGTTGCTCGCCACGATCCAGATGATCTCGGCGTCGTGCCGGGTGCGCACGCCATCGAGCACCGCCAGCAGCATGTTCTGCGTGTCGTCGTCGAACTTGCGGTGGCCACCCCGCTTCATGAACAGGTCCTGCGCCTCGTCCAGGAAGACGATGCAGCGCCGGCGCCGCTGCGCCATCGAGACGATGCGCCCCAGCGTGTTGGCGCCGCCGCCCACATAGCCCGTCTCCAGGTTCACCGCGGAGTGGAACAGGATCGGCAGGCCCAGCTCCTTGGCCAGGTAGGAGGCCAGCTTGGTCTTGCCGGTACCGGCAGGCCCGCTGAACATCACGTTGAACGGCTTGTGGATGCCGTACTCGGCGTACTCGGCGCGGCGCTGGTACTGGTCCTTGATCTGGGCCACCTCGGATTTGATGTCGTCCATCCCCACCAGGTCCTCGAGGCTGCCTTGCACCTGCCCCGCCTCGATGAATCTCAGCGATTTGTGCTGGCCCCGCAGCTGGAAGTACAGGAACCCGATCAGGCCCAGGGTGAGCGCGCCGGAGAGCACGCCGCTCACGCCGGCTTTCCAGCCTTCCTTCTCCGAATGCGGGCGCGCGCCCGCGAAGCGCTGGTCCAGGCGCTGCACCATGGCCAGGCTGGCGGGACTGAGTTCCTCGCGCGGCACGAAGGCGAGCTTGCCGCCCCAGGCCGCGGTCACGGCACGGTCCGTGAAGATCTGGGTCTCCATGTCCGAGGGGTAGTAGGCGTGGTGCCGTCCTTCGGACTCGACCAGCACGAATCGCTCGGAGACGTTCCACAGCAGCGGCCGGTAGATCACGGTGATGCGCGCCACCGGGTGGCGCTCCAGGAACCCGATCAGCGAGCCGCTGCCAAACACCACGGGCAGGGAGTCATCGAGGCTCCAGAGGCGGTCGGCGCCGCTCTGGCCCGCCATTTGCCGCACTTCCTGCGCCACCCGGGCCTGCTGGTGCCACATCGCCACGGAGTAGAAGCCCGACGCAGGAATCAGCACCGCCAGGGCGACCACCAAGGTCCGGATCGGCGGGCTCTGGACCACGAACCAGTCGGCGCACCGTGCGGCGGCCTTTTTCAGGGCCCGCCACCCGACCGGGGCAGGCTGTTCGTCCTTGGTGCATCCGGTGCGGGAGGAAAGATCCGACATCACTCGCTTTCAGAGGGGAAAAAGGCGTACAGGAAGGTCGGAGTCATCCTACAGACGGGAGTGCTGCGGACGTGGCCAGCAGGCCTCACCGACCAGGAACTGGCGCTTCGTGTGACTTATCACCGGAGAATCCGGGGCATGCAGCGCCCCGGATAATCCGCGCCGTGACCCGTACCGACGCCGACCTTGCCCGCCCCCGCTCCCCGGGCGATCTGTTCCTGTCCTTCACCACCCTGGCCCTGCAGGGGTTCGGCGGGGTCCTGGCCGTCGCCCAGCGCGAGCTGGTGGAGCGCAAACGCTGGATGACCCGCGAGGAGTTCGTGGAGGAATGGGCGGTCGCGCAGATCATGCCGGGCCCGAACGTGGTCAACCTCTCCCTGATGATCGGCATGCGCCATTTCGGCTGGCGCGGCGCGATGGCGGCCCTGGCGGGCATGCTGCTGGCGCCGCTGGTGGTGGTGCTGGGGCTGGCCTTGCTCTATGTGCAGTACGGCCAGCACCCTCAGGTGGCAGGCGCCTTGCGAGGCATGGGTGCGGTGGCCGCCGGACTGGTCACGGCCACCGGACTGAAGCTGATGTCGGCGCTGCGTCGCCACCCCCTGGGTCAGGTCCTGTCCGGCGTGCTGGTTGCCGCGACCTTTGTCGCCGTCGGCCTGCTCGGCGTGCCGCTGGTCGTGGTGCTTCTCGCACTGGGTGGCCTGGCCTGCGGCCTCACCTGGCGCAAGCTCGCCGACACCCCCGCCCCGCCCGCGCCATGACCACGACCCTGACCTTCGGCGCAGCGGACTGGCTGGCGCTTTTCAGTCACTTCCTGTCGCTGTCGCTGCTGGCGGTCGGCGGCGCCATCAGCACCGCGCCCGACATGCACCGCTACCTGGTCGACCAGCGGCAGTGGCTGTCCGACAGCCAGTTCTCCGCCTCGATCGCCATCGCGCAGGCAGCGCCCGGTCCGAACATCCTCTTCGTCGCCCTCCTGGGATGGAACGCCGGCCTGAACGCCGCCGGCCTGGCGGGCGCCTGGATCGGACTGGCGCTGGCCATGGCGGGCATCCTGCTTCCCAGCACGGTGCTCACCTGCCTGACGGCGCAATGGGGCCACCGAAACCGGGAGCTGCGCGGGGTGCGCGCCTTCAAGCAAGGGATGACACCCATCGTGCTGGCCCTGCTGCTGGCCACCGGATGGATCCTGGCCACCGGACGCCGCTACGACCTCGCGGATGCACCCCTGTGGGCGATCAGCGTCGCCACGACACTGATCGTCTGGCGCACCCGGCTGCACCTGCTGTGGCTGCTGGGCGCGGGCGCCGCGCTGGGTGCGCTGGGCGTGGTCTGAGGCGCGCACGGGCCGCGCGCGCAAACCCGCCCCTCAGGACCGCTGCCGCCGGGCCTCGTACAGGCACACGCCGCTGGCCACCGACACGTTCAGGCTCTCCACCGCCCCGCACATGGGAATGGAGACCAGTTCGTCGCAGGTCTTGCGCGTCAGCTGTCGCATGCCCGCGCCCTCGGCGCCGAGCACCAGCGCCGTCGGTCCCTTGAGGTCGGACTGATAGAGGGTGCGCGGCGCGTCGTCGCTGGTCCCCACCACCCAGATGCTGCGCTCCTTGAGTTCCCCCAGGGTGCGCGCGAGGTTGGTCACCATGAAGTACGGCACGGTCTCGGCCGCCCCGCTGGCCACCTTAGCCACCGTGGCATTGATGCCGACGGCATGGTCCTTGGGCGCGATGACGGCGTGCGCACCGGCGCCATCGGCCACGCGCAGGCAGGCGCCCAGGTTGTGGGGGTCGGTGACGCCATCGAGCACCAGGATCAGGGGCGGCCCCTGCACCGCATCGAGCAGGTCGTCCAGGGAGGTCGCGGCCTCGATCGCCTGCACCCGCGCCGCCACGCCCTGGTGGCCCAGGCTGCCGGCCACCTTGGCCAGGCGGGCACCATCGGCCTCGATCAGGCGCACGCCGGCTTCCTGCGCGCGCGCGATGAACTGGCGCATGCGCGCGTCGCGTCGCGAGGCGTCGAAATAGACCTCGATCACCGACGCTGGCGCGGTCTTCAGGCGCACGCCCACGGCGTGGAAGCCGAAGAGAACTTTGGGAGCAGACATCGCCCGATTATCCGTGTGCTGCGCTGCAGTGCCGCGCCGATAGAATCCGCCCGCAACGCGGAGGATTACTACCATGGGATTACGCCTCAGGTTCAACCTGGTCCTGACCGTCGTGTCCCTGGCGGGTTTCGCCGCCGCCGCCTTCGTCGCCCGGGAACTCCTCCAGGACAACGCCCGACTGCAGGTGGTCCGGGAGGCGCGCCTGATGCTGGAGGCTGCAACCTCCATCCGCACCTACACCGTCGACCATGTGCGGCCCCACCTGGCCCGGCCGGTGTCCGAGGTGTTCCTGCCGCAATCCGTGCCGGCCTTTGCCGCCACCGAAATCATCGGCGACCTGCGCAAGCGGCACCCGCAATACAGCTACAAGGAGGCGGCGCTCAATCCCACCAACCCCCGCAACCGCACCGCCGACTGGGAGGCCGACGTGGTGCAGCGCTTTCGCCAGCAGCCCGCGCTGGATGAATTCATCGCCGAGCGCATGTCCGCCAGCGGCCGCAGCCTGTTCATCGCCCGCCCGATCCGGGTGACGCACACCGCCTGCCTGCAATGCCACGGCGCCCCGTCCGCCGCGCCGGCCGGCCTGCTGCGCCTGTACGGACCGGCCAACGGCTTCGGCTGGACGCCTGGCGAAGTGGTGGGGGCGCAGATCGTGAGCGTGTCCATGGACCTGCCGCTGTCCCATGCCAGGCGCCTGCTCACGACCTTCATGGCGTCTCTGGGCACGGTCTTCGCGCTGGTCTTCATCGCACTCAACCTGATGATGGGATGGCTGATCCTGCGGCCGGTGCGGCGGATGGCCCAGGCCGCGGACCGGGTCAGCACTGGTGACTTTGGCGTGCCGGAGTTCAACGAGCACGGCCGCAGCGAGATCGCGGTCCTGGGCGCCTCCTTCAACCGGATGCGGCGCAGCCTGGAAAAGGCGATGGGCATGATCCGGCACAGGTCGCGCCGATGACGCCGCCCAGCGGTTTCTCGCCACAGGGCCCGCGTAACCTGCTGTGCACGATCCTGTTCCTGGACCTGGTGGGCTATTCCGCTCGGTCGGTGGACCAGCAGGCCCGGATCAAGGAGCGTCTGACGGCCCTGGTGTCGCAGGTCCTGCGCGACATTCCGCCCGACAGCCGGCTCTCGATCGACACCGGCGATGGTGCGGCCCTGTGCTTTCTCGGCGACCCGCAGGCCGCCCTGCAGGCTGCCCGGCTGCTGCGCGACCTGCTGGCGCAGCGCTACGGCGCCTCACTGCCGGTCCGTATCGGCCTGCACCTGGGCCCGGTGCGGGTGGTGTCCGACATCAACGGCCGCATCAACCTCGTGGGCGATGGCATCAACGTCGCGCGCCGTATCCTGGATTTCGCGCAACCCCAGCAGATCCTGGTGTCGCGGGCCTGCTTTGACGTGATGTCACGCCTCGGCGACGAAGCCGCGCGGGGTTTCCAGCCGGCCGGAGCCTGCCGGGACAAGCACGGGCGCCTGCATGAACTGCACTCGGTGGTCGATGTCCCCGTCGGCACACACGAGTCCGCACAGGCCTACCGCGCCACACGCCTGGCCGCCCCGCGTCTGGTGGCGCTCGAACGCGCCCTGGTGCGGCACGTGGGGCCCCTGGCCAGGCTGCTCCTGGAACAGGCCGCGGACGCGGACGCCGCATGGCCGGGCCTGGTGGAGAACCTGGCCGCCCACATCGCGTCGCCCGGCGCGCGGGAAGCGTTTCGGCAAGAGGCCCGCCGGATCCTGTCCGCGCCAGACCAGCCGCCGCTCAATCCACCAGGCGCCCCGCCTCCACGGTGATGCGGCGGTCGCAGCGCTGGGCGATGCCGCGGTCGTGCGTGACCAGCACCAGGGTCGTGCCCTGCTCGCGGTTGAGGTCCAGCATCAGCTGCATCACGGTCTCGCCGGTGGCGAAGTCCAGGCTGCCGGTCGGCTCGTCCGCGAGCAGCACCGCGGGCTGGACCACGAAGGCGCGGGCCAGCGCCACCCGCTGTTGTTCACCACCCGACAACACCTTGGGGTAGTGGCCCAGCCGCTGGCCCAGGCCCACGCGTCCCAGCATCTCGGTGGCGGCCTGCCGCGCGTCACGGCGGCCTGCCAGCTCCAGCGGCAGCATCACGTTTTCCAGCGCCGTGAGGTTGCCCATCAACTGGAAGCTCTGGAACACGAAGCCGATCTGCCGGGCTCGAAGCTCGGCGCGGGCGTCCTCATCCAGCGCGAAAAGGTCCTGGCCCGCCAGGCGCACGGTGCCCCGGGTGGGCGTGTCCAGGCCGGCGATGATCGACAGCAGCGTGCTCTTGCCTGAGCCCGACGCACCGACGATGGCCACCGTCTCCCGGGCAACGAGGGAGAAATGGATATCGCGCAGAATATCGAGGGTGCCGGTCGAGTCGGTCACTGACTTGTAGACATGCTCGACGGCGATGATGGATTCAGACATGCAGCAGTTCGTTGGGAATCGCAGACGGTGGGTGGCGGCAATGGCCGCGTGGGGGCTGGCCGGGTCAGTCCTGGCCGCCGCATCGGCGGTCCCGGCCGCTCCGGCCGCGCCCGTTCTGCTGGTGGTTGGCGACTCGCTGAGCGCCGAGTATGGCCTCAAACGCGGCACCGGGTGGGTCAGCCTGCTCGAAGCCCGCATCGCCCAGGAGAAATTGCCGGCCCGTGTGGTGAACGCCAGCATCAGCGGGGAGACCACCTCCGGTGGCCGCTCCCGCCTGCCCGCCTTGCTGGCCCAGCACAAGCCCCGCTATGTGGTCATCGAACTCGGTGGCAACGACGCCCTGCGCGGCCTGCCGCTGCCCATGACCCGCGACAACCTGGCCTGGATGGCCCAGGCCTCCCGGCAAGCGGGCGCCCGGGTGCTGCTGGTGGGCATGCAACTGCCGCCGAACTACGGACGCGACTACGGCGAGCGGTTCTCCGACCTGTTCGTGCAGGTGGCCCGCCAGCAGCAGGCGGCGGTCGTGCCCTTCTTCCTCAAGGGTTTTGCGCAACTTCCCGACGCCGCCCGCTACTTCCAGCCCGACCGGATCCACCCCACCGAAGAGGCCCAACCCCTGATGCTCGCCGCCGTGTGGCCCGAGCTGCGCAAACTCCTGGCGGCCCGCTGATGCGCGCCCGCCTCTGCCTGCCGTGACCGTCCAGACCCTGCCCGCAGACCAGGCCATCGCCCGACTGGGTGATTTCAGCGCCATCATCGACGCCCGCAGCCAGGCCGAATACGCCGAGGACCATCTGCCCGGCGCCGTCAACTGGCCTTCCCTCACCGACACCGAGCGCCACGAGATCGGCACCCTCTACAAGCAGGTGAGCCCCTTCGAAGCCAAGAAGCGCGGGGCGGCCAAGGTAGCGGCCAACGTGGCCCGGCACATCGAGCGTGAAGTGATCGACAAGCCGCGCGAGTGGCGTCCGCTGGTCTATTGCTGGCGTGGCGGCAAGCGCAGCGGCTCGCTGGCGCTGATCCTGGACCAGATCGGCTTTCGTGTGCACCTGGTCGAGGGCGGCTACAAGGCGTTTCGCAGCCAGCTGCTGTCGCAGCTGCCGGCGCTGGTGGCGCGCCTGAGCTTTCGCGTGGTGTGCGGCCCCACCGGCTCGGGCAAGACCCGCCTGCTGCAGGCACTGCAGGCACGCGGCGCCCAGGTGCTGGACCTGGAGGGCTTGGCCAACCACCGCAGCTCGGTCCTGGGCCTGGTGCCGGGCCAGCCCCAACCGAGCCAGAAGCACTACGACACCCGAATCTGGGACCGGCTGCGCGCATTCGACCCGGGGCGGCCGGTGTACGTCGAGAGCGAGAGCAAGAAGGTCGGCAATGTCACGGTGCCCGAGGCACTGATCCTGGCCATGCGCGCCAGCCCCTGCCTGAACCTGCAACTGAGCGACGAAGAGCGGGTCGGCCTGCTGCTGGAGGATTACGACTGGTTCGTGCAGCAGCCCGAGTTTTTCTGCGAGCGGCTGGCCGCCCTGAGCGAGCTGCGGGGCAAGGACGTCGTCCAGGCCTGGCAAGACCGGGTCCGCGCAGGGGGCACCCGTGAGGTGGTCCAGGAGCTGCTGGTCACGCATTACGACCCCATGTACGCCGCCTCGATCCAGCGCAATTTCAAGCAGTGGCACCAGGCCCGCGCGGTGCAGGCCACCGACCGGTCGGCGGCCGCGATGGACGCGCTGGCCTTGCAGCTGCTGGCCTGACCGCGCGGCCCGTCCTCAATGGAGGGGCGGATCCGCGCCCGGGCCGTCGTCCCTCCGTGGCCGCAACCCGGCCCGGGCCAGCTGCGCCTGCAGGTCGGCGGGTGCGCAGTGACCCGGGAAGGTCAGGGGAATGTCGCCCGCACCGATCCAGCGTCCCAGCTTGCCCGGGTGCGCCTGCACGGTGTGGATGCTGGCCAGGGGCTGGTGGGTCTCGTCATCGAGATACAACTGCTTGCGCCGGGACACCGGGACGGGCAGGCCGTGCACGGGCTCGTCCGGCAGGATGCTGAGGCGGACGAAGCGCCCCGCAGTCGCCCCCGCAGCCAGGCGCAGCGTGCCCTGCTCGCGGCACAAGGCCGCGAACTGCGGCTGGGCCAGCAATTCGTCGATCACCGGCAGGGGCAGCAGGACGCCCAGCGCAAGGACCTGGCCCGCCAGCGGCAGGCCCGGGGCAACCCACTGCCCGAGGCGATGGGCCGCCCACAGGCAGATGCCGGTCCAGACAAGCGCTCCCAGCGCCAGCGCAACGCCCATGTGATCCGGCCCCCCGCGTGAAAGGCGAAATCCTAGGAGCCGAGCGCGCGGCCGGCCTAACGGGGGGCTGACTGGGGGCCGGCAATGAAGCCGCCAATGAAGCCGGGGATGAGGGCGGGGGTGAAGGCGGATGTAAACGCGGGTCGCAGCCCGCCAACCGCTCAACGTGGTTTTTTCGGCGCCGGCCGGGTCCTGGCCGACCCGGTCACGCGCGGCGGCAGACCGGTGTGCTGGGTGAGGACCTTGCCGCGCTGCGGCTGGCCGCCTGGCGTCGAGTTCTTGCGGCGCGCGCTCTGGTAACTGCCGTCGACGGCCGGCTGGTAGGTCGGGATCAGGTGGTGCTTGCCGTTGCCGATCAGGTCGGCACGGCCCATCGCCTTGAGCGCCTCGCGCAGCAGCGGCCAGTTGTTCGGATCGTGGTAGCGCAGGAAGGCCTTGTGCAGGCGGCGGCGCTTCTCTCCGCGCACGATGTCCACCGCATCGTCCTCGTGCAGCTCGCGGCGGATCTTGCGCAGCGTGTTGCGGCCGCTGTGGTACATCGCGGTGGCCGTCGCCATGGGGCTGGGATAGAAGGTCTGCACCTGGTCGGCGCGAAAGCCATTCTTCTTCAGCCACAGCGCCAGGTTCATCATGTCTTCATCGCGGGTGCCCGGGTGGGCGGCGATGAAGTAGGGGATCAGGTACTGCTTCTTGCCCGCCTCCGCCGAGAACTTGTCGAACATCTGCTTGAAGCGGTCGTAGCTGCCGATGCCGGGCTTCATCATCTTGGACAGCGGCCCCTGCTCGGTGTGCTCGGGGGCGATCTTGAGGTAGCCGCCCACGTGGTGCTGCACCAGTTCCTTCACGTACTCGGGCGATTGCACCGCCAGGTCGTAGCGCAGCCCGGACCCGATCAGGATCTTCTTGATGCCCTTGAGGCCCCGCGCACGCCGGTACATGCGCACCAGGGCGCTGTGGTCGGTGTTCAGGTTGGGGCAGATGCCCGGGTACACGCAGGAGGGCTTGCGGCAGGCCGCCTCGATCTCGGGTGACTTGCAGCCGATGCGGTACATGTTGGCGGTCGGACCGCCCAGGTCGGAGATGACGCCGGTGAAGCCAGTCACCTTGTCGCGGATGTCCTCGATCTCCTGGATCACCGAATCCTCGGAGCGGCTCTGGATGATGCGTCCCTCGTGCTCGGTGATGGAGCAGAAGGTGCAGCCACCAAAGCACCCGCGCATGATGTTCACGCTGAAGCGGATCATCTCCCAGGCCGGGATCTTGGTGGCGCCGTCGTGGCTGCCGTGTTCGTCCGCGTACTGCGGGTGCGGGCTGCGCGCATAGGGCAGCCCGAAGACATGGTCCATCTCCGAGGTGGTGAGCGGAATGGGCGGGGGCGTGACCCAGACATCGCGGTCGCCATGGGCCTGCACCAGGGCGCGGGCATTGCCCGGGTTGGTCTCCAGGTGCAGCACGCGGTTGGCGTGGGCATAGAGGATCGGATCGGACTTGACCTGCTCATAGGACGGCAGGCGGATCACGGTCAGGTCACGCGGGGGCAGGCGCCGCTTGGCCGAGAGGCCGTGATTGGGCATGAAGGTCAGCGGCGCCACCCTCGCGCCTTGCGGATCCGCGCCAAGTGCGGTGGCGGCGGGCGCGGTGGCGTCGGGCGCAGGTGAGGCGCCCTCCCCCTCCTCCTTCGCGCAGGACTGACCCTGCGCCTTGGCCTGGTCGGCGATGGTGAGATAGGGGTTGATGTGGTCGTCCACGCGCCCGGGTTGGTCCACCTCGGTGGAGTCGATCTCGAACCAGCCCTCGGGCGTCTCGCGCCGGATGAAGGCGGTGCCGCGCACGTCGGTGATCTGCGCCACGGGCTCGCGCGCCGCCAGGCGGTGCGCGATCTCGATGATGGCGCGCTCGGCGTTGCCATACAGCAGCAGGTCGCACTTGGCATCCACCAGGATGGAGCGGCGCACCTTGTCCGACCAGTAGTCGTAGTGCGCGATGCGGCGCAGGCTGCCCTCGATGCCGCCCATGATGATGGGGACGTCGTTCCAGGCCTCGCGGCAACGCTGGGAGTACACCAGCGAGGCGCGGTCGGGGCGCTTGCCGCCGATGTCGCCGGGGGTGTAGGCGTCGTCGCTGCGGATCTTGCGGTCGGCGGTGTACCGGTTGATCATGGAATCCATGTTGCCGGCCGTCACCCCGAAAAAGAGGTTCGGCTTGCCCAGGGCCTTGAATGGCTCGGCGCTTTGCCAGTCAGGCTGGGCGATGATGCCCACGCGAAAGCCCTGGGCCTCCAGGGCCCGGCCGATCACCGCCATGCCGAAGCTGGGGTGGTCCACATACGCGTCGCCGGTGACGATGATGATGTCGCAGCTGTCCCACCCGAGCTGGTCCATCTCCGCGCGCGACATCGGCAGGAAGGGAGCCGTGCCAAAGCGCGACGCCCAGTACTTGCGGTAACTGGTGATCGGCTTGGCCGCGCGGGCAAACTGGGAGACGTCGAGGGGAGCGTTCATGGGGGAGCGCCAAGAGACGCAAGGCTGATTTTAGAGTCGCGGCCGATTCCCTCCTGGAGCAAGGGGCAGGCGCGGCGCGGCGCAAGGCCCTGCCTCCGTGCTGGCCTGCCGGCCTCTGATAGAGTCCGGCGTCCCAATTCACGGGCGCCGGGCCGCGCCCGGGCCCCTCGAACCGGAGGCCCTGTGGGAGACCCCATCGTCCTGTTTTTCCTCCTGGGCCTGTTCGCCCGCCTGGTGCGTAGCGACCTGCGCCTGCCCGAAGGCCTGTACGACATCCTGGCCTTCTACCTGCTCCTGGCCATCGGCCTGAAGGGGGGCGTGGAGCTGAGTCGCCAGCCGTTGGCGGAACTCGCGCCGCAAGTGGCCGGCTGCATCGCCCTGGGGCTGGTGATTCCGTTTGTCCTGGTTCCGGTGCTGCGCGCCTGGCGCTTCAACCGGGCGGACAGCGCATCGATCGCCGGCCATTACGGTTCGGTCAGCGTGGTGACGTTCGCGGTGGCCGTGGCCTACGTGGAAAAGCAGGGTCTGGCCCTGGAGGCGCATGCCGCCCTGTGGGTGGCGCTGATGGAAGCGCCCGGGCTGGTCACCGCGATTTTCCTGGCCCGCTGGCCCCGCCAGGCGGGGGACCGCACGCCCTGGGGCCAGCTGGGGCATGACGTGTTCCTGGGTAAATCGGTGCTGCTGCTGGTCGGCGGCCTGCTGATTGGTGCGGTCGCGGGCGACACCGGCGTGACGGCCATGAAGGCGGTCTTCGTGGATCCCTTCAAGGGGGTGCTGGCGCTGTTCCTGCTGGAGCTGGGGCTGGTGGTGGGAGACCGGCTGCCCGGCATCCGCCGTTACGGGGTGCGGCTGCTCGCGTTCGCGCTGCTGGCGCCGGTGGGCCTGTCGCTGCTCGGTGCCGGGGTGGGCATCGCCCTGGGCCTGTCCACCGGCGGCGTGGCCATCATGGCCACCCTCGCCGCCAGCGCCAGCTACATCGCGGCCCCGACCGCCATGCGGATCGCCGTGGCGCAGGCCGACAGCGCGCTGGCGATCACGTCGGCCCTGGCGATCACCTTCCCCTTCAACCTCCTGGTGGGGATTCCCCTGTACACGCGGATCGCCCAGGCCCTCGCCACCTGAGGCCCGCGCCGGCGCGCCGCGGACACGGCGCACACCGCGGACAGCCCCCAAAAGCACGGCCCCGGGGAGCCTGCACCGCAGGACTGCCCGGGGCCGGTGGGTGACGGGGGCTCAGTTGGTCGAGTTGCTCTGGGTGGCCTGTGCCGAGGCCGCCTGCGCCGCAGCCGCCTGGGCTGCAGCGATCATCCGCAGCTGGTGGCGGCGCTTGCCGGCGGCGCGGGCCTCTTCGCTGGTGAACCGGTGCGCGCGGCCATGTTCGTGCGCCGCCTTGCCACCCATGCTCGCGATTTCCCGCTTCTTCTCGGGACTGAGGACCGCGAAGCCGCGCTTGGCGCGTGCAGGCGGCGCGATCAGCGCGTCAGCGGCGGCAATGGCCGCGGCGTTGGCGGCTTCGGCCGAAGTCGCTACCGAGGTGACATCCGGCTTCGCGGCGGCGGCGAGGGGACTGGCAGGTTTCGATTGGTCCATTTTGTTTCTCCCTGGTGGTGTGGTTGGACATGGATGAGGCTCGAATTCTGAAGAGTCATCCACCCGCACGGGGGCCCTCGAAACAAAAATGGATGCTGTCCTACACGGCCGTCGGCTGGACCAGCAGGGCCCGTAGGCCAGCCTCATCCAGGACCGGCACGCCCAGCTCACGCGCCTTGTCCAGCTTGCTGCCGGCCTCCTCGCCCGCCACCAGGTAATGGGTCTTCTTGCTCACGGAACCGGCCACCTTGGCACCAGCCGCCTCGAGCAGGGACTTGGCCTCATCGCGACTGAGCGTGGGTAGCGTGCCGGTGAGCACCACGGTCTTGCCGGTCAGCGGCAGTGAGGCTGCGGCCACGGGCTCGCCCTCCGGCCAGTGGACGCCGCAGGCACGCAACTGCTCCACGACCTCCCGGTTGTGGGGCTGAGCGAAAAACATGTGCAGGCTTTCCGCTACCACCGGACCGACATCCGGCACCTGCAGCAGCTGGTCGACGTTGGCGTTCATGATGGCGTCCAGCGTGCCGAAGTGGCGCGCCAGGTCGCGGGCCGTGGCCTCACCGACATGGCGTATGCCCAGCGCGAAGAGAAACCGCGGCAGCGTCGTCGACTTGGACTGCTCCAGGCCCGCCAGCAGGTTCTGCGCGGACTTCTCGCCCATGCGGTCGAGGGCCGTCAGATGCCCCAGCCCGAGCCGGTACAGGTCGGCCACGGTGCGGATGATGCCGGCGTCGACCACCTGGTCCACCAGCTTCTCGCCCAGGCCCTCGATGTCCATGGCGCGTCGCTGCGCGAAGTGCAGCAGCGCCTGCTTGCGCTGGGCGCCGCAGAACAGGCCGCCTGTGCAGCGGTAGTCGGCCTCTCCCTCCTCGCGCACCGCCTCACTGCCGCAGACCGGGCACTGGCGTGGCATGGTGAAAGGGAGCGCATCGTGCTGGCGCTGGTCGGGGACCACGGCCACGACTTCAGGGATCACATCGCCGGCGCGGCGCACGATCACCTGATCACCCACCCGCACGTCCTTGCGGCGGGCCTCGTCCTCGTTGTGCAAGGTGGCATTGGTCACGGTGACGCCGCCGACGAAGACGGGCCTGAGCTTGGCCACCGGCGTGAGCTTGCCGGTGCGCCCGACGAACACGTCGATGGCCTCCACCGTGGTCACCTGCTCCTGGGCCGGGAACTTGTGGGCGACCGCCCAGCGGGGCTCCCGGGTGACGAAGCCCAGCTGGCGCTGCAGGTCCAGTGCATCGACCTTGTACACCACACCGTCGATGTCAAAGGGCAGCTGGTCGCGCGCCTGGCCCACGGCCTGGTGGTAGGCCACGAGCTGTTCGGCCCCCTGGGCCACCTGCACCCGGTCGGATACGGGCAAGCCCCACTCCTTCAGGCGCTGCAGGACTTCGAAATGCGTGCCGAACGCCGGTCCGCCCTGGATGTCCCCCCAGCCGTAGGCATAGAAGGACAAGGGCCGTTGGCGGGCAATGGCCGGATCGAGCTGGCGCACCGCACCGGCCGCGGCGTTGCGCGGGTTGACGAAGGTCTTCTCGTTCTTCGCGCCCTGCGCGATCTTTTCGCGCTGCAGGGCGTTGAGACGCTCGAAGTCGTCGCGACGCATGTACACCTCGCCGCGCACCTCGAGCACCGCAGGCGCGTCGGCGGGCAGACGCAGCGGGATCTGGCCGATGGTGCGGATGTTCTGGGTCACGTCCTCGCCCACCTCGCCATCGCCGCGTGTGGCGGCCTGCACCAGGCAACCGTCCTCGTAGCGCAGGTTGATGGCCAGGCCGTCGAATTTCAGTTCGGCCACGTAGCGCACCGGCGGCGCGTCCGGCGCCAGGCCCAGTTCGCGGCGGATGCGGGCGTCGAAGTTGCGGGCGCCGCTGGCCTCGATATCGGTCTCGGTGCGGATCGAGAGCATGGGTACCGTGTGCCGCACCTTGGCAAAACCCTCCAGCACCGTGCCGCCCACGCGCTGGGTCGGCGAATCGGGCGTGAGCAGCTCGGGATGCAGGGCCTCCAGGGCCTGCAGCTCCTGGAACAGGCGGTCGTACTCGGCGTCTGGAATCTCCGGTGCATCCAGCACGTAGTAGCAGTGCGCGTGGTGATGCAGCAACTCGCGCAGGGCATCGGCCCTTTCGCGCAGGGGCGGCGGGACGGTCATCGTCGTGGGGGTTTCAGCTGAAAAGGCGGCGGGCCAGGGGCGAGCCGGCCGACAGCTCGCGGGCATCCAGGCTGTCGTAGCGGGAGGTGAGCTCCGCCCCGATCGCGTCGAGCACGTCCTCGCGTATCGGCTGGCCGCGGTCGTCGCTGATGATGCCGTCCATCGACTGCGCCAGCACCGACGCAGCCTCGCGCAGGCGCTCGAAGGGCCGCTCCTGTCGCGGCACCTGCGGCACGTCGATGGTCAGGGTGAATTCCAGCAGGGCCGCCTGCGTGGGGTCGTCCGCCAGCGCCGCCTGCGTGTCGAAGGACAGGCTCATGATCGGCAGGGCGCCCGCCGTGCTGGCCGGCAGGACCAACCGTCCGGGCAGGGCACCGGCCACGAACCCCAGGCGCGAGGCGTGCTGGTGAAGATACCCCGGGCTCCAGGCCACCAGGCGCGCGCGCAAGGTCAGGCTCAATTGGGCGTCGCGCGCCACGGCGAACTGGTCCAGCTCGCGGGCACGCGCCACCTCGTCGCGCATCTCGGGAAAGTCGGGGGTGCCGCCGATGGCATCGGCGAAGGCCTGTGCCTTGACGACGAATTCGGAGAACTCGATCTCATTGAGCGCGCCGGTGCGGTTGGCCAGTTGCACCCCCGCCTGGAAGGCGTCGTAACGTTGCCCCGCCTGCGGCATCTCCCACTGGCCGGTGGCCTCGTTCTGGCCCTCGACCGCGAAGGGCTTGCTGCCCACGCGGCGCGTGGGCGGCAGGGCCGCCAGTGCGGCCTCCCCCGACACCGGCGCGCCGTCCAGGGCGATGGGCGCGATGGAATCGATCAGGGCATCCAGCGGCGGCTTGCGCTCAGGCACCGGAACCGGTCCCAGCGGGCTGTCGTCCAGCGCCGAGACGGCGGGCTCTCCACGCGCCTCACGCGCCTGGCCGGGCACAGGGTCGGCGGTGCGGGCCAGCCCGGGATCACGCGGGTCCTCGGAGTCCACCGGAGGGTCCAGATCCGTGTCTGCCGGTTCGGACAGGTCGATCCCTGTCGGCGGCAATGGAGCCTGGTCAGGCTGGCGCGGCGTGTGGCGCCGGTTTGTCCAGGCGTTCCAGGCGACCAAAGCGGCCAGCGTGGTGCCGCCCAGGATCGCCAGTCCGACGGTCAGGCTGCTCATGCAGCCTCTGCCATCGAGACGGCGGACTCCATGTCCACAGCCACGATGCGCGACACACCTTGTTCCTGCATGGTGACGCCGATCAGCTGTTCGGCCATCTCCATCGCGATCTTGTTGTGGCTGATGAACAGGAACTGGGTACCCTTGCTCATGGCGGTCACGAGCTTGGCATAGCGCTCGGTATTGGCGTCGTCCAGCGGCGCGTCCACCTCGTCCAGCAGACAGAACGGTGCGGGATTGAGCTGGAAGATCGCAAACACCAGCGCGATGGCGGTGAGGGCCTTCTCGCCGCCCGAGAGCAGGTGGATGGTCTGGTTCTTCTTGCCGGGGGGCTGGGCCATGACCTGCACGCCAGCGTCCAGGATCTCCTCACCGGTCATGACCAGCTTGGCGTTGCCGCCGCCGAACAGCTCGGGGAACATGCGGCCGAAATGTTCGTTGACGGCCTTGAAGGTGCCGCCCAGGAGCTCGCGGGTCTCGCCGTCGATCTTGCGGATCGCGTCTTCCAGGGTGGTGATGGCCTCGTTCAGGTCGGCGGACTGGGCGTCCAGGAACTGCTTGCGTTCGCGGGCCGAAGCCAGTTCCTCCAGCGCCGCCAGGTTGACCGCGCCCAGCGCGTTGATCTCGCGGTGCAGGCGGTCGATCTCGCCTTGCAGGCCGGTGAGGCGCACATGGCCTTCTTCGATGCTGCGGGCCACCGCCTCGAGGTCGGCCTGGGCGTCGGCCAGCAGCTGCGTGTACTGCTCCAGGCCCAGGCGCGAGGCCTGTTCCTTCAGCTGCAGGTCGGTGATGCGTTGACGCAGGGGCTCGAGCTCGCGCTCGAGGGCCAGGCGGCGCTCGTCGCTGGCGCGCAGCTTGTTGGTCAGGTCGTCGTACTCGCTGCGCTTGGCGCCGAGCACCTGCTCGCGCTCGGACTTCAGGGCCAGGGCATCCTGCAGGCCGGCCTGGGCGGCGGCGTCGCTCAGGCGGGACAGCTCCTCGCGGGCACGGCCTTCCTCCTCGGTCAGCGAGGCGGTTTGCTGGGCGGCGGTCTCGATCGCGCGTTGCAGTTCTCCGCGCCGAGCTTCCAGGGCGCGCTGCGCGAACTGGGCCTCCTGGGCTTGCCGCTCCAGGGTCCGCTGCTGCTCGCGCGATTCGGCCAGCTGGCGCTCGGCCTCCAGCACCCGCTCCCCCAGCTGCGCGTGGCGCTCCTGCGTGTCGGCCAGCTGCATGTCCAGTTCTTCGAAGCGCGCCTCGGCGGTGACGCGCCGCTCCTGCAATTCCTCGAGCAAGGCGTCGATTTCGGCCAGGTCGCCGTCGATCTGTTCGCTGCGGGCACGGGTCTGTTCGGCCAGCTGCGTCAGGCGCAGGTGTTCGACCTGCAGCTCGTGGGCACGGGCCTGCGTCTCGCTGGCCTCGCGGCGCACGGACACCAGGCGCTGCGAGGCGTCGGTGTAGGCGGCCTCGGCGCGCACCAGGGCGGAGCGTGCCTCCTCGGCGATCAGGGCCTGGGCGCGCAGCTGCTTTTCCAGGTTCTCGATTTCCTGCTGGCGCGCCAGCAGGCCGGCCTGCTCGGAGTCCTGGGCGTAGAAGCTCACGCTGTGCGTGGTCACCGCATGGCCCTGGGGGGTGTAGATCACCTCGCCGGGCTTGAGCTTGTCGCGAGCGGCCAGGGCCTCGTCGAAGTTCGTGGCGGTCAGGCACCCATGCAGCCAGGTGGCCAGCAAGGCCTTCTGGCCAGCGTCGTTCAGCCGCAGCAGGTCGGAGAGCCGGGGCAGCGCGCTGGAGCCTTCCGGCGCGCCCGCTGGGGGCGGACTGTAGAAAGACAGCTTGGCCGGCGGCGCGTCGGCGGCGAAGGCCCGCACCATCTCCAGGCGCGATACCTCCAGGGACGACAGCCGCTCGCGCAGGGCCGCCTCCAGAGCGTTCTCCCACCCGGCCTCGATGTGGATGCGGCTCCACAGGCCTTGCAGGCCGTCCAGGCCGTGCTTGGCCAGCCAGGGGCGCAGCTTGCCGTCGGTGCGGACCTTCTCCTGCAGGGCCTTCAGGGCCTCCATGCGGGCCGAGAGGTCGGCCTGGCGCGCGGTCTGCTCGTTGACCGCCTGCTGCTTGGCCTTGCGGTCTTCATCCAGCTGCGGCACCTGCTCCTGCAGCTCGTGCAAATGGGCGTCGGCCGTCTGCGCCGCGTCCTGGGCCGCGTCCAGCTGCTGCTTCAGGTTCATCAGGCGCGACTCGTCAGGCGCAGCCAGGGCATTGCGATCTGCCACCAGGCGCTCGCGGCGCAGGTTCAACTGGCCAGATTGCTCCTCGATGTTGCGTTGGTCGGCGGCCAGCACCTGGATCTGCTGCTGCACTTCGGCCACGCTGCCACGCTGCTCGCCCGCCCGGGCCTGGGCCTGGCGCAAGGCCTCTTCGAGTTCCGGCAGGCGCGCGGCCTGCTCCTCGACCTGGGCGGCCAGGAGCACGGCCTGCTCCTCGGCCTGCACGCCCTGGCCCGCCAGGCCTTCGATCTCGGTGGACGCGTCGTCGCGGCGGGCGGCCCACTGCGCGAGTTGTTCCTTCAGCTGCCCCAGGCGCTGCTCGACGCGCTGGCGGCCTTCCACCACGAAGCGGATCTCGGCCTCGAGGCGGCCGACCTCGGCGCTGGCCTCATAGAGCGCACC
>JACCDK010676322.1_pt1 | contig 30548 bp, 25 predicted proteins | sample 7445871 | NCBI WGS metagenome assembly JACCDK01 (sample SAMN15323436, study PRJNA562643) | freshwater metagenome | isolation source: river surface water | place: USA:Blue River Watershed | collected 2017-08-15 | reverse complement strand
CATATTATTGACGCGTTACGCGCTACAATTGCTGGAGTTGTAAAAGGAGCTATCGTTTTTCAAAACGTACAAATTGTAAGTCCGAAGTCTACCAAGTAGTTATATTTTTCTTGCTCGAAGCATTTCGCGTTTTCCAGGAGCACCTGGCAATTTTTCGACTTGAAATCCGCTTTCAAGCATGGCGTTTTTAATTGATGATCGGCAAGCATACGTTACCAATACTCCACCAGGTTTTAATGCAGCATACATTTTTTGAAAGATTTCCAATGACCATAATTCGGGTTGAACCCGAAAACCAAAAGCATCAAAATAAATTAAATCAAACTGGTTGCAATCATTAATTTCTTGAAAGAATTGTTGGCGCTTGGTTAATTTAAAATTACTTGATAATTGATGCGTCTCATTCCATGATATTTGGTGCATCGTTTCAAAAACCGATTGATTATCGGATGCATTCAATTCTGTAACATAATTCATTGATAGTGCCTCTTCAAGAAGAACAGGATACGCTTCGACGCCTGTATATTCAACTGATTTATTGGTTTTATTTGCTTCTATGAAAGTAATAAATGCATTCAATCCAGTACCAAATCCAATTTCTAAAATGGATAGCGGTTTTTCTTCGAATAAATCATATCCACTTTTGATAAAAACATGACATGCCTCTTGAATAGCGCCGTGCTTGGAATGATAGCTTTCCTCCCATTCCAACAAATGAATGGTTGTAGAACCATCTTGGGTTTTAATGATTTCGCGTTTCAAGAATTAAGGGATAAATAATTTTTTAATTTTTGGAATTGGGCCTCCACATTTACCTTGATGACATGTAATACAAGCCTTCACACCTGCATTAAAATTTTGTTTGACATTTTCTGAATCTGAATAAATCAATTTTTGAGCAGCAATGTAAGCTTTAGCATTGACATCAAAAAAAGGATCTTTATCAGTACTGTCGGTAAATTTAGCCGTATAAATTTTATTGAAAAACTCTGGGTAATTTCCTACCGGCTCTCCTTTTTCAATTTTATTTTTTATTTGCAAATTGTAGGCATACATCTGTTCCATGAGTGATGCCATTTCTGACAACTCATACATTTCAAACTTTTTCTCTTTAGTACAAGATTCATTGTTTTCAGAAGTACTTTTTTCTTTTTTCTGACAAGAAAAAAAACAAATTACTAACAATAAGATTAGAATATTTCGCATCTTATTTTTTAATTAAAACACCATCTGCCATGAAAGAAAAGTTGGTCTCTGGTGCAACAATACTATCAATTGCTGCTTGAGATTTTCCAGCGTCTTTGGCATATTCTTTCAAATCGCTAATTGGAGTAACTTCAACAAAAGCTTTTCCATGAAGAATTACTTCACTTTCAGAAGCGTTTTTTGGAACAAAAAAACCATAATCCTTAAAACGAACTAATGCTGTTTTACCAGAACCTAAATCGATATTCATCCAACATCCTTTCTTTTGACACACATCAACAATTTTTGAAGCTACTTTAATCTCAAGGGTATCCGTTGGTTTTAAAGAAGTATATTTTGCTAATAAATCTTCCTTGCTTATAGCGCCATCTGGGGAAATACTATCTCCAAATTTTGCGTAAGCGCCCACTTTTTCTTCTTGCTTTACTTCTACTTTCTTATTACAGCTAGTTACTAAAAGAGCTGCTGCAATAGCACAAATTATATTTTTCATAATTCTTCTTTTTTTTTAAAACAAAAATAAACAGATATTAAATAGAAACACTAAATATTGTTTCTTTTTTTTTTAATTTAAATATTCATTTTTTTAGTAGTTTTGCAAATTAATTATAAAAATCACAACCCACTAAACAACTAATTGTTTTCAATTTCTTGAATAGTGCTAATACTGTAAATTAAGCCGGATGAGTTTAAACAATACTCTAGAAATTGAAATAATAAAAGCTGCTTCTTCTAAAATCGATACCATTGATTTTGAAAATCTTGCTTTTGGAAATGTATTTACCGACCACATGTTGGTTTGTGATTTCAAAGAAGGATCCTGGCAAAAGCCTGTTATTAAGCCTTACGAACCTTTTATGATTGACCCTTCGGCTAAAGTTTTTCATTATGGTCAAGCCATTTTTGAAGGGATGAAGGCGTATAAAGACGATCAAGATGAAGTATGGTTATTTCGTCCAGATGAAAACTTTCACCGTTTTAATAAATCAGCGGTACGTATGGCAATGCCAGAAGTTCCAGAAAATATTTTTATTGACGGTTTAAAAACTATAATCGACTTAGAACGCAATTGGGTAAAAAAAGGAATCGGAAACACATTATACATTCGTCCTTTTATGATTGCGGTTGGATCAGGAGTTATTGCGCAACCTTCTTCGCAATATCGATTTATGATCATTCTATCTCCAGCTAAATCGTATTATTCTGGTGAGGTAAAAGTAATTATAGCCGAGCATTATAGCCGTGCGGCAAATGGTGGAATCGGCGCTGCAAAAGCAGCCGGAAACTATTCAGCACAATTTTACCCAACTAAATTAGCTAATGACAAAGGTTTCCAACAAATTATTTGGACCGATGATGCTACACATACTAAACTTGAGGAAGCGGGAACAATGAATGTGTTTTTTAGAATAAACGACAACTTATTAACTGCACCAACAAGTGAAAGAATTTTAGACGGAGTTACCAGAAAAAGTTTAATAGACCTAGCTAAACGCGAAGGATTAGACGTTCAAATTCGTTCTGTACTTGTTGAAGAACTTGTAAATGCTGCTAAAGACGGAAGTTTAAAAGAAATTTTTGGTGCAGGAACTGCAGCAGTAATTAGTCCGATTAGCTCTTTTTCTTACCAAGAAACTGAATATGTACTTCCAAAAATCGAAGCTACATTTGCAAAGCAATTGAAAGAAAAACTAACAGATATTCAATACAACAAAGCGGAAGATACTTTTGGCTGGACGGTTAAAGTATAGATAAATTAGAATTCTTAGAATATTAGACTTCTTGGATTATTAGATAAGAATATAAAGCGATTTTCATTGAGAATCGCTTTTTTTTATTAATAAATAAACGGGATTAATCTCTTGGTTTTATTGCTATAAGTAATATATATTTCACCAAATTGTTCCATTAGTACCTTTTCTTCAACACGAATTCGATATAACATTGTGTATACTGTTGGAATAAAAACAATAGCCAGACTAAGCCAATTGTTTAATGCCAATCCGAAACCAAAAAAAGTAATTAAAGAACCAGTGTAAGATGGATGTCGCATGTATTTATACAATCCCGATTGCATTAATTGGTGATCTTCTCGAATGGTAACATTCACTGTAAAAAATCGACCTAATTGCTTGATTGCAAGTAATCGGAATCCAATTCCAAATAACATTAGCACCAAACCTATCAAGCTAAACCATTTAGAATTTACAATTGAAAAATCGGTGTTTATGGAAAGATATACCGAAATTGTGTTGGATGCTATAATTTGACACCAAATGATTAACAATGAATTTTTATCGGCAGACTGCTTATCCAATTTATTCGAACGAAGAAAGCTGTTAATTAAAATTTCTGAAGAAATCCAAATCAAACAAGTCCAATTAAACAAATTCATAGTTATTTATTTATACTGAAAACCAACTGCTTACCATCTCTTTTTCGGAGTGGATTGCATTTTTATGAAAAAACTCATTGGTTTTACTATCGTATTCATATTCACCTATCCAATCTTGATAATTGTTTGCTAAATCATTGATGCTATTACAAACAAAAATTATTTCCTCAGTAGTTGTGGTAGGATGCACTGACATTCGTATCCATCCTGGTTTTTTAATCATGTCACCCGAGGTAATTTGGCATACTAAATCATTGGAAGTTTCTTGATCAACATGTAGTAAATAATGCCCATAAGTACCGGCACAACTGCAACCGCCTCGGGTTTGAATTCCGAATTTATCATTTAATAATTTAACACCCAAATTATAATGTAAATCTTTAATATAAAACGAAATAACGCCCAATCGATCTTGGGTTTCTTCCGCCAATAAAACAATATTTGGGTTTTCTTTTAGGGCATCAAAAATATATGAAACCAACTCGTGTTCGCGTTTCAAAATATTTTCAACTCCCATTTTTTCTTTCAGCTGAATCGCCAAAGCCGTTTTTATAACCTGCAAAAATCCAGGAGTTCCGCCATCTTCTCGATCTTCAATATTATCAATGTATTTGTGCTCTCCCCAAGGATTAGTCCAACTTACAGTACCTCCACCAGGACAATCAGGCACACTATTTTTGTATAAATTTTTATTAAAAATCAATACACCTGAAGTTCCAGGTCCGCCAAGAAATTTATGAGGTGAAAAGAAAATAGCATCCAAATAACTTTCTGGATCTTGAGGATGCATATCAATAGCAACGTACGGCCCCGAACAAGCAAAATCGACAAAGCAAACACCGTTATTTTGATGCATTAATTTAGCCACTTCATGGTAAGGCGTTTTAATTCCGGTTACATTAGAGCAGGAAGTAATACTTGCAATTTTAAAATTTCGATCTTGGTATTTAACCAGAAGTGCTTTTAGATTGTCAATACAAAACAACCCCTTTTCGTCTGCTGGTATTATCACAACATCGGCCATAGTTTCCAACCAAGAGGTTTGATTGGAATGGTGTTCCATATGCGAAACAAAAACAATTGGCTTTAATTCCGTTGGAATTGAAGTATATTCTCTTAAATTCTCAGGAATTTTCAAACCTAAAATACGCTGAAACTTATTCACTACACCGGTCATTCCGGTGCCCGTATTGATTAATACATCGTCATTTGTAGCATTTACATGCTTTTTAATTATGTGTTTTGCCTCATGATATGCCATGGTCATGGCCGTTCCTGAAACAGTGGTTTCAGTATGTGTATTTGCAACGAATGGCCCAAATTCATTCATCATTTTCTCTTCAATAGGGCGATACAAACGACCACTTGCAGTCCAATCAGTATAAATAATTTTCTTCTTCCCAAAAGGAGATTCAAACTCTTGATCAATTCCGATGATGTTCTTACGGAATTGTTCAAAATATATTTCTAATTCGGTTTTGGTTTGGGTGGTAATCATTGCTATTTATTTGAGTTCAAATATACTACTATTAATTATTTTTTTATTATATTTGAAATACAACCTATAAAAATAAGATGCATTTACAAATAGAAAATAATTTTTCGAACTCCTTACCTGCCGATACAATTGAAACGAACGAAACGAGGCAGGTATTTAATGCATGTTTTTCCTATGTAAATCCGAGAATTCCTTCCAATCCGAAACTAATTCATGCTTCAAAAGAAGTCGCAAAATTATTGGATATTTCTAACGAAGAAGTAGCTAGTGAGGCCTTTTTAAATTTTTTTTCAGGTAAGGAATTAATTCCAAATTCCAGACCGTATTCGATGAATTATGCCGGACACCAATTTGGAAATTGGGCAGGACAATTAGGAGATGGAAGGGCAATTATTTTAGCAGAAATAAAAGCCAAAAACGCAATTTATGCACTTCAATTAAAAGGCGCCGGAAGCACGCCTTACTCCCGTAGAGGGGACGGATTAGCAGTTTTACGATCTTCAATTAGAGAACATTTATGTAGTGAGGCAATGTTTCATTTGGGCGTACCCACAACCCGATCACTTTCTTTGGTGTTAACCGGTGACCCCGTTTTAAGAGACATGCTCTACGATGGAAATCCCGAATATGAAAAAGGAGCCGTTGTGTGTCGAGTTGCACCTTCTTTTATTCGTTTTGGAAATTTCGAATTATTTGCCGCTCATAATGATATTAAAACGTTACAGCAACTAACTGATTTTACTATTAATAATTATTATCCTGAAATAACTTCTACAGGTGCAACTAAATATTTAGATTTCTTTAAAGCAGTTGCAGATAAAACCTGCGAAATGATTATGCATTGGCAACGCGTTGGATTTGTTCATGGTGTTATGAATACTGACAACATGTCGATTTTAGGTCTTACGATAGATTACGGTCCGTATGGATGGCTGGAAGATTACAATTTCAATTGGACCCCAAACACCACCGATAGCGAACACCGCAGGTACCGTTTTGAAAATCAACCAAGTATTGCACAATGGAATTTATATCATTTGGCGAATGCCTTATATCCTTTAATTAAAGAGGCTAAGCCCCTGGAAAAAATACTTGCTGATTTTAAAAAGAGTTATGATTTCAAATATGTTCAAATGATGAAGTCTAAATTAGGTTTGCAACTTGAACACAAGGATGATGAAAAATTAATTTCCAGTCTTGAAAAAGTAATGCAATTATCGGAAACTGATATGACAATCTTTTTCAGAGAATTAGGTCGGGTGAAAAAAGACGCTACAGCCGGAAGTGCTCTTGCAACTATAAACGAAGCATTTTATAAACCTGAAGAAATAAAAAAAGACATTTTAAAATCTTGGGGACGTTGGTTTGAAAAATACTTAACTCGATTGAATACTGAACTAATTTCGGATGCCGATCGAAAAGCAAAAATGGATTTGGTTAACCCAAAGTATGTATTACGCAATTACATGGCGCAACAAGCTATAGATGCAGCAAACGAAGAAGACTATTCTATTTTGAATGAAATACACGAATTATTAAAAAACCCGTATTCCGAACAACCTGAATACTCAAAGTGGTACGCCAAAAGACCCGATTGGGCTAGAGACAAAATAGGATGTTCGAAATTATCGTGTAGTTCCTAAATCTTAGATTCCGGCAACAGCTTTGATTTCATCGATTATTCGATTTGCTAAAGCATCGGCAGCAGCCTGAGTTGGAGCTTCCGTATAAATTCTAATGATTGGCTCTGTGTTCGATTTTCGTAAATGCACCCATTCGGATGCAAAATCAATCTTAACCCCGTCAATAGTTGCTATATCTTCGTTTTTATATTTTTCGGTCATGGCAACTAAAATAGCATCTACATCAATTTGAGGTGTTAATTCGATTTTATTTTTGCTCATATAATACTGCGGATAACTCTCTCTTAATTCAGCCACAGACACATCCAAATTAGCCAAATGGGTTAAGAACAACGCTACCCCTACAAGGCTATCTCTTCCGTAATGAGACTCAGGATAAATGATTCCGCCATTTCCTTCACCTCCAATAATCGCATTAGTTTCCTTCATTAAAGCAACCACATTCACCTCACCTACAGCACTCGCCTGGTAGTTTCCTTGGTGTTTATTGGTTATATCGCGCAAAGCACGCGAAGAAGACATATTTGAAACCGTATTTCCAGGAGTTTTACTCAATACATAATCGGCGCAAGCCACCAAAGTATATTCTTCGCCAAACATTTCACCATCATTTGAAATAAAAGCCAAACGATCAACATCAGGATCGACAACAATTCCGAAATCGGCTTTTTCTTCTACAACCAATTTACAAATAGCACCCAAGTGCTCTTTTAATGGCTCTGGATTGTGAGGAAAATGTCCGTTTGGTTCGCAATATAACTTCACACACTCCACTCCCATTTGTTCCAACAACTTCGGAATAATAATTCCACCCGATGAATTCACACCATCAACCACCACTTTAAATTTTCTTTTTGCTACTGCATCTGCATCAACTAAAGGTAAATTCAAAACTTCATCGATATGAATATCCATATAAGCATCGTTTGAAATAACTCCTCCTAACGAATCCACATCAACAAAATCAAAAGCTTCAGCCTCAGCAATCTCTAATATGCGTTCGCCGTCTTTTCCACTTAAAAACTCCCCTTTTGCATTCAATAATTTTAAAGCATTCCATTGTTTCGGATTGTGCGAAGCAGTTAAAATTATTCCGCCATCTGCTTTCTCAAGAGGCACAGCAATCTCAACTGTTGGTGTTGTAGACAAACCTAAATCAATAACATCAATACCCAATCCAACCAAGGTGTTAATCACCAAATTATGAATCATAGGCCCAGAAATTCGCGCATCGCGACCAATCACTACCTGAAGTTTTCTTCCGTTTTCTAAGTTACCAGCTCCTTCTTTTAAGAAAGTTCCGTATGCCGAAGCAAATTTTACTGCATCAACAGGAGTCAGGTTGTCCCCAACTTGACCGCCAATAGTTCCACGAATTCCAGATATTGATTTTATTAATGTCATTGGTATATATTAAATGATTAAAAGGAAAAATTATAACGCAAATATAATCATTCTACTTTTTATGTAAAAGCAAATCAGCGTATCAATTAGGGATAAAAAATCTAGTAATCGAAAATATAAAAATGATACCTTTGCAAAAAAAACGACCATGTTAGATCAAAAAACTATTGTTGCTTTAGCTACACCATCCGGAGCGGGTGCTGTGGCAATCATTCGTATGTCGGGGGAAGCAGCAATTCGCATCGCATCGGAAGTTTTTCAATCGGTTTCAGGTAAAGACATTACTACTCAAAAAACCCATACAATTCATTTAGGTACGATTGCAGACGAAAATAAAACCTACGATCAAGTTTTACTTTCGTTATTCAAAAACCCAAATTCTTACACTGGCGAGAATGTAGTTGAAATATCCTGCCATGGCTCTACTTATATTCAACAACAAATTATTCAGTTGTTACTTCGAAAAGGCTGTCGTATGGCACAACCGGGCGAGTTTACGCTTAGAGCTTTTTTAAATGGAAAACTCGATTTGTCTCAGGCAGAAGCCGTAGCTGATTTGATATCCTCTGATAATGAGGCTTCACATCAAATTGCCATGCAACAAATGCGAGGTGGTTTTAGCAGTGAAATAGCTAAACTAAGAGAAGAATTATTAAATTTTGCATCTTTAATCGAACTCGAATTGGACTTTGCTGAGGAAGACGTTGAATTTGCAGATCGCACCCAGTTTAAAGAGTTATTGCACCGAATTGAATTTGTATTAAAGCGATTAATCGATTCGTTTGCTGTTGGAAATGTTATAAAAAACGGAATTCCGGTTGCCATAATTGGAGAACCCAATGTGGGTAAATCAACTTTATTGAATGCGCTTTTAAATGAAGAGCGTGCCATCGTATCCGATATTGCTGGAACTACACGAGATACTATTGAAGACGAACTGGTAATTGGAGGTATTGGTTTCCGATTTATTGATACCGCAGGAATACGGGAAACCAAAGACGAAATTGAAAGCATCGGAATCAAGAAAACCTTCGAGAAAATCGAACAAGCACAAGTAGTTTTGTATTTATTTGAAAGTTTAAAGTTTAAAGATTCAGGTTCGGAATACCTTACCGAAATTGAAAAAGTAAAAAACAAATACCCTCTAAAACCGCTTATTGTTGTTGTAAATAAAACCGATTTAATTTCGGAAGAAGAAAAAGAAACACTTCAAAAGTTACTTGAAAATTTAGAAGTAAAAACAATTTTCTTGAGTGCGAAGAACAAAACTGGAATTGAAGAATTAAAAAACCAATTACTAGCTTTTGTAAATACTGGAGCACTTCGAAATAATGAAACAATAGTCACAAATACAAGGCATTATGATTCATTACTTAAAGCCTTAGAGGAAATACAAAAAGTAAGCTTTAGTTTGCAAGCAAACGTGCCTTCAGATCTTATGGCAATTGATATTCGACAAGCATTGTATTACTTTGGAGAAATTACCGGTGAAGTTACCAATGACGAGTTGCTGGGTAATATTTTTGCCAATTTCTGTATCGGAAAGTAATTTAACTATTGATTAACAATAAAATTAAAACCATCTAAATACATTTGTTTAGATGAAAGCCTACCCATTCTACAAAATAATAGCACTAACTGCTCTGATTATCTCCGCATTTACTTCTTGTAAAAAGAAGTTTTCGGGAGAAGATTATGTAGCCTACTTTGGAGGAGAAGTTTCCAATCCAACGAGTAATTATGTTCTTTTTTGTAAGGACAATCTAGTATTGGATTCGATTCCTTTAAATTCGGATAATACTTTCTTTAAAAAATTTGATTCTCTAGCTCCAGGCATGTATACCTTCAAAATAGAGCCTGAATACCAATACGTTTATTTCGATAAAAACGATAGCATCAAAGTGCATGTAGATTCGAAAGATTTTGATGGTTCCGTTAATTTTTGTGGCCGTGGAGATCAAAAAAACAACTTCTTAATGGAAATGTATTTGAGAAACGAAAAAGACAAAAACAATATGTTTGATGTTTTTGATTACAATTGGAACCGTTTCAATCAACACATAAACAAAACGAACAAAGAGAATCTAAAATATTATACCGCCAAGAAAGAAGAAATCAAATGGAATGATGCTTTTGATGTGTATGCCAAAGGGATTGTAAATTTTCCGCATTATACCAAAAAAGAGATTTACCCAATGATTCACGAAATGCGAACCGGTGAAGACGTCACTTCGCAACTTCCTAAAGATTATTATGCTTTTAGAAAAAGTATTGATTTCAGCAACGAAGCGTTAACTGAATTCTCTCCTTTTGTGATGTATATCGACCACATGCTTAATAATGTAGGATCTATTCATTACCACAATCATTTTTCGGAATTGGATTTAGCTCTAAAAACCAACATAAACAAATTAAATATTGCTGATACGCTGATAAAAAATGAGCGCGTTAGAAATATGGTTTTAAACAATATTGCATTAAAGTATTTATTGGAAGACCAAAATATGGTTAACAACCAGGAGTTTTTAAAAAGCTACCATAAGTTTTCTACTGATAATAGCAAAAAGAATGAGGTTTTAAAAATTGGAAATGCCATTCAGCTTCTTAATGCAGGTAAGAAACTGCCATCCGTTAACTTAGTTTCTCCAAATGGAAAAACCATTACTTCTGATGCAGTGATTACAAAAAATTCGGTGGTTTTCTTTTGGACTGAAAAACTGACCTCCCACCTACTTGCTGCTCATAAAAAAGTACTCGTACTTAAAGCAAAATACCCTAATTATAATTTTATAGCCATCAATCTAGATTCCGATACAAATAAATGGAAAGAACTATTGCCTAAATATAAATTTGATGGCATTACCGAATTGCATTGTGCTAATTTTGATGACATCAAAAATAAATGGGCCATTACCAAAGTACACCGCACCCTTATTATTAATGCCGATAAAACCATAAAAAATGGTTTTACAAACTTGTTTGATGTGCATTTTGAAGAAGATTTGAAATAGGACTTAAAATCTTTGTTTTAAGGTGTTGGTATCTTATACAATTTTATTTTCACGAAAAAAAGCGACTTTCAAATGAAAGTCGCTTTAAGTAGGAAGTGTAAATTTGGGTTTATTTATTTCCTTTTTCGAAATCAGCGATAAATTGTGCCAATCCTATATCAGTAAGTGGGTGTTTTAACAACCCTAAAATTGCAGATAACGGTCCAGTCATTACATCGGCACCAATTTTAGCACAGTTTACGATATGCATGGTATGGCGCACAGAGGCAGCAAGAATTTGAGTTTCGTAACCATAATTGTCATAGATTTCTCTAATTTCTTGAATCAAGTTCAATCCATCGGTAGAAACGTCATCCAATCGACCAACAAATGGAGAAACAAAAGTAGCACCCGCTTTGGCAGCTAACAATGCTTGCCCACAAGAAAAAACTAAAGTTACATTAGTTTTGATTCCTTTGTCCGAAAAGTATTTACAAGCTTTAATTCCGTCTTTTGTCATTGGAATTTTCACTACAATTTGATCGTGTAAATCAGCCAACTCCTCACCTTCTTTAATCATTCCTTCATAATCGGTAGCATTCACTTCGGCACTTACTTCACCATCAACGATGTTACAAATGTCAACGTAATGTTTTAAGATGTTGTTTTTTCCGGTAATTCCTTCTTTTGCCATTAATGAAGGATTGGTAGTAACGCCATCAAGAATTCCAAGAGCTTGCGCTTCTTTAATATCATTTAAATTGGCTGTGTCAATAAAAAATTTCATAGTTTATTAATTATATGTAGTTGTGTTTATGTGGCAAAATTACGAATTCAATTTCAATTTTCAATTTAATATGAAAGCTTCTTAAAAATAATTTTTCTAGACCTAGGCAATTAAATTTTATAATGATTCATCAACATTTTCTCGTACATCTTGTCGGGAAGAATTCGTTTCAAAACGATGGAGAATTTTTGCATAAAAGTCCCAATTTTATAATGTCCTTTAGGGTTTGATGTATGAATGATTTTATTAATTGCTTCTGCCATTTCATTCGGATTTTTACCACTATCAACATGTTCGTTCATCATTTGAAGCGTTGTGCCATAAGGGATTTCATAAGCAGAACCTTTAATTAATGGCGCGTGAAATCTTCCGGCAGCAATATTAGTTGCAAAATCTCCTGGCGCCACATTGGTAATATGAATTCCAAAGGATTTCACTTCCATACGCAAGGCTTCTGTAATCAATTCAAGCGCTCCTTTGGATGCCGAATAAATTCCGCGATACGGCAATCCCATATAACCTGCAATGGATGTAATATTGATAATCAAACCCGATTTTTGCGAACGCATAGTAGGCAAAACGGCTTTCATCACTTCGATTGGACCAAACAAATTGGTTTCAAAATTGTTTTTTATTTCTTCAGTTGGAATTTCCTCTATGGGCCCCGTTATCCCAACACCCGCATTATTAATCACTACATCAATCCTACCCGATTTTTGAATTACTTCAGCAATTGCTTTTTGTATGCATTCTTTATTCCGAACATCAACAGCCAACAATGGAAATAAAGAATCGCTAATTCGTTCCGGATTTCTACTGGTGCCGTATACTGTAAAACCTTTAACGTGCAAGAAATCACCAATCGATTTTCCAATTCCTGAAGATGCTCCGGTAATAAATACTACTTTACTCATTTATAAAAGATTGAAGTTAGAAGTCTGAAGATAATTTTACTATTGTATTATTTACTTTCGAATAATATCTTGTCCAAACTGAATCATATAATTGTTATTATCATAAATTGCAAACTCACGCATATCCCAATCAAAATCTTCAATTTCGTAAGCAATTTTGACCCTGTCTTTTATTTGATTCCAAAGTGCATCTACATCATCAGTTTTAATATAAAAAGTACCCGAAAAATAGGGTCTATCAAATGGAGTGTGCTCATTAGGTTTGGCAATCATTATTTCACAATCATCTTTGTGAATTGCTGCCCAGCCCCAATTTTCATTGTAGTTTCCGCAGATAAAACCTAAAACATTACAGTAAAAATCAACTGTTTCATTCAGTTCTTTTGTCCAAATCATGGGTACTATTGGCTGAAATTTCATTTTGTATAATTTTAAAGTTTAAAGATAAAAACTATATTTAATAATTATTGTTTTTAAGTAAAAAGAAACTCGGAAGTAGTTATAAAAAAAAATCCGAACCAAGTTCGGAAATAAAAAAATGGCAAGCGACCTACATCGCACCGCTCAACCACATACCTTTGCTATGTTCCCATCCTGGAGGATTTTGCAGGAGCTGGTCGTGTAGGACTTGCCGATGCAAAGATACAATCTTTTTATCTTTTTGCAAGAATTTAACATCTTAAATAATACATTTGTATTTCGAAAATTCAATCTTTATATAATGAAAAATTATAACGTATTAAAATTCATTTTATTAGCTTTGTTTATGGCTGTAAGTTGTAAAGTTGCCGATACAGAAGAAAGCTATTTTAGTTTTAACGAAGCGGTATTGAAAGCACAATACACTCCAAAAGAATCCGTTAAACTTAGCATTATTGATAGTGCTAATAAAAAGATTGATAGTATAGTTTACTCAATTAATAATTTAAGGGTTGGATCGGTAGTTGGAAATAAGGAATTAACCTTCCCGCTGAAAGATCAGAAATTGGGATACCAAAATTTAAAAGCCAGCGTATATTTTGAAGGAAAAACTGAAACCGATTCTACTCGAATTGAAGTAGTTTCTGATTTTGCTCCAAAAGTTTTAACTTATACAATAGTAAACACCTACCCTCACGACATCAATTCGTATACTGAAGGTTTGGAATTTTACAAAGACACTTTATATGAAAGTGTTGGGCAATATGGCACTTCTCGATTATTAAAAACCGATTATAGAACTGGAAAAATTCTTAAAAGTTTAAAATTGGAGGATAAGTATTTTGGAGAAGGGTTGACCATCTTAAATGATAAAATTTATTTATTAACCTATAAGGAGCATATCGGATTTATTTACGATGCAAAGACCTGGAAACTAGAATCAACTTTTGTTTTTGACAAACCGGAAGGTTGGGGAATGACAAATGACGGAAAAAACATCTACTTTAATGATAGTTCCGAAAAAATCTGGACTATGGATCCGTCAACACAAAAAACAATTGATAACATAAATGTATATTCTGAAAATAATAAGATTAAAGAAGTTAATGAAATGGAATGGGTTAACGGAAAAATATACAGCAACATTTACCTTAAAAAAGCGATTGTAATTATCAACCCAAAAAATGGTGCAGTTGAGGCCATGCTTGACATGTCGGGATTAGAAAAGAAAATCACTCAGCTTCCGGATACGGATGTATTAAACGGAATTGCCTACAACCCAAAAACCAAAACCTTTTTTGTAACTGGTAAAAATTGGGATAAAATGTTTGAGATTAGAATAAATCAATAAGTTTGATGGCAACAAAAAACAATATAGTTCCAAAGCATTGCCAGGAGAATTGGTTGGAATTATCTGCTGATGAAAAAATTCGTTTTTGCACCTTGTGTCAAAAGAATTTATTTGAAGTAGATGTAAACCACATAAGTGAATCTAATTATTTGTGCGAGCGGTATCAATCGAATTTCGAATCTAGAAAACAAACTAAAACAGAAAAAATACTTCGCAGAATTTCAAAGTATTTAATAAAAAAAAGCCAGACGAATTAGTCTGGCTTTAAATTTATTTGCAAAAGAAATTAGTCTTTTTGTGATTGTTGCGCTAAGTTGTAAATAACTAAACCAAATCCGATTTTGTTAATTGCATCAGCAATGTTGTAAGCTACATCTACACTTCCTTTTCCGATGATGCTAGTGTACCATCCGTCTGTACCTAACATGTATCCTAATGGATAAATAGCCCATCCTACTAATACGAACCAGCATAAGATTTTGTGAGCAGATAATACGTTTCCACCTGCTGCTTGAGCAATTTTAGAAGCTTCACCTAACCAAATTTCATAAACAATTACGAAATAAGCGATACCTGAAATTAATCCCCATAACCATGCGTTTGGACGATCGATAGTTTCACCTGCATATCCAGTAACTAACATTACTAAAGATAAGATGATCATTTTCCACATTAATGATTGTTTTGCACCTGCAACTTTTAAGATTAGGTAAAACTCAACACACATTAATGGCACTGTTAAAGTCCAGTCTACATAACGAAAGAATGTAGGTGACTCTTGGAAAGCAGTCCAATAATCTCTCATGTAAAAATAGTGTACTGCAGCAATAAAGGTAATTAAACCAGAAACCAGTACAGAAACGCGCCACTTTTTATCAAATTGGTTTAGTGATAAAAAGAAAAAAGCTGAAGCAGCCATCATAGCCATACAGCCAATAAAAAACGTAAATCCTACATAATCAGTAGGCAACAATTTGGAAACCATTCCAGGGATAAGCATAAAATTTGTCATAATAATTGGTTTTTAATTAGTTAATAATTAGATTTGTTTAAACAAACTTATAAAATATTAAACAATAAAAAAACATTTTGTTTAATTTTTTTTATAAATTTTTAAACAAAATATAAAATTTTATGGGAAAATTTTCAAATATCTCAATCGTAGCAAGCTTCTTTGGCTTATGGATCGTTTCTTTTTTTTCAAATAAAATTCAAATAATTTTAGGATTTTCATTGATTTTTACCTTTGGAATTTTACATGGAGCGAATGATTTGCTTCTAATTGAGAAAAATAATAGCACAAAAAAGACACCTAATTTTATTAAATCGCTGATAAACTATGTTTTAGTAATTATTTTATGCGCACTATTATTTTATTTAATTCCTTGGTTTACACTTTTTCTATTTATTATAGTTAGTGCCTATCATTTTGGAGAACAACAATGGAAAGAATTAATCAACAATTATCCTAAATGGATTTGGAATACTATTTTCTTAACTTATGGGATGTTTATATTTTCGTTGTTATTTCTTTTTCATGCACAAGAAGTAGAAAACATTTTTTATGAAATAACTAATGTTAAAATTTCTAAATCATTAATTCCACTCCTATTTAATGTTGTTGGAATAACATTTATAGTAACATTAAGTTTATCCTATTATATATATGAAAGACTAAGAAGAAAAATTTTAACTGAATTATTCTACTTGCTAGTATTTGCAATTATTTTCAAAGCATCCAGTTTGATTTGGGGATTTGCGCTCTACTTTATATTATGGCACAGTATACCATCAATAATAGAACAAATGAATTTTTTATATGGAAAATTATCCATTCAAAATTTTATGAGTTATTGTAAATCGGCTGCCGTGTATTGGGTTATTTCAATAGTAGGAATAATTTTACTCTACTTATTATTAAAAGACAAAGAACTATTTAATGCCATCTTTTTCTCGTTTTTAGCAGCAATTACATTTCCTCACGTAGTAGTGATTACTAAAATTTTTAATAGAAAATAAAGAAATAAAAAAGCCAGACAATTGTCTGGCTTTTTTTTCAATACTTAAGAATATTCTTATTTTACTTCTTCAAAATCTACATCTTGTGTATTATCACCTTGTGCTTCTTGAGAAGGAGCTTCTTGTGCTTGACCTTGGTCACCACCTTGAGCATACATAGCCTCAGTAGCTGTTTTCCAAGCGGCATTCACATTATCTAAACCTTTTTGAATTGCTTCCAAATCTTGAGATTGGTGTGCCATTCTTAATTCAGTTAAAGCATATTCGATTGCTGTTTTGTGCTCGTCTGATAATTTATCTCCAAGTTCTTTCAATTGAGACTCAGTTTGGAAGATCATGCTATCCGCTTCATTTAATTTTTCAGCTTTTTCTTTAGCGATACGATCACTTTCAGCATTCATTTCTGCATCTTTCTTCATTTTTTCGATTTCTTCTGCAGTTAATCCTGAAGAAGCTTCGATACGAATGTCATGCGATTTTCCTGTTCCTTTATCAGTAGCCGAAACTTTGATGATACCATTAGCATCAATATCAAAAGTAACTTCAATTTGAGGAACTCCTCTTGGTGCTGGTGGAATTCCATCTAAGTGGAAACGACCAATTGTTTTATTATCTGCCGCCATAGTTCTAGCTCCTTGCAATACATGGATTTCAACTGATGGTTGAGAATCTGCAGCTGTTGAGAATACTTGCGATTTTTTTGTTGGAATTGTAGTATTTGATTCGATAAGTGTAGTCATTACTCCACCCATTGTTTCAATTCCTAATGATAATGGCGTAACGTCTAATAATAATACGTCTTTCACATCACCAGAAAGTACACCTCCTTGAATAGCAGCTCCAATTGCCACAACTTCATCTGGATTAACTCCTTTAGAAGCTTTTTTACCAAAGAATTTTTCAACTTCTTCAGCAATTTTTGGCATACGAGTAGAACCTCCTACTAAGATCACTTCATCAATATCAGAAACAGATAGACCAGCATCTTTTAAAGCTTTTGCAACAGGTGCCATTGAACGTTTCACTAACGAATCTGTTAATTGCTCAAATTTAGCTCTAGATAATTTTTTCACTAAGTGTTTCGGTCCAGTAGCGGTAGCCGTAACATATGGTAAATTGATTTCAGTTTCTGCAGAAGATGACAATTCGATTTTTGCTTTCTCTGCAGCTTCTTTTAATCTTTGAAGCGACATTGGATCTAAACGTAAATCAATTCCTTCTTCAGCTAAAAATTCAGCAGCTAACCAATCGATAATTTCGTGGTCAAAATCATCTCCTCCTAAGTGCGTATCTCCGTTAGTTGATAATACTTCAAATACTCCGTCTCCTAATTCAAGTACAGAAATATCAAATGTACCTCCACCTAAATCGTATACAGCAATTTTTTGATCGGTTCCTTTTTTATCCAAACCATAAGCTAACGCTGCAGCAGTAGGTTCGTTGATAATACGCATTACTTTAAGACCTGCAATTTCTCCAGCTTCTTTTGTAGCTTGACGTTGCGCATCATTAAAGTAAGCAGGAACAGTGATAACTGCTTCTGTTACTGTTTGACCTAAATAGTCTTCAGCAGTTTTTTTCATTTTTTGAAGTGTCATTGCCGACAATTCTTGAGCGGTATACAAACGACCATCGATATCCACACGTGGCGTATTGTTATCTCCTTTCACTACAGAATAAGAAACTCTTTTAGCCTCTTCTGATCCTTCTGTAAAAGAATGCCCCATAAAACGTTTAATAGAAGCAATAGTTTTTGTTGGATTTGTTACCGCTTGTCTTTTTGCAGGATCTCCTACTTTAATTTCTCCTCCTTCTACAAATGCAATGATTGAAGGTGTTGTTCTTTTTCCTTCTGCGTTTGGAATAACAACAGCTTCGTTACCTTCCATTACAGATACACAAGAGTTTGTTGTACCTAAATCGATTCCGATTATTTTACCCATTTTTATTTATATTTAATTTTATTGTAAACTTATTTAACAACTCGACAACCCATAAACAATCTTTGTGCCATTACGAAAAAGCCGAGTATATGTCAGTTTTTACTTAAAATGACGCAATTTAATATGACAAGATGACATTTATTTGATGCTAAATCTTGACTAATTATCATATTCGCAATAATAGAATGTTTCAAATAGCTTTTTTTGAGTTATTCTATTATATTTGTTTTTCAAAATAAATAATTCTTATGGAACACTGTATCTCGATTTTTGACATGCTAAAAATTGGTGTTGGTCCTTCAAGCTCACACACACTTGGACCTTGGCGTGCCGCTGAACAATTTTTGGCAGAACTTCGAGAACAAAATCTATTGGATCAAGTGCATTTCATAAAAGTAGATTTGTATGGTTCGCTTTCTTTGACTGGAATTGGTCATGCTACCGACTTAGCCGTAATGCTTGGGTTAAGCGGACAAGACCCCGAAACTATTCCGGTGGATTTAATTTCAAGTAGTATTAATGACATTAAGCAAAGTAACAGTATCCTTTTAGGGAATGAAGTTAAAATTCCTTTTTTTCATAATGAAGACATTCGTTTTAATAAGAACTTTCTGCCTTTTCATGCAAACGGAATGACTTTTACTGCTTCATTAAAAGACCACAGCGATTATGTTTCCACATTTTATTCAATTGGTGGTGGATTTGTAGTAAAAGAAGAGCAAGAAAAATCAAATAAAAATAAAAATCTAAAATGTGCTTTTCCTTATTTAATTGAAAATGCACACGATTTATTGAATTTTTGTAACCAACAAAACCGATCTATTTCGGAGGTGGTTTATGAAAATGAAAAAGCCATGCGATCGGAAGAGGCTATTCACAGCGAGTTGATGCGCATTTGGGAAACCATGCTCGAGTGCATGTACATTGGTTGTCATAGCGAAGGGGTATTACCGGGCGGATTAAATGTGCGACGCAGAGCATTTGACATGCATCAAAATTTAATTGGTGAAGCTCAATATACATCTCCTCAAGAGTGGCTGGAAACGATTAGAAAAACCGAAGTCAAATTCAGACAAATATTAAAATGGGTTTCTTGTTTTGCTCTAGCGGTTAATGAAGTTAATGCTTCACTTGGAAGAGTAGTTACTGCTCCAACCAATGGAAGTGCTGGGGTAATTCCTGCAGTTTTAATGTATTATATGGTAATAGAAAACCATCAAGCAGGAGAAAAAGAAATCAAACAGTTCCTAATGGTTGCGGGTGAGATTGGAAGTATTTTCAAAAAAGGATCTACTATTTCAGCAGCAATGGGTGGTTGTCAAGCTGAAATTGGAGTTTCTTCTGCCATGGCAGCAGGTGCTTTATGTGAGTTGTTAGGAGGAACACCAGAGCAAGTTCAAATGGCGGCTGAAATTGCCATGGAACACCACTTGGGTTTAACCTGTGATCCTATTGGTGGATTGGTACAAATTCCGTGTATTGAACGCAACACTATGGGAGCGATTAAAGCCATTAATGCCGCTGAACTAGCGCTTGAAACCGATGCCAAAAACGCCAAAGTTCCTTTAGACAAAGTAATTGACACCATGTGGCAAACTGCCAAAGACATGAATTCTAAATATAAAGAAACTTCGGAGGGTGGTTTGGCAGTAGCCGTGAATTTAGCCGATTGCTAGAATTCATAACTCCAACTCATAGTTGCAAATAAGTTGGAATTTACTTCGGCATCATTTCGTAAAAAGACCGCTTCTTTAGAATTAAAATAACGTAATTCTGTTCTTATTTTCATTTTAGAATTAGGCAAATAATCAAAATTTAACGAAGTACCTAGGGTTTTAAATTCCTTGCCATTAGCAATCATCACATTTTTAACGTCCTGATAATATTCTGCGCGAACAGCTGTTTGCCATTTGGAATTAATTGAATATTGGGTTATTAATACCGGACTAAACCAATTATCATACCCATCCCCTACACTATTTTTCTGCAATCCATAATCAAAACCTAAAATGGTTCGGAAATTATTTTTCCATTTAAAATCATAATACAAATTACTAAAATAGCGCGTTCTTAAATCTTCTGCAATTGATTCATCACCAATAAAAACACTCCAGTTTAAAGTTGCATTTTCAGATGGCTTACATACAATTTGCGATCCAAAACTAGGTAATGCTTTTTTATTTGGTTTTGCAATTCGTTGCCAACCATTAGTTAGCAATCCAGAGAAGCTCCATTTGGATGAAGGCGAATAATTATATTTCACACCGGTCATAAAATAAGGAGAATTTTCACCAAGTAATGATCGTGAAAGTGTCAAATTAGATGCTGTAGCAGCCGTTTCGAAACCAATATAACTCGGCATAATCCCAACTTCAAAAGATTGCTTTTTTGATTGATCTAAATACAAACCAACATAAGCTTCATTAATATATTTTATTTTTTCGTTTGCATAATTATCATCAACATAAGTACCCGAATGCATTGCAAAACTTGCATAACCATTTTCAAAAGCCACTTTAGTCCGAATTAAGCCAATATTTAAATTAATCTCATTTTGCCTGTTGTAATTATACATAAAAGGCAATTTCTTTTCTGTATTCGAATTTTGAAATTCATTCGCGTAAAAGGTTTCTAAATAACCTGAAAAGGTAATCTTAAAATCAGCATTCTCTTGAGAGAAAACTGAAACCGAAATTAATAATGTCAAGCAAAAAAGCTTTTTAAATATTTTCATTTAAATAAAATTGGAAAGCAAAATTAATCATTTTTATGATTAAATATTAAAGATAACAAATAGGTTTTACTACTTTTACAAACTCAAATTAAGATTGATAAATTAAAATCTAAATGGTATGTCAGTAGCTAAAAAAGATTACAAACGAATTACTACAAAGTCATTAATAGAAATGAAGGCAAATGGAGAAAAAATATCCATGCTTACTGCTTATGATTATTCTATGGCAAAAATTGTAGATACTGCTGGAGTCGATGTGATTTTGGTTGGAGATTCTGCCAGTAATGTTATGGCAGGATATGAAACGACTTTACCAATTACTTTAGATCAAATGATTTATCATGCCTCTTCTGTGGTTAGAGCAGTTTACAGAGCACTTGTAGTGGTTGATATGCCTTTTGGAAGTTACCAATCGGATTCTAAAGAAGCCTTGCGTTCTGCAATTCGAATTATGAAAGAAAGTGGTGGTCACGCAGTAAAGCTAGAAGGCGGAAGCGAAATTAAAGAATCGATAAAAAAAATTCTTAAAGCCGGAATTCCAGTTATGGGTCATTTAGGTTTAACCCCTCAATCGATATATAAATTTGGAAGTTATACCGTTCGTGCCAAAGAAGATGCCGAAGCAGAAAAACTAATTGAGGATGCTAAATTATTAGAAAATTTAGGTTGTTTTGCTTTGGTATTAGAAAAAATACCAGCCGATTTAGCAGAAAAAGTTGCCAATAGTATTTCCATTCCCGTAATTGGAATTGGTGCCGGAAGCGGTGTAGACGGACAAGTATTAGTAATACATGATATGCTTGGAATGAATAATGAATTTAGTCCGCGTTTTTTAAGAAGGTATTTAAATTTATACGAGCTAATGACCAATGCCTTAAGTAAATATGTTGCTGATGTAAAAAGTCAGGATTTTCCAAATGCGAATGAGCAGTATTAATGTAGTGACTAGTAAATAGTAATTAGTAATTAGTAATTAGTTTGTCTTGTCTGAAAAAATAATTTCCACAAAATCGAATCTTCAAGTACTTCACGAAGACAATCATATCATTGTGATAAATAAGCGTGTAGGAGATTTGGTACAAGGCGACAAAACTGGTGATAAACCTTTATCTGAAATTGTAAAAGATTACATCAAGGACAAATACCACAAACCCGGAGAAGTTTTTTTGGGAGTGGTACATAGACTCGATAGACCGACAACTGGAATTGTAGTTTTTGCTAAAACCTCTAAAGCACTTGAACGATTAAATAAAATGTTTAGCGAAAGAGCAACTCAAAAAACCTATTGGGCTGTGGTAAAAAATAAACCTCCAAAAATCGAAGACACGCTCCTACACTATTTGACACGAAATGAGAAAAATAATTCTTCAAAGGCGCATATTAAAGAAGTTCCAAATAGTAAAAAAGCCTCACTTGATTATAAAATCATCAAAGAACTCAACAATTATTTTGCTTTAGAAATAAACCTGCACACCGGAAGGCACCATCAAATACGATGTCAATTAGCTGCAATAGGCTGCCCAATAAAAGGGGATTTAAAATATGGTTTTGACAGAAGCAATACTGATGGAGGTATCCATTTGCATGCTCAAAAACTAGCTTTTACACACCCTGTCTCAAAGGAAGAATTAGTTATTATTGCTCCCGTGCCAAATGATGTAATTTGGAATTCAATTAAATAAAAATAAATCCTTCTTATTATTTAGTTTTTTTTGTAATTTTAATGAACCAAATCTAAATTACAATATCATGAAAAAAATTATTGCACTTAACCTTTTATTACTATCCAGTTTTATTGGTTTTTCACAAGATCATTTCTCTGGAATTAGCACTTCTAATCGCGTTGGAATATTGAATGGATTAATTAATCCGGCGGAATACTCAAACTTATCCAAAAAATTTGAAGTTAATCTTTATGGGGTTAGCTTTAATAGCAATAATAATAAAATTGGATTTAGCGATTTAACGTCAGGTAACAACTTACAAGATCTTATTTTTAAAGGAAACGAAGCTGTGAATTTTCAATTTGACGGACAAATTGTAGGTCCTAGTGTTGCTGTAAAGCTATTAAAATGGGGGTTTGCAGTTACCACAAAAGCCAATGTAAAATTTGATTTAATCAATATTGATACCAATATTGGTAATGCAATTAGCGATAACAATTTAGCCTCTGCTCTAACATTATTGAACACCAACAACAACCAACGTTTAATTGGAACTTCTTATGGTGAACTAGGATTCTCTGTAGCAAGACCACTTATTGATAAAGAAAAGCACAGTATTAGTGCCGGTTTTACTTTTAAATTATTATTCCCAGGTTCGTACTCAAATATTGGCCTTAATGGATTAAATGGTAGAATAACCCAATCAGGAAACGATGCATTCTTAACCACAAATCAACCAGCACAATTAAATATTGCTTATTCTGGAAGTTTAGCAAATAATTTTTCAAACTTTAGCGATTATACAAAATCAATTTTTGGCGGACTAAATGGTATGGCTACTGATATTGGATTTACATACAAATGGAAAGATGGAGCTAACAAACATAAAATTAAAGCTGGATTAGCCATCAGAAATATTGGAAGTATGACATTTAAGGACAACAACAATTCATCTGCTAATTATTCATTAAATATCCCAAATTCAAATCCTTTGAATTTAAATGCATTTAGTAATGCCAATAATTTAGGTGATGTAGAAAATATTTTAAACTCGAATGGCTATTTAACAAAAATTGATGGTCAAAAAGATTTCAAAGTAAAACTCCCAACCTTATTTTCAATTTATACTGATTTCAAAATTGTGCCTAAATTATTCATCACGGGGTATTTACAGCAAAAATTAAATCAGGATTCAGAAAATGATCAAATAACCGCTTTAAATTTGGTTTCTGTAACTCCTCGATTAAATTTAGGATTCTTTGAAACCTATGTGCCAGTTTCTAGCAATTCCATTTCAGGAACAACTGTTGGTTTTGGTTTTAGATTGGGTGGGTTTTATTTAGGTTCAAATTCGATAGTTTCTTCTTTAACAAGCAATGGCAAACAAGCTGATTTTTACACTGGTTTTCGATGGGCATTTTTATAAGAAACATATTCAAATAAAAAAGGCTCCATTCGGAGCCTTTTTTATTTGATTGAAATCAGATTAATTTTCTGCCTTTAAAGCTTTCACTTTATCGGTTAACTCCAAGTAGCTATAAACCGATTTTAAAACACTTTTTATATCCTCATCTTTTGGATCTAACTGATGTGCTTTTTCATAGATAGGCATTGCTTTTTGAAACAATTTCTGTCTTTGTGCTTTAAGCACATCATATCTTTTTAAATCTTTTTCAGAGGTAGATAATTTATTTATTTCCTCTACTATTTTTGCATCTGGTTTAAGAACAAGATCAGCTAAATTGATATAAGCACTTAAGAAATCAGGTTTTAACTCAATAGCTTTATTATAATACTTTTCAGCTTCTTCATATTCTTTTGCATTAGAACAAGTAACTCCTAAATTAAAGACCAAAACTTCATCGTTTGGATTTTTTTCTAAAGCTTCAGTAATCAAACGTTTATAATTAACACTATCTTTTAAATTCAAATAAATATTAGCCTCAGAAACTATCAAACCTGTATCATCTGGATTCTCTTTTCTAGCTTCTGTAATTGCGGTTTTAGCTTCTTCAGTTTTACCTTGATCAATTAATATTAATGCAATATTTCGAATAATTTCTCCTTTTTTAGAAGGTATTTTTTCTTCTCTTGGATCAATATGTGTACCTATTTGAATTAAATTGTCTCTTTCTTTTTTATTTGTATAACTATCTTCAGTACCCGTAACTTTATTTTTAGCTATATATAATGTACCTTCTCCGGTATAATTTATGGCTCTAAGTTCTCTATAATAAAGTAAAGCATTATCATAATCCTTACCATTAGCTGCGTAATTAGCAGCATAATAAAGTGTCTCTTGATCTTTTTTGTCTAATTGATAAATTGCATACAAAACATCACCCGATTCTTTGTATTTCTTTTCATTACCAAGTTTAACAGCAAAATTCAATAACTCTGGTTTAAAAGCAGAGATGGTTTCGATAATATCATCAGTTTGAATTTTTTTGCCAGTTTTCTTTTCATAATCAAGAGTGGCATTTAATCCAGTAGCTAACTCAGCAATTGCTTTTGGATTCACAAACTTCATTAAAGCCATTTGAATTTGCAATGGAGGCATAGTTTTATCAATAGCACTAAATTCAAGAACAGGAATCATGCATTTGTAAAAATTAGCGTACACTTTATCTCCTTCTTCCGTAGCTAGAGGTTGAACTTTTTCTACAAGCGATTTATATTCTGTTAAATCATCGCCTTTAATAACATCTTTGTTATAAATTTTTTTTAGTGCTTTTAATTCGTCTTTTTGGGCAAAAGTTGCTACCGATACTAATAAGGCTCCTGCAACTAAAAATTTATTAATTCTCATAACTAACTATTTTTTGTTTTTTTGTTAAAAAAGCCATGTCCTCTAAAATAGTATAGTGACATGGCTTTGTTTTGATTGATTTATTTATTCTTCAGAATCATCTTCATCAGCAGAATCATCTTCATCCTCAACAATTTCTTCCTCATCATCTACATCATCTTCGATAATTGCATTAGGATCAACTTCTAATTCTTCACCGTCTGCAGCAATTGCTTCCTCTTCTTCGTCTTTCATTACTTTGGTAACTGCAGCAATAGAGTCATTTCCTTTAATATTGATTAAACGAACTCCTTGAGTAGCTCTACCCATAACTCGAAGTGTAGAAACATCCATTCTAATAGTTAAGCCTGATTTATTGATGATCATTAAATCATCTGCATCAGTTACACCATTTATAGAAACTAATTTTCCGGTTTTTTCGGTAATATTTAAAGTCTTAACTCCTTTACCTCCTCGATTAGTAATTCTATATTCATCTAACGAAGAACGTTTTCCATATCCATTTTCAGAAACAACAAGAATTTCACTTTCCATATCATTTACAGAAACCATTCCTACCACTTCATCTTGGTCGTTTTGTAAAGTAATTCCACGAACACCAGAAGCAGTTCTTCCCATTGGACGTGTTTTAGCCTCTTCAAAACGAACTAATTTACCCGATTTAACTGCAATTAATACCTGGCTTTCACCATTAGTTAATTTTGCCTCTAATAATTCATCTCCGTCTTTAATTGTGATCGCAGCAACTCCGTTAACTCTTGGTTTAGAATATTTCTCTAAAGATGTTTTCTTAACCTGACCTTGTTTGGTAGCCATGATTACATAATGACTCTTAATGTAATCTTGATCTTTTAAGTCTTGAGCACAAATAAATGCTTTCACTTTATCGTCACTTTCAATATTAATTAAGTTTTGAAGTGCTCTACCTTTGCTTGCTTTTGTTCCTTCAGGAATTTCATACACACGCATCCAGTAGCATTTTCCTTTTTGTGTAAAGATCAATAAATAGTTGTGGTTCGTTGCAACAAATAAATGCTCTAAGAAATCTTGATCTCTTGTAGCAGCCGATTTTTGTCCAACTCCTCCTCTATTTTGTGTTTTGTATTCTGTTAAAGAAGTACGTTTAATATATCCAGCATGAGAAATAGTAATTACTACATTTTCATCGGCAATTAAATCTTCAATACTTACATCACCACCAGAATATTCAATAACCGAACGACGCTCGTCGCCATATTTATCACGAATTTCAATTAACTCTTCTTTAATTAATGCCATTCTAAGATCTTTATTTGCAAGCAAATCTTTTAAATGACTGATTAATTTCATGATTTCTTCATACTCAGCTCTTAATTTATCTTGCTCAAGACCTGTTAATTGTCTTAAACGCATTTCAACAATAGCACGAGATTGAATATCAGAAAGGTTAAAACGCTCAATTAATTTGGCTCTTGCCTCTTCTCCATCTTTAGATCCACGGATAATAGCAATAACTTCATCAATATTATCTGAAGCGATAATTAACCCTTCAAGTATGTGCGCTCTTTCTTCTGCTTTCTTTAATTCATATTGTGTTCTTCTAACAACTACATCATGACGGTGCTCAACAAAATAATGAATTAAGTCTTTTACATTTAGCATTTGTGGTCTTCCATTTACTAATGCAATGTTGTTAACGCTAAATGAAGACTGCAATTGAGTATATTTATATAAGGTATTCAATACCACATTCGGCACTGCATCACGTTTTAATTCAAACACAATTCGCATACCCGTTCTATCCGATTCATCACGAATATTTGAAATGCCTTCAATACGTTTGTCGTTAATTAAATCGGCAATTTTTTTAATCATCTCTGCCTTATTCACTTGATAAGGAATTTCAGATACAATTATTGCTTCTTTACCGTGTACTTCTTCAAAGCTTACTTTAGCACGAATTACAATTCTACCACGACCCGTTTTAAAAGCTTCACGAACTCCTTCATAACCATAAATCACACCACCAGTTGGAAAATCTGGCGCTTTAATATGTGTAATTAATTCGTCTATTTCAATATCATTATTATCAATATACGCTAAAGTACCATCAATAACTTCGGTAATATTGTGCGGAGCCATATTAGTAGCCATACCTACCGCAATACCCGATGCACCATTAATTAATAAATTTGGTACACGTGTTGGCATTACCGTTGGCTCATACAAAGTATCGTCGAAATTCAGTTTAAAATCAACGGTTTCTTTGTCAATGTCTGCCATTATGTCTTCCGACATCTTTTTCATTCTTGCCTCGGTATAACGCATTGCAGCTGGACTATCACCGTCTACAGAACCAAAATTACCTTGACCATCAATCAATAAATATCTTAAACTCCATTCTTGCGCCATACGAACCATTGCATCGTATACAGAAGTATCACCATGAGGGTGGTACTTACCTAAAACTTCTCCTACAATTCTTGCAGATTTTTTATGGGCAGATTTAGAAGTTACTCCAAGGTCATACATTCCATACAACACCCTTCTGTGAACCGGTTTTAATCCATCACGAACATCTGGCAATGCTCTAGACACAATAACTGACATCGAATAATCGATGTAAGCTGATTTCATTTCGTCTTCAATGTTAATAGGAATTAACTTTTCTCCGTCAGACATATTTTATAAATTTTTAAAGTAAATTAATTTTAAATTCAATCGTGCAAGTTACATTTTTTATATTCTTTTGAAAGCATTTTTACCGACTTATTTCAATGATTTATTAACAAAATACACTCCCTAAATGGTTAATAAATTAGATGTATTTGAGTGGTTTTTATAATTATTTTTTTGTCAATTTACTGACACGTGTTTTCATTAGGAATAGTATTTGCAATTGCTATTGAAAATCACTAAATTTTCAATTATAATTTTATAAAAAGATGGATGATAATTTTTCACCTAGAGTAAAAGATGTAATTACTTACAGTAAAGAGGAAGCCTTACGTTTAGGCCATGATTTTATTGGAACTGAACATCTTATGCTTGGAATTTTAAGAGATGGAAATGGAAAAGCAATTACAATATTAAACAACCTTTCTGTTGATTTAGATCATTTAAGAAAGAAAGTCGAGATATTAAGTCCGCCAAATCCAAACATTGAATCCAGCTTGGATAAAAAGAATTTACATCTTACCCGTCAAGCGGAAAGAGCATTAAAGACGACTTTTTTAGAAGCGAAAGTTTTTCAAAGTAGTTCAATAAGTACGGCACACCTTTTACTTTGCATACTTCGAAATGAAAATGACCCAACAACTAAGTTGTTAAACAAATTAAAAATTGATTACGAAGTTGCTAAAGAACAATACTTAGATATGATGCCAAAAGAAGAAAATTTCTTAGAAAATTTACCAAAAAACGAATCCTTCAACGAAGACTCTTCACACGATGATAATTTAAAAGGAGAAAGTTTTAATAATCCGACTTCCAAAACAAATAAAAAGTCAAAAACACCTGTTTTAGATAACTTTGGCCGTGACTTAACCGAAATGGCAGAAGAGGGAAAATTAGACCCTGTGGTAGGCCGTGAAAAAGAAATTGAACGGGTATCTCAAATATTAAGCAGAAGAAAGAAAAACAATCCGCTTCTAATTGGTGAGCCTGGAGTTGGAAAATCGGCTATTGCAGAAGGATTGGCTTTACGAATTATTCAGAAGAAAGTTTCCAGAATATTATTCAATAAAAGAGTCGTTACTTTAGATTTAGCCAGCTTAGTTGCCGGAACTAAATACCGTGGACAATTTGAAGAACGAATGAAAGCGGTAATGAATGAATTGGAAAAAAATGACGATATCATTTTATTCATTGATGAAATTCACACCATTGTTGGAGCTGGTGGAGCAACAGGTTCTCTTGATGCTTCAAACATGCTAAAACCTGCTTTATCACGCGGAGAGATTCAGTGTATAGGCGCAACTACATTAGATGAATACCGACAGCATATTGAAAAAGATGGTGCTTTAGAGCGTCGTTTTCAAAAGGTAATCGTAGAACCTACATCGGTTAACGATACCATATTAATATTAAACAATATTAAAGGTAAATACGAAGACCACCACAATGTCACCTATACTCCTGAGGCCATTGAGGCTTGTGTAAAATTAACCGATCGTTACATGTCGGAACGCTTTTTACCAGACAAAGCAATCGATGCGCTTGATGAAGCAGGCTCACGAGTTCATATTACTAACATTGATGTTCCAAAGCAAATTCTTGACTTGGAACGCCTTTTAGAAGAAGTTCGCGAGCAAAAGAATTCTGTTGTAAAAAGACAGAAATATGAAGAGGCAGCCAAACTTAGAGATGACGAAAAGAAGTTAGAAAAAGATCTTGCCATTGCTCAAGAACAGTGGGAAGAAGACTCTAAAAACAATCGTATTGAAGTAACTGAAGATAATGTTGCTGATGTGGTTTCAATGATGACAGGAATACCTGTAAATCGAGTAGCACAAACTGAAAGCAATAAGTTAGCTAAATTACCTGAACTGCTTAAAGGTAAGGTAATTGGGCAAGATGAAGCAGTTATGAAAATTGCACGATCCATTCAAAGAAACAGAACGGGTTTAAAAGACCCAAATAAGCCAATTGGTTCGTTCATTTTCTTAGGTCAAACCGGAGTTGGAAAAACCCAATTAGCCAAAGTATTGGCAAGAGAATTATTTGATTCAGAAGATGCTTTGGTTCGTATTGACATGAGTGAATACATGGAGAAATTTGCTGTATCTCGACT
>JACCDK010626112.1_pt1 | contig 30560 bp, 25 predicted proteins | sample 7445871 | NCBI WGS metagenome assembly JACCDK01 (sample SAMN15323436, study PRJNA562643) | freshwater metagenome | isolation source: river surface water | place: USA:Blue River Watershed | collected 2017-08-15 | reverse complement strand
TGGGCACACCGTGGGCGCTGAACACCACGGGGGCATCGTCGGGCACCTCGTCCAGTTCCTTGACGAACACCGCGCCCTTGGCTTTCAGCCCCTCGACCACGTATTTGTTGTGGACGATCTCGTGCCGCACATAGACCGGCGCGCCGTAGCGCTCGAGCGCCTTCTCGACGATCTCGATCGCCCGGTCGACCCCGGCGCAGAACCCGCGCGGTGCGGCGATCAGAAGGTTGAGGGGCGGCAGCCCGGCAACAGGAGCATCGGCGGCGGTGGCGGGAAAGGGCGCGTTCATGTCTGCCCCTCTAGCGCTTTCCACCCGTCCTCGCTAGGGCGCTCGGGATCGGATAATCGAGGACGGCTCCAAAATGATGCTTCCCGCGCGCACCCTGACTGCTCTGGCGGCCCTTGCGGCGCTATCCGCCTGCACGAAGAACGGCGACCTCGTGATCGATCAGGGCGTGGGTGTCACCAGCGTTCTGAGCCTGTGCCCGGCGGTCGGCATCCCCGACTATACCGGCGATGTGACCACCTTCCGCGACCCTGCCGATACCACCACGGCCAGCCTCGATGTGAGCGCGGCGATCACCGATCTGCGCTCCACCTGCAACGATGTGGCCGAGCAGGTCTATTCGGAAGCGACCTTCACCGTGAATGCCCGCCGCGCTGACACGGCCGGTGCGCGCACGGTCCAGCTTCCCTATTTCGTCACCGTGCTGCGCGGTGGCAGCGCGGTCATCTCCAAGCGCATCGGCACCGTCACCCTGACCTTCGCCGACGGGCAGGAGCGCGCGAGCGCCACCGCCAAGGGCGGCTCCTTCGTCAATCGCGCCGATGCCGCGCTGCCCGACGACATCCGCGAGAAGATCACCAAGCGACGCCGCGCGGGCGACGAGGAAGCGGCCCTCGATCCGCTCGCCGATCCCGAGGTCAAGGCCGCGATCGCGCGCACCCGCTTCGAGATGCTGGTCGGCTTCCAGCTGACCGAGGAGCAGCTGAAGTACAACGCGACGCGGTAGGTTTTTGCGAAGGCGCCTCCGCGCCTTCGTCCTCGGTGCGTTTCCGGCGCTGCGCGCCAGAGCACCTGCGGGCAGCCGGTCGGCCTTGCGGTGCCTGTGGCACCGATAGACCGCGCGCTTGTGTTGCAGGGCCTGCTCTCCTTTATCGTCTTCCCGGGCTTGACCCGGGACCCCGCTTCCTTCTTTGCACGCGCGAACACCCGCGCTTCATGCACGAGACACCGATGACCGAACCGAAAACCCTCTATGCCGCCCATGCGGCGCTGATCGAACAGGTGCTGACCGAACTGGTCGCCGAAGGGACGCTCCCGGCGGGCACCTCCTTCGCCAATGTCACGCTCGAGCCGCCGCGCGACCCCGCCCATGGCGACCTTGCCACCAACGCGGCGATGGTGCTTGCCAAGCCCGCGGGCCTCAATCCCCGCGCGCTGGCCGAGGCGATCACCGCCAAGCTGGCCGCGCAGCCCGGCATCACCAGCGCCGAAATCGCCGGCCCCGGCTTCATCAACCTGCGCCTTGCTCCGCAAGCGTGGCTGGACGAATTGCAGGCCATCGCCAGTCTCGGCGCGGATTACGGGCGTTCGCAGACGGGCGAGGGCCGTGTGGTCAATGTCGAGTATGTCTCGGCCAACCCCACCGGTCCGATGCACATGGGCCACTGCCGCGGCGCGGTGGTGGGCGATGCGCTCTCCTCGCTGCTCGAATTCGCCGGGCACAAGGTCATCCGCGAATACTACGTCAATGATGCCGGGGCGCAGGTCGACGTGCTCGCGCGCTCGGTGCACCTGCGGTATCGCGAGGCGCTCGGGGCGGCGATCGCGATCCCCGAGGGGCTCTATCCCGGCGACTATCTGGTGCCGGTCGGGCAGGCGCTCGCCGCCGAGTTCGGTGACACTTACGCCGCCGCGCCCGAGAGCGACTGGCTGATCCTGTTCCGCACCCGTGCCGTGGCGGCGATGATGGACATGATCCGCGCGGATCTGGCGACCCTCGGGATCAGGCACGACCTGTTCTCCTCCGAGGCCGAATTGCAGGCCTCGGGCAAGGTCGATGCCGCCGAGGCATGGCTGCGCGATCATGATCTGGTCTATGACGGCGTGCTCGAGGCGCCCAAGGGCAAGGCTCCGCCCGAAGACTGGGAGCCGGTCTCGCTGCCGCTGTTCCGCTCGACGCGGTTCGGGGACGATCAGGACCGGCCGATCAAGAAGTCGAACGGGGCCTGGACCTACTTTGGCGCGGACCTCGCCTACCACTTCCAGAAGGCCCAGACCGCCGATGCGCTGGTCGATATCTGGGGGGCGGACCATGCCGGGACGGTGAAGCGGATCAAGGCCGCGGTCGCCGCGCTGACCAGCGCCGATGGTGCCTCGCCCAAACCCTTCGAGGTCAAGCTCGTCCAGATGGTGCAGCTGATGAAGGGCGGCCAGCCGTTCAAGATGTCGAAGCGGGCGGGCAATTTCGTGACGCTGGCGGACGTGGTCGAGATGGTCGGCAAGGACGTGGTGCGCTTCACCATGCTCACCCGAAAGCCCGATGCGCAGATGGATTTTGACTTCGACAAGGTGGTCGAGGCCTCGAAGGACAATCCGGTGTTTTATGTGCAATATGCCCATGCCCGGATCCGCTCGACGCTGAGGAAGGCCGCGGACATGGGGGTCACCCCGTCCGATGCCGCGCTCGGGCGGCTCGGGACCGAGGAGCTGGCGCTGGTCGCCCGCGCCGCGCAGTTCCCGCGCGAGATCGAGCTGGCGGCGCGCGCGCGCGAGCCGCACCGCATCGCCTTCTATCTCTACGATCTCGCCGCCGATCTCCATTCCTACTGGAACCTTGGCAATGACCGGCCGGAGAAGCGCTTTATCGTGGACGGCGATGATGCGCTGACCGCTGCGAGGCTTTTCCTTGCAACCGCGATCGGACAGGTTATTCGCGGCGGTCTCGGCGTGCTCGGCGTCGAGGCGGTCGAGAGCATGTAAGTCCGTTTGGGGGGCGCGCGAGGTTCCGATGGTTCAGGGCGAATACGACGAACACACCGGGGCGGGCGACGAGCTTGACCTTGCTGCGTCGCACAGCCTGCCGTGGCTCGAATCCTACGAGGAAGACGAGGATGCGGGCGGGATCGATGTCATGCAGGTGTTCGGCTTCGCCGCGCTGCTGATTGCCCTGCTTGTCGCGGTGGTGGCCGGGGTGTGGATCTTCGCCAGCGGGATGACGGGCGAGGAACGGGTTGCCGACGGCAGCGTGATCGAAGCGCCCGAAGGCCCGGTCAAGCAGCGCCCCGACAAGCCGGGCGGCAAGGAGTTCGCCGGTACGGGCAATGTCGCGCCGCTGGTGGGCGAGGGGGCCTCGAAGCCCGGCGTGGTCGCGCAGCCGCCGCCGGGCCTCGCCACGCCGACGCCGGCACCCTCGGTCAGCGCGGCGCCATCACCCTCGCCCGCCGCGCCGCCCGCGCCCGGCACCGGGGTGCAGCTCGCCGCCTATGGCACCCGCGCCCGCGCCGAACAGGGCTGGGTGGATGTCACCCGCCGCACCGAAGCGCTCGCCGGCGTCAAGTACCGGATCGTCGAGGGCAAGGTCGATATCGGCACCGTCTACCGGCTTCAGGCCGTCACCGGCAGCCGCGCCGAGGCCGAGCGTCTCTGTGCCGCGCTCAAGGCCGACGGGATTGACTGTCAGGTGAAGTAGCGATTTTCAGGGGCGGGTCACGCGGCTTTCGGTTGTGCTTATCCCCGCTCCAGACCCCCTCCAGCCCTTGCTAGACCCCCCTTAGAGTGCGACTTTGCGGCATGATTCCGGCGATTTTCGGACTTTCCGGCCCCCAGCTCACCCCCGACGAGCGCGCCTTTTTCCGCGACGCGGACCCGGCAGGCTACATTCTGTTCGGACGCAATTGCGTCGATCCCGGGCAGCTCCGGGCGCTGACGGACGACCTCCGGAGCATCCATGGAAGGGATCGCCTGCTGGTCTCGATCGACCAGGAAGGCGGGCGCGTGGCACGCCTGCGCCCGCCCGGCTGGTCGTCCTATCCTTCAGGTCAGGCCTTTGATAATCTTTACAAAATAGCGCCCGCCAGCGCGATCGAGGCCGCGCGGGTCAATGCCCTGGCGATGGCGCTCGAGCTGTCGCATATGGGCATCACGGTCGACTATCATCCCCCGCTCGACCTGCGTATCGCGGGCGCTCACGACGTGATCGGTGACCGCTCTCTCGGCAGCGATCCGATGCAGGTCGCAGCCCTCGGCCGTGCCATCCTCGAAGGCCTTGCCGCAGGCGGGGTCACCGGCTGCATCAAGCACATGCCCGGCCATGGCCGGAGCGATGTGGACACGCATAAGTCGATGCCGACCGTCACCGCGACCGCGGACGAACTGGAAGCTGACCTCGCGCCCTTCAAAACGCTGCGCCACGCCCTTGTCGGGATGACCGGGCACTTGCTCTTCACCGCGTGGGACGAAGCGAACCCCGCGACGCTCTCGCCGACAATCATCCGTGACGTGATCCGCGAGCGGATCGGCTTTGACGGTCTGCTGCTGACCGACGATATCGACATGGAGGCGCTCGGCGGCACCATCCCGGAGCGTGCCGCCCGGGCCCATGCGGCCGGCTGCGATATCATCCTCAACTGCTGGGCCAAGATGCCCGACATGATCGGCATCTGTGAGGCGCTTCCGGCGATGTCCGCGCTCACTGCCGCACGGCTCGGCCGCGCTCTTGAGGGCACCCGCATCGCAAGCGCCATGGCCCCCGAGCATGGCGACCTGCTTGCCAAGCGCGACGCGCTTCTGGCCCTTGCCCCATGAACGCGCCCGACCAGAACGACCTGTTCCATCCCGAGGCCAAGGCCGACACGGATGCGCTTTATCTTGAACTCGGCGCATGGGAAGGCCCGCTCGACCTGCTGCTCGATCTTGCGCGGCGGCAGAAGGTCGACCTTAGGCAGATCTCGATCCTTGCTCTGGTCGACCAGTATCTCGACTATATCGAGCGCGCCGGATCGCTTAAGCTCGAGGTTGCCGCCGATTACCTCGTGATGGCGGCCTGGCTCGCCTACCTGAAGTCCGCGATGCTGCTGCCAAAGGCGGAGCAGGAAGATCCCTCGCCGGAGGAACTCGCCCTTCGCCTGCAACTGCGCCTCCAGCGGCTGGGCGCGATGCGTGAGGCGGCGGCGCGGCTGATGGGCCGCGACCGCATCGGCCGCGACGTGTTCCTGAGGGGAAGTCCCGAGGGCCTTCGCACCGACCGCAAGACTGTTTGGCGCAGCGATCTCTTCACCCTCATCCAGGCCTACGGACAGGTGAAGGCGCGCACCGCGCCGCGCATTTATCACGTGGCCAACCGGCCGGTGATGACCCTCGACTCTGCGCTCGAGCGGGTTTCGGCGATGCTCGGTGTGACGCTCGAATGGATGGAGATCCGCGATTTTCTGCCGCCCCGCGCCTCGCCGGAACTCAGACGCTCGGCGCTCGCCTCGTCCTTCGTCGCGGCGCTCGAACTCGCCAAGCGGGGAAGGGCGGAGATCGAGCAGGAGGGCGCCTTCGCCCCCTTGCGCATCCGGCGGCTGAAGGACGCGGCGGCATGAGCGTGGCGCGCGAGGAAGAACCGGGTACGCTTGAACGTGCGGTGGAGGCGACACTCTTCGCTGCCGAGGAACCGATGGGTGTCGAGGCACTCGCGGCACACCTCGGGGGACTCGAACCAGCCGATGTGCGTGCGGCGCTGACGCTTCTCGAGGAAGCCTACCGCAACCGCGGCGTGCACCTCGTCGAGCGCGGGGGGCGCTGGCATTTCGAGACCGCGCCCGATCTTGCCCACCTGCTCCGCCGCGAGAAGGAGCAGGTCCGCCGCCTCTCCCGTGCCGCCACCGAAGTGCTCGCGATCATCGCCTATCACGAGCCGGTGAGCCGCGCCGAGATCGAGTCGATTCGCGGGGTGCAGACGAGCGCTGGCACGCTCGACGTGCTGATGGAGGCGGGCTGGGTCCGCCCGGCAGGCCGCCGCGAGGTGCCGGGGCGCCCGGTGATCTATGCGACGACGCCGACTTTCCTCGATCATTTCGGCCTCGCCAGCCGCCGTGATCTGCCCGGTATCGAGGAACTGCGCGCCGCAGGTCTCCTCGATCCGGTCGACGAGGCGATGGAGGCGCAGATGCGTTTCGAACCCGATGAGGTGGACGAAAGCGATATGCCAGACGACGAGAATCTGGCGGACTGACTCGCAATCCCCGCGCGCTTGCCCTAAATGGGTCCTGCAAGGTGCCGGGGCTTGTCCCAGTCATGCGGACAGCCTCAGGGTGTGGCGCTTTCCAGGAGTTCAAGACTATGGGTATGGGATCGATCTGGCACTGGCTCATTGTTCTGGTGATCGTGATGGTGCTGTTCGGACGCGGCCGCATCTCCGAGATGATGGGCGACTTCGGCAAGGGTATCTCAAGCTTCAAGAAGGGGCTCAACGAAACGGACGACAAGGCGCCCAAGCCCTCGCCCCGGATCGAGGCGCCTGCGTCTGCCGAAACCCCCGCTCAGACGCCCGCTTCGGCCGAGAAGACCGACAGCACTGGCGGCTGATCGCCAGCGCGGCCCTGACACAAGGCGCATTCTTCCATGTTTGATGTCGGCGCCGGAGAGCTGCTGGTCATACTGATCGTGGCAGTTGTCGTGATCGGGCCGAAGGATCTTCCGCTCGCCATGCGCACTGCAGGCCGCTGGATCGGCAAGATGCGGCGCGTTTCGGCCCATTTCCGCTCGGGCATCGATGCCATGGTGCGCGAGGCCGAGCTTGAGGAAATGGAGAAGAAGTGGAAGGCGCAAAATGAGGACATCATGCGCCGTTCCGCCGCGCTCACCCAAGCCGAGGCAGGCGCACCCGTCATGACTGGGCCGCCTCCTGTCGAGGCAGCGCCAGCCGCGCCTGCGCCGGTCGAACCGCCAGTGGCCGCCGCGCCGCCGCTCGAAGCCCCGGCCAAGCCGCCAGTGCAGCTTCCGCTTCCCGAACCCGCCCCGAAAGGCGCGGACGATGTTTGAGATCAAGGACCTCGACGAGACCCGCTCGCCCTTGCTCGACCACCTGATCGAGCTGCGCACCCGCATCGTGCGTGCGCTGTTGGCGCTGCTCGTGGGCTTTGCGATCTGCCTCTACTTCGCGGATGACATTCTCGGCCTGCTGGTACTGCCGCTGAAGCAGGCCTTCCCCAATGGCGAGGGCCAGTTGATCTTCACCAAGCTGCCCGAGGTGTTCTTCGTCGAATTGAAGGTCGCGCTGTTCGCCGGTTTCATGGTGAGCTTTCCGGTGATCGCGAACCAGCTCTGGGCCTTTGTCGCGCCGGGGCTCTACGCGCGCGAGAAGAAGGCCTTCCTGCCTTTCCTCTTTGCCACGCCGGTGCTGTTCGCTGCCGGAGCGGCGCTTGCCTATTTCATCGTCATGCCGACGGCCTTCAAGTTCTTCTTGGGCTTCGGGGGCACGGCGGGAGGGCTGCAGGTGCAGGCCTTGCCGAGTGCGGGAGAGTATCTGAGCCTCGTGATGCAGTTCATCCTCGGCTTCGGGGTGACCTTCCTGCTGCCGGTGCTGCTGTTGCTGCTGCATCGGGCAGGCATTGTCACCCGTTCGCAGATGGTGGCAGCGCGGCGCTATGTGATCGTCGGCATCTTCGTGATTGCCGCCATCGTCACCCCGCCCGATCCGGGCTCGCAGATCATCCTTGCCGTGCCGCTCTGGCTGCTGTTCGAGGCTTCGCTGGTGCTGATGCGCCTGCAGGAGAAGGCAGTCGCTGCCGACAAGGCCGCACGCGAGGCGGGAGCGGCCGCAGAACAGGCTGCGGCGGAGTAGCATTCGCCTTCGCCTGCCAGCTCGCGATTCGCGTCAGCAAACCCGAAAAATCAACGCACCCTGACCCCGCCGACCCACACCTCGATGATCTTCGTTTCGCGGATCGCTTCGGGCGAGGCGAGGAGCGGATCGCGGTCGACCAGCAGGAAATCGGCGCGCTCGCCGGGGACCAGACGCCCGAACCGTCCTTCGGCGAAGCCCGCGAAGGCGGCATCGGAGGTGAAGCCGGCAAGCGCCTGTTCGCGGCTCACCGTTTCTTGCGGGAACCACCCCCCGAAAGGCTCGCCCTTCGCGTCGGTGCGGCTGATCGCGGCGGCCATGCCGGCCCAGGGATCGGCAGGCTCGACCGGAGCATCGGAGCCGAACGCCAGCCTTCCGCCCACCTTGATGACCGAGCGCCAGGGATAGGCACCGGCAAGACGGTCGGGCCCCAGCCGTGCCTCCGCCATCAGCCGGTCGGAGGTCTGGTGGAGTGGCTGCATCGAGGCGATCACCCCGTGCTTGCCAAGCCGCGCGGTATCGACCGGATCAACGATCTGCGCATGCTCGATCCGCCAACGGCGGTCGCCTGTGTAGGTGTCCGAAAGCTCTTCGATCGCTGACAGCACCTCGGCATTGGCGGCATCGCCGATGGCGTGCACCGCGGTCTGGAAGTTGCTCATCGCCGCGCGGCTCATGAGGTTCCTGAGCTGCGAGGGGCTGAGCAGCGGGAGGCCCCTTGTGCCATGGTCGTCGGCATAGGGCTGCTTGAGGTTCGCCCCGCGGGAGCCGAGCGCGCCATCGAGGAACAGCTTGATCCCGCCCATTCGGAGCCGGTCGTCATAGAGCCAGCCGGTTGGTGCGGCGCCAGCAACCAGCTCGAGCGTGTCGATGCTATCGGCATAGGACATGATGCGGATCGCCAGCCGTCCCTCGTCGCCTGCGCGGCGGAATGTCGCCCAGTCAGCGAGCTTGGTGCCCATGTCGGCGACTGCGGTGACGCCCTTGGCCAGCAGCACCTCCTGCGCCTTGGCAAAGGCGAGGTCGCGGTCCTGGGGGCGGGGCGTGGGCACGACCTTGCCCACGAGCGGCACCGCATTGTCGATGAACACGCCCTCGGGGTTGCCGCTGGCATCGCGGGTGATCCTGCCGCCTGCCGGGTCCGGGGTCTTCGCCGAGATCCCGGCTGCGGCCATGGCGCGGCTGTTCGCCCAGTTCGCGTGGTTATCCGCCCGCTCGAGCCAGACCGGGCGATCGCTCACCACACGATCGAGTTCCGCAGCGGTCGGGAACCGCCCCAGGCCCCACTTCTCCTGGTTCCAGCCCCGCCCGATGATCCACGGGCGACCGGGATTGGCCTCAGCGAAAGCCTTGACCTTGGCCAAAGCGTTCTCGAGCGAGGTGGTGTCTGACAGGTCCAGCGTCAAAGCGCCGAAGCCCAGATCCATGACGTGGACGTGAGCGTCGATCATGCCGGGGAGCAGCACCTTGCCTTCGCCATCCAGCCGGTAGTCGGTACGCGGACGCTTGTCGCCGCGGGCCAGCACCGCCGTCACCTTGCCCTCGTCATCGAACACGAGGCCGGTGAAACGCAGCACCTTACCGTCCTTGCCCAAGGTCACCCCGTCGACATTGTCTACCAGCGTGTCGGCATGGGCGGGGGCGGCAAGAGCTAGGGCCGAGGCAGCGGCAAGAGCGGCTTTGATGGCGATGCGCATGGCAATCCTTGAGGCAGGCATTAACGAAGGCTGCGGTGCTAGAGCCTTCGCGTCTGCTTGCCAACTTTCACCCCGGCACAGAAATCCTTTGCCCGAGGAAGATTGCCCTTGGCGGCCCAAGCCTCTAATCGCGACCGCACCATGTCATCGCAGCCCCTTCACTCACGCCCCGTCGGGGCCACCGCCACTCCGGCCGATCTCACCCTCGACGACGTCCGCGCCGCCGCTGCCCGCATTGCGGGCGCAGTGGTCCAGACGCCGATGATGCACTCTATTACCCTCTCGGAGATCACCGGCGCGGACATCTGGCTGAAGTTCGAGAACCTCCAGTTCACCGCCGCCTACAAGGAGCGCGGGGCGTTGAACGCGCTGCTCCAGTTGACCGACGAACAGCGCGCGCGCGGCGTGATTGCGGCCTCGGCGGGCAATCATTCTCAGGGCCTTTCCTACCACGGCACCCGTCTCGGCGTGCCGGTCACCATCGTCATGCCGCGCACCACGCCGACGGTGAAGGTGATGCAGACCGAGAGCGTTGGCGGGAAGGTGGTGCTCGAAGGCGAGACCTTCGACGAGGCCTACGCCCATGCCAGAAAGCTCGAAGGGGAAATGGGCCTCACTTTCGTCCATCCCTTTGACGATCCGCACGTTGCAGCCGGAGCCGGAACCGTCGCGCTCGAGATGCTGGAGGTGAAACCCGATCTCGACTGCATCGTCACGCCGATCGGCGGGGGTGGGCTGATCTCGGGAATGGCAACGGTCGCCAAGGCGATGAACCCGGCGATCGAGGTGGTCGGCGTTCAGGCTGGCCTGTTTCCGAGCATGTTCGACCGCATCAAGGGCGCGAACCTGCCCTGTGGCGGGGACACGCTGGCCGAGGGCATCGCTGTCAAGCAACCGGGCGACTTCACGGCAAAGGTGATTGCCGAGCGGGTCGACGACATCCTGCTCGTCGACGAACCGGCGCTTGAGAAGGCAGTGGCGCTGCTGCTCCAGATCGAGAAGACCGTGGTCGAGGGCGCGGGCGCGGCGGGGCTTGCCGCGGTGCTGCGCAATCCGGCGCGTTTTGCGGGCAAGTCGATCGGGCTTGTGCTGTGCGGCGGGAACATCGACACGCGCCTGCTCGCCAATGTGCTGCTGCGCGATCTGGCGCGTCAGGGCCGCCTCGCACGCCTCAGGATCACGCTTCAGGACCGCCCGGGCGCGCTGTTCCGTGTGATGCGCCTGTTCGACGAGCACAACGTCAACATCATCGAGATCTACCACCAGCGGATCTTCACCACGCTGCCGGCCAAGGGCCTGATCACCGACATCGAGTGCGAGGCGCGCGACGCCGAGCAGGTCGAGCGGCTGGTCGAGGGCCTGCGCGCGCAGGGCTATTCGGTGCAGCTCGTCGAGCTTGGTTGACCACTGATTGTCCGGACCAGGCGGCTTTTTACGCCGCGCCGTGTCCCGACCGCCACGCCAGAAACGCGCGCCTGCGCCAATGCGGACCTGTTTTGCGACAGACCGACAGGGGTTTTGCGCCTTCTCGCAAAATTTTCGTGGTTAAGGGACTTTTACCGGGCGCGTGGTGCAGGCATAAGATTTTCTTAACGAACGCCTACCGCGCCCGAATCCGACCAAGAAGGACCTGTCCCACCTGTGACGGCACCGATCCGCTTCCCCCGGTTTTTCGTGACGAGCCCCGCGCCGTGCCCCTATCTGCCGGGCCGCAGCGAGCGCAAGGTGTTCACCGAGCTCAAGGGAGCCCATGCCGATCAGCTCAACGAAGCGCTCGGCCGCATCGGTTTCCGTCGCAGCCAGACTGTCGCCTACCGCCCGTCCTGCCTCGATTGTCAGGCCTGCGTCTCGGTGCGGGTCGTGGCAGGCAAGTTCCGCCCCTCGGGCACCCAGAAGCGCGACCTCAAGCGCAATGACGATCTGATCGTCAGCGAATGCCGCCCTTGGGCGACCGACGAGCAATTTGCCCTGCTTGGCCGCTATCTGGGCGCGCGCCACCCCGATGGCGGCATGTCGGCCATGGACGAGCTCGACTATGCCGACATGATCGAGCATACGCCCGTCAACACCGTTGTGACGGAGTATCGCGAGCCTGATGCGCATGGCCGCCCGGGCCGTCTCGTCGGAGCCTGCCTCACCGACCGCCAGAGCGACGGCCTGTCGATGATCTACTCCTTCTACGAGCCTGATCACCCGACCCGCGCAGGCCTCGGCAACTTTGTTATCCTCGATCATATCCGCCGCGCGGCGGCTGAGGCATTGCCCTATGTCTATCTTGGGTACTGGGTCGAAGGCTCCCCGCGCATGCAGTACAAAGTCCGCTACCGCCCGCTCGAGCGGCTGACCCGCGAGGGGTGGCAGCTCATGGAGCCGCTGGAACAGCACCGGTTGATCGCTGCGGCCACCGCGCCGCGCGCAGCGCCGGACCGGAATTTGGTGGGCGCGCGGGGCAAGGATGGCCAGCCTGTCAAGTTCCCAGCCAGCTGACGCCCGGCTGCGGCTAGCGCTCGGTCTCGTCATTGTCGCAGGTCTTGCTCCGGGAATACCCGGACAGGCTGCCGCTGCTGTCCAGAACGTGCCCCAGACCCCGGCAGCGACCTCCAGCGTGCCTGCGGGGGCGCAGGACGAACCGCCTGAAGACCCAGCGCCGGTGCCGCCAGAACAGCCGGGCACTGGCGTGGCCGAGGCGGCCCCTGTGCCGGACTCGCTTGACGCATTGATCCCGGAAAGCGCGCTTGCCGATCCGGAAAGCTGGGCGCGCGCGGGCGTTGCCGATACCTCACCTGTTGAGATGACAGCCTCCGCGCCGGAAGAGGATCCGGGATTCGCTGGCCTTCTTCTTCCCGCCGATGAGGTCGTGGAGGGGGCGCCCAGCGGGGGGATGGGCGACTTTGCGCTAGAGCAGCCCGCGCCGCTTCCTGAAGATCCCGAGCTCGAAGCCCTTGCCGCCATCGAGGCTCCGGTTCTTGCAAGCCTGCCCGAACTGGCGGAGACGCGGATCAACAGCACGCTGGTGCTGGCGCTTCCTGCGGTGCCCGAGGCCTTCCCCGAAAGGGATGCCTTTGTCGAGCGGTTCACTGACCTCTCAACAGTGCGCGCGCTTGACGACGGCGTGGAATCCGCCCCGCGAGTGGCCGCCCGCGCGCGCGCTGACGAGGAACTGCTCGGTGATATCCTGCGCACCTATGGGTACTACGCCGGCGAAGTGGTGCGCCAGCTTTCAGGCGGGCGGCGCGAAGGCGTGGCGAGCGAGAGTGTCGCGGAGGCCGACGCGGAGGCGGCAGCGCGCGAGCCGAGCGTCCGTTTCGACATCCTGCCCGGTCCGCGTTACAGTTTCGGCCGTGTCGATCTTGGCTCGCTGACCACTTTGCGCGAGCCCGATGTAAGCCGGCTGATTGCAGTTTTCGGCATCCGGTCGGGCGACCCTCTCCACGCCGAACGGATCGTCGAGCAGGAGCTATCCCTGGGCGTCGCTCTTGGCGAGCTGGGCTATCCCTTTGCCAAGCTCGAGGAGCCCGAGCTGCTGGTAGACCACGCGCGCGAGCAGGGGGACTTGACGCTGCCCGTGGAGCCGGGCGGCAAATATGTCTTTGGCCCAGTGATAAGCAGCAACCCGCGTTTTCTTTCTAACCGGCACCTCGGGCGAATTGCACGCTTCGAGTCCGGTGAGGTGTTCCAGCAGAGCCTCCAGACCGACCTGCGCCGCGCGATTCTGGCCACCGGCCTGGTCTCCAGCGTCACCGTCACCCCGCGCGAGACCCGCGCGCCAGAGGGTGACCAGCCGGGCGAGGTCGCGCTCGACGTTGCCTTCGAGAAGGCTCCCTTGCGCACCGCCGCCGGCGCGATCGGTTATGGCACCGAGGACGGCTTCAAGCTCGAAGGACGATGGGAACACCGCAACCTTTTCCCGCCCGAAGGCGCGCTGCGGCTGCGCGGCATCCTTGGCACCCGAGAGGCGCTCGCCAGCGTCGGCGTGAGGCGGAACAACTTCCTCGGGCGCGACCAGATCCTGAGCGCCGATCTTTATGCCAGCGACATTACCACGCTGGCGGTGGATTCGCGCGGGTTCGGGCTGCGCACCAGCTTCGAGCGGGTTTCCAATTTCCTGTTCCAGAAGCCCCTCAGCTGGCAGGTGGGCGGCGAGCTGCTCTATACCGATGAGCGCAATCGCACCGTGCGCGTCGGGCCGGGTGGGCCGCTGCCGCGTCGCACCTTCCTTGTGGGTGGCTTGTTCAGCAGCGTTACGCTCGATGGCAGCGACGATCTGCTTGACCCTACCGAGGGCTACCGTGCGACGCTGTTCGTCGCACCCGAGGTGTCGCGCTCGCAAGGCATGGAGAGCTTCTACCTGCGCGCTCAGGGCGACGCGAGCTACTACCAAGCCTTTGGCGATGTCGTTCTCGCGGGAAGGGTGCGTGCGGCAACCATTCAGGGCGCAGGGGTCGAGGACATTGCGCCTTCGCGGCGGCTCTATGCGGGCGGAGGCGCTTCGGTGCGCGGCTACGGCTTCCAGGGCGTCGGCCCGCGCGATGCCGTCGGCAATCCCACGGGCGGCGCATCGCTGGTCGAATTTGCGCTTGAGGCGCGGGTGCCCACTCCCCTGCTGGGAGGTGCGGTCGAGGTGGTTCCGTTCATCGATGCAGGTTCCGTAGCGCGCGGGTCGACCCCCGATTTTGGCGAGATCCGCTACGGGGCAGGAATTGGGTTGCGCTACCAGACAAGCTTCGGCCCGATCCGCGTCGATGTTGCTGCTCCTCTCAATCCGACCGAGTTTGATAGCCCGGTGGTGGTCTATGTCAGTCTGGGTCAGGCCTTCTGATGGACGAGCGCGACGATATCCGGACGGGCGAGGCGTCACTGCTCGCGCGCATGCCGCACAGCAGTGCGCGGCGGCGCTGGGGAAAGCGACTTGGCTGGACGCTCGCCATCCTGCTCGCTCCGCTGCTCTTAGCCAGCGCCTTCCTCGCGACCCCGATCGGCAAGCGCTTCATCGCCGACCAGATCGCCGCTGCCGCCCCTGCCTCTGGTCTTCGCTTCAGCGTTGGGCGCATCGAGGGCGACCTTTACGGCAAGGCGACCTTGCGCCGGGTGGTGGTGAGCGATCCGAAAGGCCCCTTCCTCACCATTCCCGAGGTGCGGCTCGACTGGCGGCCGCTGAACTGGCTGTGGAGCGGGCTCGACATCCGCGAAGTGTCCGCCCGCCGAGGTAGGCTCACCCGCCTGCCGGAACTGCTCCCCGGTGACCCCGATGCTCCGCTGCTCCCGGATTTCGACATTCGCATCGACAGGCTGGTGATCGACGACCTCACCATCGCGCGAGGCCTTGCCACCCCGCGCGACGAGCGGGCTGACCTCTCCGCGCGCATCGATATCCGCAAAGGTCGCGCGCTGATCGACGCCAAGGCGCGGCTCGGAGCCGAGGATCGCATTGCCTTGCTGCTCGACGTCGAGCCCGATGGCGACCGCTTCGAGCTCGAGGGTGACGCGCTCGCACCTGCGGGCGGCGTGCTGGTGGGCTTGGGCGGGCTCGAGGCTGGCTATGCTGGCCGCATCGTCGGCGATGGCACCTGGGCGCGCTGGCGCGGGGCGATGGTCGCGCGGCGGATCGGAATGGAAGGCGCGCCGGTGGCTGCTTTCCGGATCAGCAACGACTCGGGCAAGTACGGCGTCCTCGGCCAGCTTGAAGCAGGCCTCGCGCGTGAAACCTTGCTTGGCCGCGCCCTCGGACAGACTAGCTCGCTTGCGGCCGCCTTCACGCTCGAGAATTCAGTCATGGAGGGCCGGGCCGCCGCCATTTCCCCCGCGCTCGATGCCCGCGTGGGCGGGGTCGTCGATCTCGCCGGAAAGGTGGTGAGCGGCGCCCGGGTGCGCCTCGCTTTGCGCGATCCCGCCCTGTTCGGCGAGGGTTTGCGGCTCGAGAACGCGCGGATCGCCGCCAACCTTGCCGGCGCCTTCGACGATTTTGGCATCAAGCACGAGATCGCCGTCGGGCGGCTCGTCGCCCCCGGGATCACGGCTGCTGGCCTCGCGCAGGAAGGCAGCGCGCGGATCGAGGGCGCTGTGCTGTCCGTGCCGCTGGCGCTGACCGCGCAAGCGGTGACGACTGGCAATGCCTTTGCCGATCCGCGCCTCGTGAACGGCCGGGTGAGCGGTGTCCTGACCTACGACTTCGCGCGCCAGCAGCTCGCATTTGATCGCACGCGGATCACCTTTCCCGGGCTCGAGGCAACACTCGCCCTGCGCGGCGATATCCCCAAAGGCGTCTTTGCCATCGCCGGACCCGTGGCGGCGCAACGCCTGAAAATCGATGGCGCGGGCGAGGTGACGGCCAACGCCAAGATCCTCGCCACTTTCGGATCCTCTGTCCCTTGGCGCCTGCGCGCCAATCTCGCCGGAGTGATGAGCCGCATTGCGAATGACACAATCGTCAACCTCGCCGGCGAGCAGGTGCGCTTCAAGGGCGAGCTTGGCATGGGCGCGGGGCAGCCGATCGTGCTGCGCAACGCCACACTTGACGCGCCGCGCCTCTCCGCCAGCCTCGATAGCCGATTTGTCAGCAGCGGTGGCGTCTCCCGTACTGTTCTCGCCGGGAATGGACGCCAGGCACAATACGGAGCATTCCGCTTCGATGCCGAGATCGCCGGGGACGGACCACGCGCTGTGCTGGTGCTCGCCGACCCCTTTCCCGCCGCCGGGCTCAAGGACGTGCGCATCGCGCTGGCGCCCAGCAAGGACGGCTTCGGCCTCGACGTTGCCGGCGGATCGCTGCTGGGGCCGTTTGAAGGCGCGCTCGAGCTGTTCCTGCCCGCAAACGCGCCGACCCGTGTCGCGATCGAACGGCTGGAGGTGTACCGCACCAACGTCACCGGCAGCGTGACGCTCGGCGAGGCCGGACCTGCGGGCGATCTGAAGCTGGCGGGCGGCGGCGTCAACGGCACGATCCTGTTCCGGCCACAAGGCGGCGCGACCGGCTTCGCTGTCGAACTCGCCGCGCGCAATGCCGTGTTCGGCGGCGCGACCCCGATCAGCATCACCCGCGCCGGTATCACCGCGACCGGCCGCGTCGGCCAGGGCGAGACCACCGTCGATGGCGACCTGACGGCGGCCGGGTTCGAATATGGTGGACTCAACGTCGCCAATCTCACCGCCAAGGCGGCCATTGCGGGCGGCCGCGGCAAGGTGACCGGCACGCTCGCCGGCCGCCGCCGTGACCGCCTCGCGCTCAATTTCGACGCGGAGGTCGCGCCCGGCCGTATCGCTGCAGTGGCGCGCGGGGCCTATGGCCAGTCCGAAATCAGAATGCCGCGCCGGGCCGTCCTGACCGCGATCGAAGGCGGCGGGTGGAGCCTTGCGCCGACCCAGGTCGGCTATGGCGGGGGCTTCGCCATCGCTAGCGGCAGCTTCGGCGACGGGTCCACAGGTCTCGTATTGAAGCTGTCGCAAATGCCGTTGCGCCTGCTCGACCTGACGGGGAGCGACCTCGGTCTCGGGGGACACCTGACCGGGGTGATCGACTATCGCCAGACGGGACGGGCGCCTCCCGTGGCCACGGCGCGCGGCCGGATCGACCGGTTCAGCCGGGCAGGGCTTGTCCTGTCCTCCAAGCCCATCAACGTCTTGGGCGTGATCGATCTCACCGCGCCTCGCCTTACCGCCGCAGTGCGCCTCTTCGAGGGCACGGAACCGCGCGGGGACATTGCGCTTGCGGTCGGCGGCCTTGCCCCAGATGGCGGGTTGACCGACCGGCTGATGCGCGGACGGCTTCAGGCGCGGCTTGCCTTCGACGGTGCGGCCGAGACCCTCTGGCGCCTTGCTGCGATAGAGGCCTTCGACCTCGCCGGCCCGGTACGGATTGCCGCACGCGCCAGCGGTACGCTGGCCGATCCGCGCATTGCCGGGACGCTTGCGAGTGACGCCATGACGGTGCAGAGCGCCCTCACCGGTACCCGGATCACCAATGTCAGCGCGCGCGGGCGCTTTGCCGGATCACGGCTCGAACTGGTGCGTTTTGCCGGGGAGACTGCTGGCGGCGGCACCGTGACGGGCAGCGGGACAGTCGACCTTGCGGGCATCAGTGCAACGCGCGGCCCCAGTCTTGATCTGCGTGCTGCGGCGATCCGGGCGCGGCTGCTCAACGCCAATGGTCTCGACGCCACGATCACCGGCCCCTTGCGGATTGTCTCCAACGGGTTGGGCGGAACGATCGCCGGCCGGGTGCGTCTCGAGCGCGCGCGCTGGGCTCTGGGCAACGCCGACGAGGACGTCGCCCTGCCGCGCATCGCCACCCGGGAGATCAATGGCGATGACGGGGAGAGCCGGACCCGCCTGTCAGGCCGCGACGCGGCGTGGCGCTACCTCGTCAATGCCTCGGCACCCAACCGCGTCGCGGTCGAGGGCCTGGGCTTGGAGAGCGAATGGGGCATCGATATCGCGCTGCGCGGCACCGTTGCAGACCCGCGCATCGCCGGTTCGGCGCGGCTGGTGCGCGGCGATTACACCTTCGCGGGCACGCGCTTCGAGCTGACCCGTGGGCGCATATTCTTCGATGGCAACGAACCGATCAATCCGCGCCTCGACGTGCTGGCGGAGACGAGCAAGAACGGCACCAATGTCGACATCGCGATTACCGGCAACGCTCTGTCGCCCGCCATTGCCTTCGCCTCCGATCCCGCGCTGCCCGAGGAGGAAATCCTCGCCCGCCTATTGTTCGGCGGATCGGTGACATCGCTTTCGGCGACCGACGCGGTGCAGCTTGCCGCAGCACTCGCGGCCTTGCAGGGCGGGGGCGGCGGGCTCGACCCAATCGGTAAACTGCGCCGCTCGATCGGCCTCGATCAGCTGCGGATCGTCAGCGCCGATCCCTTGACGGGACGGGGCACCGGCGTTGCCATCGGCAAGAACATCACCCGCTCGATCTATGTCGAACTGGTCACCGACGGGCGCGGTTACAGCGCGACACAGGTCGAATACCGCATCACCAGTTGGCTGGCGCTTCTCGGAACGGTTTCGACAATCGGACGGGATTCGCTGCTTGTGCAGGTGTCGCGGGATTACTGAGAGCTAGCCAAGATACATTTCTGCCTCGGCCATGCGCCGTCTCGTAAGCCCCTTGAGGACGCGCCCCCCAGCGCGGTTCCAGCGCCCGAACTCCCGTGCGGTGCCCTTGCTGTCACGCGCGATGTGCTTTTTCGTGAGGGTTGCCCGTCCAATCGCGCCAGTATTGTAGTGGAAGCTGACGAGAGCATCGAACTGGCACTGCGAGGTCGGCACATCGCCGATTGCGGCTGAGACTTCATCAGCGACACGGGCGAGATCCTCGGCGAGCCGCGCGTCGCACTGTGCCTGCGTCCAGCGCGTGCCTTTGTGAATGCGGCCGCCATTGAAGCTGTCACGCCCTGTCGCGCCCCATCCGATCGTCCAGGGCGGGCCGCCGGTGGCCGGATCGGGATAGGCATCGATCATCCCGTCGGTGGCGAGCTGCGCGCAGCCCTCGAAGCGGCGGATCAGGGCGATGCCTTCCGCGCTGATGCGGCGGGCAGAGGTGGCATGGACAGTGCTGTCGGGCATGGGCGGGGCCTCCGTTGGCTTGAGGCCAGGGGATGAAGCAGGTCTGTGCGGAGTAGGAAAACGGTTTTGTCCGGAGGTGACAAGAGTTCTTGACTGACAAGAGTTCTTGTCTGTAAAGAGCTCTTGTCAGCTATCCGCGTCGGTCGTCAGCAAGACGCAAAAGCGGATAAGGGATGTACCTTATCAATTTGCACGGACAGCCACCGCTTGGAAAACCGTCTGAAGCAACACCGCGAGGCAAGAGGGTGGAGTCAGGGCGAACTCGCCCGCAGACTCGGCGTGTCGCGTCAGACGATCAATGCGGTCGAGACCGACAAGTACGATCCTTCCCTGCCCCTCGCGCTCCGCATGTCCCGCCTGTTCGGCGTCGCGGTGCCGGACCTGTTTATCGACGATTGGAGGCCACAAGATGATGATTGAGGATAAGCCCGCCGCCACGCCCCGCTGGTTTCGCAAGTTGCTTGTTCCCGGTGCAATCGGCGGTATCGCGGGCTTTGCGGCTAGCGCTGCGATGATGCGCTTCATCGATAGCGAGGCTGTCGGCGGTTTGAGCGAATCGGCGACCATCGCGTCGCTGGTTGGGATGCTTTATGCCGTTATTGGCCTGGGTATAGCGATCGGTGTCGCGAACCCGCGCCTCGGTTCGCGGTTCCTGAATGTCGAGGATGCCGAAGAGCTCCACGAGCAGAAACGGATGCTCGGCCTGTCGGGCATTTCGATGCTCTTGTGGGGCGGGAGTCTCATCGCCCTTGCTCTTGCGGCGCCCGACGGGCCATTGCCTTCGGTTGCCGCACTGGTGATCGGTGGTTGCGGCCTCCTGGGCGGATCGCTTCTCTCCGTCCTTGTCCACCGCGCCTGTGACGAGCTGATGCGCGCCGTCAATCTCGAGGCTGGTGCCTTAAGCTATACTCTGGCGCTCTTGGTCGTGGGGCTCTGGGCGATTGCGGCACATCTCGGCTATGTCACCGCCCCTGCGCCGCTCGATTTGTTGACGCTGTTCTATGGTCTTGTTCTGCTGGCAAGCTTTGTGGTTGTCGGCCGACGCGGCATGCTCGCGCCGCGCTGAGCGCGCCCTGTCTCAAGCAAAAGGGGCGCCCGCATCGCTGCGAGCGCCCCTTTCTTGTGTCGGTGCAATCGATCAGAAGCGGTAGGTTGCCGAACCGCTGATCACCTGTGCATCGGCATTGGTGCGTCCGATGGTCGTGTCGAAGCCCGCGCTGAACTGCAGTGGCCCGTTTCCGAACACCGCAGCCACACCCACTTCAGCCCAGGTCTGGTCGGCCGTGGCGAGCACGAAGTTGGCATTCGGACCCGTGCCCTGCGCAAAATTGGCGCCGAGCAACTGCGGGCCATCCTCGAATTCCCACACGAGCTGTGCGTTGGCTACGAGGCCCAACAGTTCGCCGCGCTTCTCGTAGTCAAGGCCGAAGCGCACTTGCGAGCTCTTGAAGTTCTCGCGATCGATTGCGAGGCCCAGCGTGCCGCCGTTTTCACGCACATTGGTGAGATCGACGCTGGCGTAGCGCGCCTCGATGCCGGGCGACAGCGTGCCGATGCCGGTCTTGAGGTCAAAGGAGACGCCCAAGGCACCCGAGACCAGCAGATCGTCCGAAGACGAGGTCAGGGTCTGCGCGGCTCCAAGGAGCTGCACCTGACGGGTGGTGTCAAAACCGAGCGAACCCATCGTGAACTGCCCGTCGACAACGATGCCGCCGTCAGTCTTGTGGCGCATGTAGAGCGAGGCCGCATAGGTCTCGCTGCTCACCGCCTGAGCCAGCGGGGTCTCGGCGTCGAGCGAGTTGTAGTAGCCCGACAGACCCAGCATGGTCTCGTCACCCGGATAGAACTCAAGGCCGCCGGAGATGTAGTAGCCGTCCATCTTGCGCGGCGCCGAGTAGCCCGGGAGAGCCGCGATGTCGCCGTTGATGAAGCCGGCCGAGAGGAACATGCCGAGATTGTCCGGCAGGTTCGCTTCGGTTGCCTCGGTCTCCGCAGCGCCTTCCTGCAGCGCCATGAGCGCGCCGCCGAGCGGCTGGCCGACCGGCGAAATGCTCATCTGGGCGAGTTCGAGGGGGCGCCCGGTGATGGCGATCTTGCCGCCGGCGTTCTCTCTGTCAGCCTTGCGCAGGCGCGCATCGTTGAAGTTCTGGATGACGTTGACCGACTGGCCCGCGATCGACCGCACCGCCTGCTCGTTGACCGGAGCAAGTGCGTTGAAGGTGTTGCGGATCGTATCGACCGAGGCAAAGTCGAGAGCATAGAGCCCCGACAGGGCAGCGTTCGAACGGTTCTGGTCGAGCAGCTGGGCGTAGGCGGTCTGGACGCGGTTGCCCGAGCTGATGACGGAGGCGTAGCTCGCCGCACGAATCTGCATCAGCACCGCGTTCTGCTGGTAGGTGAACTGCTGGCTGAGGATCGGCGAGAGGCTCTGCGCGGTGAAGGTGCCGGTCACGCCGCCAGTGGCGGAGAGGATCGTGAACTGCCGGCCCAGACCGTTGACCTGACCGGCAACCCCCGCACCGACCACCACCTGGCCGCCGATGTTCGCCTGCCCGGTGACGGTGATGCGGTCGGCCGTGGTGCCCACCACATCGACGAGGAACTGGTTGCCCGAGGCGAGGACCAGATTGCCGTTGATCGAGAGGGTGCCGACGGTCCCGACGGTGCCGGGCGCGATCTGACCGGCGACGCTGTTCACGAAGGGCGCGGTGATCGTCCCGGTGCCCTGCAGCAGGCCACCCATGACGGTGTAGTCGCCGACCGAGGTCAGTGTGCCGTTGACGCTCATGATGCCGCCCAGCTGGGTGATATCGATGAGCGAGTTGAGGCGGCCGTCCGAAGCAATGGTCAGCCCGGCCGAGCCGCGCACCGTCAGTCGGTCGATGGTGACGGTGCTGCTGAGTGTCGTCGTTCCGCTATTGGCAAGCGTCACGTCGAAGTAGCGCGGCAGCACACCGGCGAGGCGATTGCCCGGGGTGTTGTTGGGCACGAAGCCCGTCGCGCCCGGAAGGCCGTTGGCGATCGTGGGTGCCGGAAGCGCCGGGCCGGTGTTCTGCGGCTCCTGCACGGCGCCGGACATATCGGCGGGCGATTGCGGATCGATGGAACCATCGTTCCCGATCGAGGCCGTGCCGAAGTTGTTGCTGAGGCCCGGGGCGTCGGACGGGGCGTTGGCGCCGCCGACTCCGCCGGTGGTCGGGATGAAGCGGCCTGTCGACAGATCGGTGCAACCCTGCGTGCCAGCGCCTGCAGCCGGGCCCTGGATACAGACCTGGCCGAACTGGCCCGAGGTGCCAAGGTTTTGCTCGCCGCGAGCTGAGGGAACCCCGTTCACCAGCTGCCCGTTGGCGCCGATGATAAAGAAGTTGGGGTCCTGCAGCGAGACCCAGCGCGTGGGGTCTTCCCAGTTGCCGTTACCAGCGTTCGCGCCGACGTAGCGATACGGGTTGTTCGCGGCGATCCAGTCCCAGTAGAGGTAGATCGGCTGGTAGAACGAGGCCGTGCCGTAGCTCGAACCCGGCTGTGCGCCGAAGAAACGCGAACCGCCCGACAGCACGCCGATGACGATCTGCTGCGCGAAGGTGCGGTCGAGGATCAGCGGACCACCCGAGTTTCCGCCCGAGGTGGTTCCTTCGTTGGGTAGGGGATTGTCGCGGAACACGTTGAAGTCGAACGGCGTGGCCGAGGCGGTGCCGCGACGCGGATCGTCGAAGTCGATCCAGTAGAGGTTCTGCGGGCGGTTGACGCTAAACCCGCCGAACAGCAGCGTGTCGCGCACATTGAGCGAGGTCAGGCCGCCCAGCCAGTTTTCGGCCACGCGGCGACGATAGTCGATCGCGCCGGTGGCGCCCGTGGTGCCGATACCGTTCGCACCGTAGCCGCTGATGGTAACGTGATAGCCGGTGCCGTTCGCGGCGGAGATCTGCGACGGCGGCGTGAGGGCCGACAACAGGATGGCCCAGGTCGGGATGTTGCGCGCAGGCGTGTCGAGCGAGGCGATCGCCACGTCGCCGTAGAGGAAGCCTGCCGCAGCCGGCTCAAGCGAAAGGTTGTTATAGACCAGCCCGTTGACCGTGTAGAAGAACTCGGCGGTGCTGGTGGTGTTGGGCGCGCGGCCCTGCGCGGCCGAACCGAACAGCCAGTTGAGCAGCGGCGAGGTGCCCGCGGGCTGGCCCGGCTGGGTGGTGTTGTTGGCGTTGTTGAACCCGAAAGCGATAGCCACGCCACCGGATTCGGAGCCGTAGGCGGTCGCCGGACGGGTGTTCACGCAGTGCGCCGCGAAGAGCACGGTGCGCGGATTGATCAGCGTGCCGGTGCACAGGCCGAGCGAGACGCCGCCATTGGCACCCGGGGTGCTGACAATCATCTGGCCGATGCCGTTGATGTTCACCGGGTCTCGCGCGGTTGTCGGCGTGCCGGGAACCGAAATCACGATCGACGGGTCGTTCACGACCTCGATCTCGTCCTTGTAGGTGCTGATGGACGTGAGCGGCGCGCGGGCCGGATTGTGGCGCTCGTCCTGCACTTCTTCGACGCTGAGCGCCAACACGCGGTGGCGCGCATCCTCGACTTCGGTGGGATCGAGGCGGGGGGAGCCCACCGCCAAGGTCGATTGCGCATGTGCAGCACCTGCACCCATGACCAGACCGGCCAGTGCAACACTCGTCATTAGCGCCGGACGGAACCGGCGATCATTCTTGATCATCGAAATAAGCCCCTCTGTGCGACCGGGGATGCGCTATCACATCCCGCGTTAGATGCGGCAAACTACCCGTCGCTGTGGGTGGGGCAAGAGCCGCTGAATATTTCGCGCAAACGTTGCATTCCTGCATCATATGCAAATAACTGAAGTTATTTTCGTCCTTACTTCCGGCTTCGCAAATCCGCCGATGAGCGCCGCTTTGAGCCCCGTGTGCGATGGTTGCGCAAGCAAAAGGGCGGGAGAATCGCTTTCTCCCGCCCCTTAACCGGACACCTTGCGGTGAGGACCCGAATGGTGGTTACATCGAGTAGTACATGTCGAATTCGACCGGGCACGGCGTGGTCTCGGTGCGGATCACCTCTTCCCACTTGAGCTCGGCATAGGCTTCGATCTGGTCCTTGGTGAAGACGTCGCCCTTGAGCAGGAATTCGTGATCGGCGGCCAGGCTGTCGAGCGCCTCGCGGAGCGAACCGCACACGGTCGGCACTTCGGCGAGTTCGGCCGGCGGCAGGTCGTAGAGGTTCTTGTCCATCGCCTCGCCGGGGTGGATCTTGTTCTCGATCCCGTCGAGGCCAGCCATCAGCAGTGCCGAGTAGCACAGGTAGGGGTTGGCCATCGCATCGGGGAAGCGGAACTCGACGCGCTTCGCCTTGTCACCGGCACCATAGGGAATGCGGCACGAGGCCGAGCGGTTGCGGGCCGAATAGGCCAGCAGCACCGGCGCTTCGAAGCCCGGCACCAGGCGCTTGTAGCTGTTGGTGGTCGGGTTGGTGAAGGCATTGAGCGCCTTGGCGTGCTTGATGACGCCGCCGATGAAGTAGAGGCAGGTTTCCGAAAGTCCGGCATATTCGTTGCCGGCAAACATCGGCTTGCCTTCCTTCCAGATCGAGATGTGGGTGTGCATCCCCGAGCCGTTGTCGGCCTTGATCGGCTTCGGCATGAAGGTCGCGGTCTTGCCATAGGCATGGGCGACCTGGTGCACGACATACTTGTAGATCTGCATCCGGTCCGCGGTCTGCACCAGCGTCCCGAAGGTCAGGCCCAGTTCGTGCTGGGCGGCGGCGACTTCGTGGTGGTGCTTGTCGCAGGGAAGGCCCATTTCCAGCATGGTCGAGACCATCTCGGCGCGGATGTCGACGGCAGAGTCGACCGGCGCAACCGGGAAATAGCCGCCCTTGGCACGCGGGCGGTGGCCCATGTTGCCGTTCTCGTATTCCTTGCTGGTGTTGCCCGGCAATTCGATGTCGTCGATCGCGAAGCCCGATCCGGCATAGCCGTCCTCGAAGCGCACATCGTCGAACATGAAGAACTCGGCTTCGGGGCCGACATAGACGGTGTCACCGATGCCGGTCGACTTCAGATAGGCCTCGGCGCGCTTGGCAGTGGTGCGCGGGTCGCGGGCATACCAGTCGCCGGTCGAAGGCTCGACGATGTCGCAGTTGATGATCAGCATCGGGGTGGCGCTGAACGGATCGACCCAGGTTTCGGTGAGGTCGGGCTTGAGGATCATGTCGCTCTCGTTGATCACCTTCCAGCCCGCGATCGACGAGCCGTCGAACATCAGGCCGTCCTCGAGCTCGTCCTCGCCCATGACGCTCGCCACCATGGTGAGATGCTGCCACTTGCCCTTGGGGTCGGTGAAGCGCAGATCAACCCACTCGATTTCCTCGTCCTTGATCTTCTTCAGGACGTCTTTCGCTTTCGACATTGGTAGTGTGCCTCCGGTAAATTGGCTGTGTGTTGCTGGCCGGCCCGCCGCTGCGGCAGGCAGGAAAGGGGGGGGAGCTCAGATCGCGTCGTCGTTGGTCTCGCCGGTGCGGATCCTGAGGGCGCTCTCGATCGCGGTGACGAAGATCTTGCCGTCGCCGATGCGGCCCGTCTGGGCGGCAGCGGCGATGGCCTCGACCACCCGCTCGGCCTGGTCATCGGCAACGACGACCTCAAGCTTCACCTTGGGCAGGAAGTCGACGACATATTCGGCGCCGCGGTAAAGTTCGGTATGGCCCTTCTGCCGCCCGAAGCCCTTCGCTTCGGTCACGGTGATGCCGGACACGCCGATCTCATGCAGCGCCTCCTTCACCTCGTCGAGCTTGAAGGGTTTGATGATCGCTTCGATCTTTTTCACGTCGTCCCTATCCGCTTGGCCCATCCGCGCCTGGCTGATTGCTGACCGATTAAAACAAGAATCGTGCCAAGCTTGAAGGTGGTGGCTGCGTACGATCCTTGCCGCTTGGAGATTCAAGGGAAGGAATGTCTTTCGCCGGTGGAGCGCGGTTAGCAAGATTATGGTGCGCCGCGCAATGCTGCACAGCATATGATCTGGTCTTGCCTATATTTTAGGCAGTCTGGCGCTTTCTACAGATGCAGCCCGCTGGTCTCGGGCAGGCCGCACATGATGTTGAGGTTCTGGATTGCCGCACCCGAGGCACCCTTGCCGAGATTGTCGAGCACCGCGACCAGCCGGGCCTGGGTGCTCCCGGCATCGGCGAAGACGTGAAGCGCCATTCCGTCCCACCCGGCCGCCGACCTGTGCAGCAACAACTCTGCCGCCGGAGGTCCAAGCGGTGCCAGGGTCACGACGGGGCTGTCTTGGTAAAACGCGGCCAGCGCCGCGTGAAGAGCTTCGGCGCTCGGTCGCGCGGGAAGGGCAGCGAGCGGCAGCGGCACATCGACGATCATGCCGCGATGCGCGGGAACCACGCTCGGCGAGAAGACCGGTGCATGGGCGAGCCCGGCATATTCCCGCATCTCGGGCAGGTGCTTGTGGCCAAGCTGGAGCCCGTAGGCCCGGAACGCGATATCGGCATCAGCCTGGAAGCGGTCGATGAGAGCGTTGCCGCCCCCCGAATAGCCGCTCACCGCGTTGACCGTGAAGGGAAAGGACGCCGGCAGCAATGCAGCACGGACCAGGGGTGCGACCAGGGCGAGGAAGCCCGTGGGATAGCAGCCGGGGTTGCTCAAGAATTGGGCAGAGGCGATGGTTTCGCGCCCGATCAGCTCGGGAAAACCATAGGCCCAGCCCGCCGCGACGCGGTGCGCTGAAGAGGCGTCGATGATGCGTGTGCCCGACCCCTGTGCAAGCTTCACTGCCTCTCGGGCGGCATCATCGGGAAGGCAAAGGATCGCGATGTCGGCCGCATGCAGAGCCTCGCGGCGGGCAGCCTCGTCCTTGCGCTGGGCATCGTCGAGCACCAGCAACTCGAACTCGCTGCGGCCCGACAGGCGCTCGCGGATCTCGAGTCCGGTGGTGCCGGCCGCGCCGTCAATGAACAGGCGGGTTGCCACTGTGCCTCAGGCTTCTTCGGGGGCGAGGTCGCTCGCGCGGCACCAGCCCGAGGGGCCTTGGGGGCCGGGACAGCCCCAGACCCATTCCCCCGCCACGTCGAGCAATTCGAACCGGCTGGCGGCGGGCAGGGTGGTGAAAATCTCGGCATCGTCGCGCGGGGCGAGGCGCAGGCCAGCACCTGCTGCCCCGAGGGCGCGGGCATGGGGGATCACGTAGTGCGCCGCGAGATGGCTCCCGGCGAGCGCGATATGTGCCAGATCGCCGCGCAGCGGCAGGGTGCCGGGCGCAGGCTTCTCGACCGGACCCTTGAGGCCCAGCACGCCTGTCGGCACTGCGTAATCCGTTCCGTCGCGCCCTGCGCTCATCTGCGTTCCGTCTGCCTTCCCTGCTGTTGCCGCGTGCTCCCCCGCCGGCGCGGCGTGGCAGGGCCGTTAGCGGCAAGCGCAGCGCGGGGCAAGCTTAGCTGCCGTAACGGGAGCGGATCGCATGCCATGCCGCCCTGAGGCCGAGCCCGCGCCCACCGCGCGCACGGCCGGGCTTGGGCGACGGATTCCAGGCGAAGGTGTCAAAATGCACCCAGTCGATCCCCTCTCCCACGAAGCGGTCGAGGAACAGGCCGGCCACGCTCGCCCCGGCGTAGGGGTTGGCAGCGGAATTCGCCATGTCGGCCACATCCGAGGCGAGATATTCGCGGTAGGCCTCCGGCAGCGGCAAGCGCCAGACCGGATCGTCATGGGCCTTGCCCGCAGCCAGAAAGGCCTCCGCCGTATCGTCGCTTCGGGCCATCAGGGCTGGCAGGTCAGGGCCGAGCGCAACCCGTGCCGCGCCCGTCAGGGTCGCAAAATCGACAATCAGATCAGGGGTTTCCTCGGAAGCCCGGGTGAGCGCATCGCCAAGGATCAGGCGCCCTTCGGCATCGGTATTGTCGATCTCGACGGTGAGGCCCTTGCGGCTCTTGAGGATGTCCCCCGGCCGGAAGGCCCCACCGGAAATGGCGTTCTCCACCGCGGGGATCAGGAGGTGGAGTCGCACCTTGAGCCGCGCACCCATTACCAGATCGGCCAGCGCGAGCGCATGGGCCGCACCCCCCATGTCCTTCTTCATCAGCCGCATGCCCGATCCCGGCTTGATGTTCAGGCCCCCGGAATCGAAGCACACCCCCTTGCCGACCACCGCCAGCACAGGGTGGGTTGGATCGCCCCAGACGAGATGCAACAGACGCGGCGCGTGGGCGCGGGTGGCGGCCCGGCCGACGGCGTGGATCATCGGATAGTCCCGCTCCAGCGCCTCGCCGCGCACCACCGTCAGCTCGGCCTTGTGCGCCTTGGCGAGGCGCTCGCACCGGGCTTCGAGCGCCGCCGGACCCATGTCCTCGGGCGGCGTGTTGACGAGGTCGCGGACCAGACATTCCGCTTCCGCTTCAGCGACTTGCGCATCGATCTGGCCGGCCTGCCCGGTCAGCAGGACGCGCGGCCCGGTGCCCTTGTCCTCGCTCTTGTAGCGGGTGAAGCGGTGCTGGCCCGTCACCCACCCGAACATCGCTGGCCCGGCTTCGGCATTGGCGAGGCGGTAAACCCCCTCGGGCAGCTCCTCTGCGAGCTTGGCCAGACACCAGGCCGAGAGCTTGTCGGGGTGCACTACCCCACTGACAAAAAACCAGGAATCCCCCTCGGGCACGATCGCGATCTGGTATCCGGCGCCCTCGAATCTCTGCCCGGCAAGGCTGGCGCGCTGGGCGGCGGTGAGGCCCTTGGCGAAGGCTTCGAAACTGTCCTTGCTCACGAGGTGGATGGCAACCGCGTCCTCGCCGCGGTCGGGGCGGATCAATGCTCTGGGCTCGCTCATGCCTGTTCCATAATCGCCGCTCGCCCGATGTCACCAGCCGATTTGGCGCGTGAGCCCCGCCGATGGCAATGTTTCACGTGAAACCCTTGCGCGCGGGGGGTCTGGAAGGGGTCTGGAAGGGGTCTGGAGGGGGGCTAAACGAGTCTACGACGCGCGACCGCCGGCCTGCATCCCGGCTGGCACCCCGCGAAACGCGCATGGCGCGCCGCCGCCAGCGCCGTTCAAGTAGCAATCCGCCGCATCACTCGCTATGGGACACCCCATGCACGATTACCAACTCGTCGACGGCGATGAGACCGTCTACCGCGACGGCTCCATCAAGCTGCACACCGCCGCTGGCTTCGAAGGGATGCGCAAGGCCGGCCGCCTCGCCGCCGAGATCCTCGATGCCTGCGTGGAGCTGGTGAAGCCCGGCGTCACCACGGGGAGCATCGACGATGCGATCCGCGGCATGATGCTCGACGCCGGTGCGATCCCCGCGACGCTAGGCTACCGCGGCTATGCGCACTCCTCGTGCATCTCGATCAACCACGTGATCTGCCACGGCATTCCGGGCGAAAAGGTGCTGAAGGACGGCGACATCCTCAATATCGACGTGACCCCGCTGGTCGACGGCTGGCACGGCGACACGAGCCGGATGTTCTACGCGGGCGAGCCTTCGCTGAAGGCGCGCAAGCTCGTCGAGGTGACCTATGAATGCCTGATGCTCGGCATCGCCGCCGCGCAGCCGGGCGCGCGGCTCGGCGATATCGGCGCGGCGATCGAGGCGCACGCCTCGCAATTCCGCTACGGCGTGGTGCGCGAATTCTGCGGTCACGGCCTCGGCCGCCTGTTCCACGATGCGCCCGAAGTGGTCCATGCCGCGCGCGCGGGCACCGGACCGGAGCTCAAGCCGGGGATGTTCTTCACCATCGAGCCGATGATCAACCTCGGCAAGCCCTGGGCCAAGGTGCTGGGCGACGGCTGGACCGCGGTGACGCGCGACAAGAGCTTCTCCGCGCAGTTCGAACACTCGATCGCGATCACGGAAACCGGCAACGAGATCTTCACCAAGAGCCCGACCGGGCGCGATTGCCCGCCTTATTTCTAGATTTTTCAAACCCTAGCGTCTCCCCGGGCTTGACCCGGGGCCCCGCTTCTTATTTCTTCGATCCATGGATCGCGAACAACAGGGCGGCTGGGTTTACATCATGTCCAACCGCTATCGCGGGACACTCTATGTCGGCTCGACGGCCGATCTGCCGTTTCGCGTGTCCCAGCATCGCACTAGTACCGGTTCCAAATTCTGCGCCGAACATGGCCTCACGCGGCTGGTCTGGGCCGCGTTCCTACCGACAGCGCAGGAAGCCTTGGACCACGAAAAGCGGCTGAAGCGCTGGCATCGCGCGTGGAAGATCGAGCTTATCGAGAAGGCGAACCCGACTGGCGCGATCTCTTCGACGATCTTCTGAAGTGAAGAAGCGGGGCCCCGGCTCAGGGCCGGGGATGCGATGGAGTTTGACAAAGCAGGCTCGTCTCCCCGGGCTTGACCCGGGGCCCCGCTTCCTTCTTCCTTGCGGGCCGATCAACCCTCCCGCGCAGCCCTGATCGCTGCGCCTGCGGCGAAGGGCGCTATCGCCACCAGCGCGAGG